>Ga0080006_1185384_pt1 | contig 11070 bp, 9 predicted proteins | sample RS3BMetagenome_FD_69209 | JGI IMG/M metagenome (GOLD analysis project Ga0080006, IMG submission 69209) | Ferric oxide microbial mat and aquatic microbial communities from Rainbow Spring, Yellowstone National Park, USA - RS3B (SPADES... ... | reverse complement strand
ACATGCCCACAAGCATGAAAAGCAGGGTTCTCAGCGAATGCATTGTGCTTTATTCTAGAAAGGACTTTGACCTGAAGGAATTGAGCTACAAGCTTATCAATGAATTTTCTGATATAAGGCCCATGCTTGATGCCGCGATGGTTTGATGGACAAGGAAAGGATATTAAAGAGGCTCAGCGACATAGAGCGCTATTCCAGCGTGCTTGGAAGCATAGTGCCAAGCAGCTATGCGGAATACGAAAAGTCTCAAATAACAACAAAGGCAGCAATTGAGCGTTATCTGCAGCTCATAAGCGACCTTGAGCTTGAGGTTCTTGCACTTGCATACAAGGGCTTGGATCTTGGCTTGGCAGGCAGTGAAGAATCGCTCGCTGAGAAGTTTGAAAAGCTTTTGAGCAAGGAAGCGATAGAGGGCTTCAAGGAAAGGAGGGCACTGAGGAACATGCTTGTTCATGCATATTTCGACATGCATTACGACAAAGAGGCGTTTGAGCATGCAAGCAAGCGGGAAGATGTTGCAAAGTTTATCAAGGAGATAACAAATATGATGAATAAGCAAGCCTAGTGGCGGGCAAGCGTACAGGAAAGCAAGGGAGCAGACGCCAAATTAGTCAATAAAATAGTAAAAGATGTAGATACAATCGTCAATTTTGCTGCTGAAAGTCATTGACAATTCAATAAATAACTCCTAGCCGTTTATTCATTCAAACATAGTAGGTGTGCATGTATTGCTTGAAGCAGCAAGAAAATACGAAAAGAGGTTTCACCAGATATCCACAGATGAGGTTTATGGCTCTCTGCCGTTAAACTCAACAAAAAAGTTTAATTAGTATACGCCATAAAATCCAAGGAATCCATGCGCAGCAACAAAGTCAGCAGCAGACCACTTGGTAATGGCGTATGTAAATACTTACAAGCTAAATGCAACAATCTCATCAGAGGCTTTGCAAGAAGCAATTAAGAAGGCAAGGAAGAACAGGAAAGTTTAAATACCTTTTCTCTTTATTATCTGTAGGTGTCATGATGGAGGTTAATGCATCTAGCATAGTATTAGGCATAGCCCTTTTTGCGCTTCTGAGCATAGGCATAGCAAATGCAAGCCTGGCAATAACATCTAATTCAATAACAACGCCAATAGATTATCCACAGAATGCAATATATACAATAAATGGTATTTCAGGAGGCGTGCTTCCCTATACATTCAATGCATACTACACAAATGGTAATGTTCCTGCAAATAATGCATTCTTAGGTAGCAATACCTTTTCACCCTCTGCAACATATAATGCCATAATAATTACTATAACACCAAACTCTATCTCACCAAATTCTATATTAATAACTGCTTACAATGGTATTGTTGGTGCAGCCAATTTCCTCTTCTCTAATACAATATCTACGGGAACAAACACAATATACGGTACATGGACCTTCAATGCATTCTTTGCTGATCCAACCGGTGCAAATACTATTTCATCCTCAAATACATTGACAATAGACCCTGCACCTACAGCAACATCTCTTACGCCAAGCAACACAATACTTGATTCGGGCCAGTATGTCACATATAATGTGTTAATCTCTGGAGGCGCACTGCCTATAACAGCAAACCTAATATTGGTATCAAATACTTTACCGATACAAATTAATGGTGTAAATGCGATACCTGGAACTACATATAATACAATTGTGGCAAGTTCAGATGGTACTATAGCATTTAATTCGCTCTTGATAGCAACTTCAAACAGCATTGGCGGATCTGTTACATTCAATGTAATTGCAGTAGACAGTGCAAACACACCTGTAACATTCAATGCAGTTGCAAACACGATAACAATCGATCCTTCATTATCTGTTTCAATCTCACCCATAAGTAGTACACTTGATGCTAATCAGGCACAGTCACTTATAACAACAGTAAGTGGTGGAACTCCGGGCTTCTCTATATCATATTTATCATCTAATTCCTTGTGTGGTTCATTAAGTGCAACATCAAATTCACTTTCTGCAGATGGTTCTAATACAATAATCTTTACTGCAAACTCCGCATTAACCTCAGAATGCTCAACGACCTTTACCGCTAGTGTAACAGATTCAGCAAGTACTCATGTTACAAAGGCAGCAACTTCATCTTTAACAGTCTATCCTACACCATCTATAGCCTTAACTGCAACGCCATCAAACAGCATAATGTACGGTAAACCATTTACTGTAAATGCAGTAATCACCGGAGGAACGGGCAACTTTGCAGTATACTGGTATCTAAATGGCAACTCCATAACACCAACAGTAGTATCTGCGAATACCGAGACATCCAACACCATGACATTGCCCGCGGCGGGGAATTATATCTATACAGTTACTGCAAACGATATAGGAACAAGCTCTGTAGATGTGGTAACACCCGCAGCAAATACTGTGGTAGTTTATAAAAACGACACGTTGACAGCAACTTCAACCAGCCATCCTGCTACAGTATATGTTAGCCAGCCGGTTTCAATAACCTTTACCGGTAAACCGACAATAAACAACCAAAGTGCATGGTCACTTTACGTAAATGGTGTACTATACGGCAAGCCAGCCGCTTCGCAGATAACCTGGAGTGAACACGCGTATCCGCCAGGAACTTATTCGTTTGTATTCAGCAATCCTGGCAACGCAAACTATGATAGCAATAGCATAACAACCACATTAAATATAATATACCAGCCAAGTGGGGGTGTTACACCGCCACCTCCAACAACAACTGTAACCACAACAATACCAACTACAAGACCTCAAACCACCCTCACAATAGCAGAGAACGTATCAGCATCAGCGCCTGTGGTAATAAACTACTCAATTGCCAAGGCACTGATATCAATAAAAACACCATCAACAGTACCAGTACCTGTAAAAGCTTTTGTTTCAAACATAACATCGACTGCACCATTGGCACCAACAGGCTTTACTGCAGTTAGTGCACTCAACATAAGCATAAATACAACAGCAAATGTCAGCATATCAGTAACACAAGGCTATCCGTGCAATGAGAATGCATCGCTTATTGCTCCATATCTATTCAAGAATGGCACATGGGTTGCAATAACACCTTTTGCAGTAAATGCAACCGCATGCACAGTAACATACCCAATTCAAAAGGACCCGATAGTTGGAATACTCGAAAAGATACCAGCAACCACAACAGTGTCCACTACAACAGTACCTACTACAACAGTGCCAAAGACAACAATCATACCGCCAACCACAGTACCTCCTGTAATAACGCCTGCACCCAACTACGGATTGGAGATAGCAGTAGTAGTGATAGTAGTAATCATAATAGTAGTCATCTTATACTACTACATGTCGAAAGGCAGTAAGCACAGAAGATGATTGCAGAGGTGCACTTGCGCACCTTCCTTTTGTTTTTGTTACAATATTTTTCTGATTTCTTAAGCGTTTCTTTCTTAGCTTTAAAAATTTGTTTTGGTTCAGGTTTAGGTATTTTATAAGCGAAGGATAAAAATTTTCTATAGTGTCTAGAAGTGCCCTGCTATAACCTGTTAAATTATATTTTATTGACGGCTCCTTGAAATATGCAAGATCACAATTTGCAAAGAACAGCATGCCTGCAACGTCTATCGCATCTTTGCTTCCTTTTATGCTCTCCTTCCTGTTAGATTAATGTGCCTATTCAATAATAGGAGAACTTCTGGCCTCGGCACTGTAAAACCTTCTTTAACAGCTGTCATTTTCATTATATCTTCTACTGGAATTGCGAGCTACACGAGCTTTTATGATCGCGTTGCTTCATGGACAAAGGCAAAGGCTTGAGATTCGTACTCATAAAAAACGAAAAATACAAATATTCGTACTCATTAGATACTAACAATATAGCATTGGTGGAGTACTTATAATTTACTTATAATACTTTAAGCCGTTATAAATTATAAGTAAACTTAAAGTAAACCCAAAACTGCAAAGCCGAATTAAACAAAACAGGGTATCTGTTTAATTAGTGCTATTTTTATTAAAGTAGATTTAATTAAAAAGAGAGTTATTAAACTAAAAGGGCTAAAAGTTTAATTAAACGATTAGTTTTTAAACTTTTGTGCTATAATGTTTAATAAAGAAATGTGGTTTTATGGAGCAATCTGGCTTTACTTCAACAAAAGGCAAGCTTATTCGCAGTGAGGATGGAAGATATTATTCCTTTGTCCCTGCATACCTGCCAGTAGAGCTCGATTATGACGATGAGCTGATACGCCTGCTTTCGAATGCCAGTGAGAAGCTCGGCGAGCTAAAAAGCCTAGGCCTAGGGTTAGAAGGCAGCATAGGCTTCGCCCCCGGGCTTTTTATAAGGCCCTACTTAAGGAGGGAGGCTGTGCTCAGCTCTAAGATAGAAAATACAATGAGCACGCTTCACGAAGTGCTCGAAGCCGAAGAGCTAAAGCAATTTAAGGATGAAGGTCCAAGGGGTGATCTTTTAGAAGTACTAAATTACGTGCATGCACAGGATCTCGGGATAGATATGATAAAAAAAGGGAGTGCAATAAACACGGATTTTATAATGAAGCTGCATTCCATACTTCTGAGGCATGTTCGCGGCGAGAAAGCCAAGCCCGGTGCGCTGCGGGACGGTCAAAACTACATAGCAAAGGCAGGCTTTTCAGATATAAGAGATGCGGTATATGTGCCTCCTCCTGCAAATATTGTGCCAGAGCTCCTTAGCAACCTCTTCAACTATATTGAAAGCGGCGATGATCCACAACTCATTAAAACAGCTTTGATGCATTACCAATTCGAGGCAATACACCCGTTTTGGGACGGCAATGGAAGGATTGGGCGTCTGCTTATAATAATGTATATGATAAAAAGCGACGTGCTTATGAATCCGTTTCTATACATGAGCGACTACTTCGAAAGAAACAGGGATCTCTATTATAGCCTGCTCCTTGATGTTAGCAGAGTTGGGAATTATGCAGATTGGATAAAGTTCTTCCTGCGCGGCGTTATAGAACAATCAGACGGTGTTATGAGCAAGACTAAGGCACTACTCTCTTACTATTCCGAAGTGAAGGAAAAACTTGGTAATGCAGCAACTGGCTCTGCAGCAAAGCTGGCAATCCACCTGTTTACCAATCCAATAATAACAATACCTTCTGCTGCCAGTGCGCTTAAGTTAAGCTATCCGTCAGTCAAAAAGTCTGCAGCAAAGCTGATGGATCTCGGCATATTACAAAAGTATGAAAGAAGCATAACTTCTGCAGGTAGAAGGCCGATGTTATTCGTAGCCACAAAGATAATGGAAATATACAATACATAGCGCACATTTGAGGTCTTATCATCCACATATAACATTATTGTTATCTAGGAGTGATAAATTAGTGGTGCAATTGCCATAATGGACTATAAAAATGCAAACTTTTGTGATTGCGCTGCTTCATGGACAAAGGCAAAGCTTGAGATTCGTACTTGTAAAAAACGAAAAATATAAATATTCGTACTCATAAGATACTAACATAGTATTAATATGGAAGAAAAAGATGCCCTGGTATTGCTTAACGAATGGTGGAAGAGTGGCAAGGTTAGTGAAAACCTTGCAAAGGCGTATAAGAGAAAGGTTTTTGATGAAGCCTGGAGGCTTTTAAATAAGCATAGGCAGGTGCTTCTTATTACAGGGCTAAGGCGCGTAGGCAAGAGCACGCTCCTATACCAGCTTATCTCCTCGCTAATAGGCAATGGCATAAAAGCAAGCAATATTATGTATTTTTCATTTGACATTGCCTCTGCTGAAATAGTAAAGATACTAAATGCATATACGTCGCTTACCGGCATTGATTGGAAAAAAGAAAGGGTATATCTCTTTCTTGACGAGGTGCAGAAGCTTAAAGCCTGGAGCTCGCAGGTAAAGCTTATTTACGACTCTTTTCCAAACATTAAGATCGTTCTCTCAGGCTCTGCATCGTTGCAGCTTGAAAATGAAGCCAAAAGCAACCTTGCAGGAAGGTACTTTGCGATAGATATAAAACCACTTTCAATAATAGAATACTATGAGCTAAAGAGAGGCAAACATATAGACAGATTTGAGCTTTACGAAGATGAGCTTAGGAATGAGCTAGAGAACTATATTAAGAAGCCGTTTCCTGAGATTGTAAACTGGGAAAGCGATGCTGAGATTAAAATGTACATAAAGGAAAGCATAGTGGCAAAGATAACACGGGGCGATTTGCCAGATACATTTGGCTCTGTTAATTTTGCACTCCTTGAAGGCTTGCTAACCCTTTTCTATTCGAAGCCTGGTATGATAATAAACACAGACAGACTTGCAAGCGATTTCCAAGTAAGCAAGACAACATTAGAAAACCATCTGTTTTACCTTGAATTTGCAAAGCTTATACGTATAGTTAAAAACTACAGAGTAAACATAAGCACAGCATCCAGAAAGCTAAAGAAGGTATACCCTTATGATGCCTCTTTGGCCCTGGCGATTGCAAATGTTGAATGGCCTTATGTAATAGAAACAGTTGTCGCTTCTGCGCTTGACTGCAATTATTATTGGCGCATGGGCACTAAAGAAGTAGACTTTGTAATGACTAATCCACTGGTTCCTATAGAGGTAAAATCATCGCATGCAATTGATGATGAAGCATCAAATGCACTTGTATATTTTATAGAAAAATATGAGGCTGGGAAAGGGGTATTAGTATACAACGGTGAAGATGAGAGAAAAGCAGGCAAGATTGAGGTTTTGCCGCTTGTAAGGCTTCTAATACGGGCTCATATCTAAGTGTGTGGCTTTATATGGATAGTTCAAGGCAAGTTTGATATTGTAATTTGATTTAAGGCAAAATATAGTATTATTATCTTTATCTGTGCTGGTATCATGAAATGGCTTACGCATGATGTGCTGCTGATTTCGCTCTCTGCTTTCTTTGCCGACGCAGGCTACCAGGCACTTATTGCAGGCTTTCCGCTGTTCCTTGTTATTTATCTGCATGCACCCGCCTACTACCTCGGCATAGTCATGGCATTTGCCTACGGCATCGGCTCGCTCTTTGCATACTTCGGCGGCAAACTTGCCGATAGGTTTGGCAAGAAAGCAGTTGCACTCTTTGGAAACCTGCTCATTACCATACTGTCGTTTACTGGCTTTGCAGGCGGCGCGCTCGCTGCAGGCGCAGTTTTCTCTACAGGCTGGTGGTTCAGAAACTTCCGCACGCCAGCAAGGCGTGCAATGCTCGGCGACATAACCAGAAAGCTCGATAAGGGCAAGGTTTTCGGCTTCCTCAATGCACTCGACATCGGCGGCGGACTGGTTGCAGTAACCTACCTCTCTTTTGGCATCTTTCTGCATGTTCCATTTTCGCTTCTCTTCCTTGTCACCATTGTGCCTATACTTATCTCATCTCTGTGCCTTGCGCTTGTGCACTACAAGGGCCTTCCTGCCAGGAAGCCGAGCTCCAAGCTGAACGATGCGAATGCGAAGCTTGCCTCAAGCATAGCAAAGCATGGCCGCATTGTTGGTGGTGCTTCCGGCTCTGCTAATGCGCCATTTGTCTCAGGCTCGTCTTCCAGGAGCTACTATGCTGTGCTCGTCGCTACTGCGCTCTTCGGGCTCAGCTTCTATAGCTTCAGCTTCCCTGTGCTAACTGTTGCGCAGGAGAGCGGCAGCGTCCTTGGTGCCAGCTCCTACTTTGTCTTCCTCATCTTCTCTGCGCTCTTCGGCTATATCCTTGGAAGTAGGATAAAGGACATGCTCTCGGGCCTTGCCTTGCTGGGCTACATGCTTGCGGGTTTGGGCTCGCTCGCTCTCGGCCTGGCTTTTGCACTGCATTACGGCGTGCTTGCATCTTACATCGCAATCGCGCTTATGGGCATAGGTGCCGGCGCAATCGAGACGTTCGAGCCCGCGATAATATCAACTCTCAGGAAAAGAAGTGCATCTGGCTCTGGGATGGGTATGCTCACTTCATCGAGGAGCATAGGCCTTTTCTTCTCAAACTTCGCCGTAGGCTTTCTGTACATGATCGGGCCACTGTTTGCCTATTCATTCTCAGCCGTGCTTGCTGTTGTTGCGGGTATTGCGCTGCTCTGGGCAAGAAGATAATATCAAATTTTGTATAAAAACTTATCAATCCCCTTTTGTAATTATGATACTTTTAATCTCTTCTGCTTTATCGGGATTTAGTGAAATCTGAACGCCATAGCTAGTTGGGTGTGAAAGTAGAAATCCTGCTCTTATCAATTCTTCTGCAACATCTTTGGCATAGCCTCTGAGCTCTTTAGGCAGGCCCTTTTGAACAAATTCAAAAGGGGTATGTTTTGCACCCCAAATTCCATGCATTACTAACTTTCTTATTATGGCAACTTTTATCTCGTTCTTCTGTTTATCTGAAAGTTTCATTATTTCACATATTATGTTTTAAAATAAAGGTATTTAAATGTTATTGTTTTAATACTTATTATGTTGGTCATATAGATTGTAATGCCTATGATGCTTATAAATTGGAATAAATAGGTTATTGGAAAATTATTTGGAAAAATGAAATTAGATTTGGAAAGTGGAAAAATGAACTCGGAAAATAAGATAATAGATTTGGAAAACAGTCTGTTTGTCAAGCTGCTTGGGAATAGCCCGTACATACGTGTGCTAGACTTCCTGCTGGTATACCGTGACTTCGATTACTCTAAGAAAGAAATAGCAGAAAACGCGAATGTATCATATAATACGCTTAACTCTTTCTGGCACGAAATGCTAAACAATGGCATAATAGTAAAGACAAGGCGCATAGGCAAGCAGGATATGTTCCGGCTCAACCAGGAAAGCAAGCTCGTAAAGAGCCTCATATTAGTATTTGATAGCATTGCTGCAGAATCAATAGCTGAGCAAAAGCAAGGGATTGCAGAATCGAAGATACGAGCATAACCTGCATATTGCAAGATAAAGGCAGAAGTATAATGAGCTATATATTTGATGTCTGTTCTTCTCAAACTTCGCCGTAGGCTTTCTGTACATGATCGGGCCACTGTTTGTCTATTCCTTCTCAGCCGTGCTTGCGGTTGTTGCGGGATTTGTGCTGCTCTGGGCAAGAAGATAACACCCCAATTTGTATAATGGACTATACAAAAATGGGCTTTTTTGTATAATAGACTATACAAAATACAAAGATTTAAGTATTTTATCCACTTAAAAATAATTATATGGTAAGCCTTAATAAAGTACTGGAATTAAACAAATGGTGGACAAAGGGTGGAGAATTCGCTAATGAAGACTATGATCTCTTAAGCTATAGGAATTCTATAATTAAATTGCAGAGAAAAGAACTGCTGCCATTGCTTAAGCCTGGATCGATTGTAATAATTAAAGGACCACGCAGGGTAGGTAAGACAGTAGCAATAAAGCTGACGATAGAGAAGCTTATCTCAGAAATGAGGATAAGCCCGGATGACATATTTTACTTCTCTTTCGACGAAACAATCAGCCAAAAGGAGTTTGAAAACCTGCTGCGCGATTTCTTAAGCAAGGTTCATTCTGGTTCGACATATATATTCCTTGACGAGATACAAGCGGTCCGCGGTTGGCAGAATACGCTTCTCGCTCTTGCAAATTCCGGGGCATTAGCAGATACCGCTGTATTGGTGACCGGGTCTATAGCACACTTTCTTGGCACAGAAACACTGCCGGGGCGAGGAACAGAGGGCAACATATATTACTTAAGAACAAGCAGTTTTAGGGACTTTGTAATCTCTGTATTGAACAACTTCCATAGCAATACAAGCGCATTGAGCTACCTATTAGGCTATAATTTCAGTCCTTCAGAGCCGGCCGATATGCTTGAAACCCTGTCAAACACTTTTGTAAGTCTAGAAGAAGATTTAAGGGAAGCCCATAAGAGCTACCTGGCTATTCAAAAATATTTTATACCACTAAGCAAAATGTTTGATCTTTATCTCCTTTCTGGTGGTTATCCTAAAAGCATATCTTATATACTAGACAGATCAGAACCTAAGCCCCCATCCACATTTTATGAGGAGATATACAACTACATAAAAAACGATGCTGCAACAATAACAAGCCCGGTATCTGGTGATCCTGCCAAGGCGAGTAAAACAATATCTGCAGTTTTGGATCTTGTAGGCAACAAAATATCTTACTCTAAGATCGCACAGAAGATGGCGATGAATAAAGCTACGACTATAAACTATTTGCATAGATTAGAGAACTCATTCGTATTTATTGAATTAAACGGGGTTAAAAGCTTTAAGAACGAATTGAGAGAAATAAGTGCCAAGAAGTTCTACTTTTCAGACATATTCATGCATTATTCTGCAGGCGCAGCGCAAACTGGTAAGCCCGGGTCGGAATATACAAAAGAGTTAGTAAACTCATCAAATGTGGGCATGTTAGTTGAAGAGATTGTTGCTGGGCATCTAATCAGAGTAAAAGAGTCGGACCCCATGAAATTATATAGCACGTATATAAAATTTTATGAAGGAAGTAGGGAGATAGACTTTATCTACAAAAAAGATTCTGGAAGGTCCATAGGCATAGAAGCAAAATATCAAAACGAGGCCTCTATACAGGATGTCAAAAGGGTTGCTGGAGTAGATGAATACCTACTTTTGACGAAATCTTCAGGTATATCGATAAAAAATAACACAATGGTTTTGCCAGTCTGCCTATTCCTTGCATTATTAAGTAGCTCTAAACATAATTTATAATTTTGTGGTGCTTTGAATATTTTGCCTAATTCATTCTCAGCCGTGCTTGCGGTTGCTGCAGGGTTTGTGCTGCTCTGGGCGAGAAGATAATATCAAATTTTGTTTCCTATAGGGGGAAAGATTTATATATTTTTGTCCCCCTATAAGATACAGATTCTATGGATCTTCGGCAGTACCTTGTAGATAAAAAGACATACATTAAGCAGATAGATGTAAAAATACGTAGAATAGAACTAAAGCCAAATAAAAACATAATTACCTCAATTGTTGGCCCTAGGCGTATTGGCAAGACATACCTAATCTATTCATTTATAAAAGCCAACAGACTTGAAGACAAAGATTATTTATTCATTAATTTTGAAG
>Ga0080006_1136109_pt1 | contig 11075 bp, 12 predicted proteins | sample RS3BMetagenome_FD_69209 | JGI IMG/M metagenome (GOLD analysis project Ga0080006, IMG submission 69209) | Ferric oxide microbial mat and aquatic microbial communities from Rainbow Spring, Yellowstone National Park, USA - RS3B (SPADES... ... | reverse complement strand
CACCACCGCAGACCACGCCAGAGGTCACGGCCAGCATGCAGCCACAGCCAGTAGCGGTCGACCACCTGTCCGAGGCGATTAAGCGGCTCAGTCGTTCACCTGCCCTGTTGGCAACCCTCCGATTCATATCAGACCACCCGGGAATGAAGGTTGTGGACATCGCAGCGAAGATGCAACGCTCCCGCGGGCCCGTGTCTGGGAGCATCAACGACCTGATACGTCTAGGGCTCTTGGAGAAGCAGAACGGAGGTTTCAGGCTCACAGAACTCGGTGAACGGGCTAAGGAGATGACGTCGTCGATTCAGACTGAAGCAGTGGTGACAGGGGATGCCGGAACCCCCTCAGCCCCCTCCTCTTCCGTCCCCGAATAACCCAGGAGTTCCCTTTCCGCCTCTTCTCTCTTCTTATTCATCTCAAGGTACTGCTCGAACTGGATGACCTCCGTAATCGCACGACTTCTCTCGGGCTGCTTGGGGCACCACTCCCTGAGCATCTTCCCGCAGATCTGCTGGTAGTTGGATAGGTCTTTGACGTCTCCTCCGAGCTTCTTGTAGGCGTTCACCAGAACCAGAAGCCTTTCCCGGCCTAGTGCCTTGCCGAGTTGAGTCTGCTGGTCCTTGTACTGAAGATAGTTCTTCTTCAGGTCGCTGAGGCCGGTGAGCTTCAGCTTGGATTTCAAGAACTCCTCGAAGGCGTTCTGCAGATTGTCCGACCCAGTTGCCTTCGCCAACGCCTTCCAGGCATCCCGCCTCTCCGGGGTGGTGTGAATCGTGATGACAGCCGTCCTGTCCTTCCAGCGAATCTTGTCTTCCGCCATCATCTTCTTCACCGAACATATTATTTGAGTTGTGCCGTCAGAAAAAGTTTTGATTTCATGTCCGACGTGCGGTAGCCGTTCTTTAACCGTCTCAGGGAACAAGGTCAGATGCAGAACTGGGCACACCTTCACCAGGCCCGAGTGTCCGAAGTGCCACAAAAAAGACCAGGTCTTTCACATCGGAGACTGGCACATGGTGGGGACGGACACGGTCGAAGGGCAGTTCGCCTGCAAGCGTGATGTACACGATTTCATCATAAGACTCAAGGTGGCATAGATGGCGAAGAAACCAAGCCGCGGCAGGTCAAGGTTCAAACGCCCGAGCAGCCGCACCTATTCGAAGCCCAGAAGGACCTCGAGGAGCAGGACGTTGGCTGCCCGAAGGTTATCCAAGGCCGTGGTACTCCCCCCATCAGCTGCAAAGGTCATGTCGTCGGCTACAACCCAGGCTCCTCCAGCACTTCCCTCTGGCCTTCAGTCGACGTCGACCGGGGTGACGTCTCCTCCTCCAGCACAAGAGCCGCCTGAACTGGAGCCGGAACCCCTCAGTGAAGAGCAGAGGGAGATGGACAAATTCATCGGCGTCCCATCGAAGGGGCCGATCCCGACCCTCATAGACTGGTCACAGGTTCCGGTCGACCACATGCCTGCCCGGGAGCCAAACTACAAGGACTACGCACATCCGGGTGCACCAGAGGGGATGCTGAAGTTGCTCCGCGAAGCCTACGCTATGAACAGGATGGAGAAGGATATTCAGCCGGTCAACGTCCTGGTGATAGGCCCGAAGGGAACGGGCAAGACTTCGGTGGTCAGACGCTTCTCCGAGGAGACCGGACTTCCCTACTGGGGAGTGCAGGGGGAAAGCACCCCATCCTGGATGTTGCTCGGAAGGACCGAGCTTGAGAACGGGAAGACGGTGTACAAGCCTGGCATCATACCGCAGGCTGTCCGCACCGGCGGCATCTTGCACTTCGACGAAATCAACGTCTTCGACCCGGAGGTGCTCATGAGACTTGACGAGTTGCTCGACAACAGACGGCAGCTCAACATGGTGAACGAGACGGGGGAAGTTATCAAAGCTCATCCCGACCTGTTCATCATCGCAACCATGAATCCGCCCACCTACGAAGGGGTCAAGGAGCTCCCGGACCCAATCAAGTCAAGGTTCGGTCTGGTGGTCCAGATGAACCCACCTTCAATCAACGACGAACTGAACGCCCTCCAAACCAAGTTCGCCATGTCAGACAGGGAGTTCGCCAGATACAAGCCAGAGGTCGTAGCCTTCATCAAGGCCGCCCAAGAGCTGAGGGAGGACCAGAGCCTCAGCTATACCCCGACCATGAGGGAGTCGATCTCCTTCCTGCAGCAGCTCCATTCAGGAGCGTCCTTCAAGGACGCGGCGGTCCGTGCACTTTTCGGCAAGTACTACACGACCGAAGAACGGAACAGAGTAGTTGAGGCGTTCGTCCGAGCGGGCCATACCGAGTTCTCGAGCCTGAAGAAGTGACATCTCGATGTCCTCCTACAACAAGGCACCATCGAGCCAGTACCAGCAGCCAGTGCCCAGCGCCAGCGGTGGTGGTGGTGCGAGACGACGAAGCAAGATGCCTACCCTTCAGCAGAGGGTCTACGGACCAGCAAGCAGGAGTATGCTCGCGTCTCCGGCCCGGGTCCTTGCCAAGACCAGGTTTCTCGCCAAGTACCTGAGTGGCAAGCGGAATGTCATGATTAAGACGCACCCCAATCAGCAGTTCTTCACCGAGCCCATCCTGGTTGATGGGAAGCCCTTCTACCGTACCAACGTTCCCGACTGGAAGGTATTCGACCCCGAACTCAAAGACCCTCAAAAACGGTGGACGGACTACAGGTGGAGCGTCGCCCACGAGGACGGCGGCCATGTCAGGTTCAGCCCCAAGCTGGTCTACGGCTACGGCCAGAAGGACCCGCTCGCCAAGCACGTCATGAACCTCATCGAGGACAGACGCATCGAAGACCTGGAGACAGAGACCTTCCCCGGAAACCTGCCAGACCGCCTCTTCTCCAACGGCTACGTCCTGACTAAGCGTCCTGACCCATCGAAGATGTACGAGGCGGCGGACAAGCTGGACCAGCTCGCCGCTCCCCTGAAGAACATCAACGACCCCCGTGCCCAGGCCCAGTTCAAGGGCTTCAGCGCAAGGGCGGAGAACCTCCGTAAGCAGGCCCGCCTCGAGATGCTACTTCAGAATGTCATCATCCAGGCCATCAAGGGCAAGAATAAGATACCGAAGTCCGAGCTTGACCGGGTCGAGAAGACAACCAAGGAAATCATCGACATTCTCACCGACAAGAAGACCAAGGAGATGGCCTACGACGAGTCCAAGTGGGACGATCTGGTGAGGAAGGTCTTGGACCCGCTAGTCCAGAAGGTCATCAAGGACCTCGACCTCCGAGGTCTCCAGCCTCCGAGCGGAGGAGCAGGCCACGGCGAAGGCGTCCTGACTCCTGACTTCGACGACACCAGGGAACAACCTGCACCCGGTGAAGGCACCGGCGACGTAGATGCCGACATGCAGGACTACTTTGACCAGCTGAAGGCGAAGGCCGACAAGAAGAAGAGAGAAGATGGGGACGACCCCAACCACATCACCCAGGAGGACATCGAAGACGCTGAATCAGGTGGCTCCGACCAGTCCAAGCAGGAATACGAGAACATGCAGAACCAGAACCAGAACCAGCAGGCAGGGGACGAAGGCGAAGGAGGGGACATCCCCGACCTCGAAACCTTCGAGCCCATAGACAGCGTGGTCCCGCCGGAGGCTTTCATCGACTATCGCTTCGAGCAGGACATGGTGAACCGACTCCGGGAACTTCGCAAGGGTAAGCAGATAATACACGATAAGTTCGGCACTTTCCTGTCCATCCCAGCCATGCTAAACGCCAAAGACACTCCATTCATGCGTGAGATACGGCATGCAGTCAAGGGCCAGAAGATCATGCTCGTCGTTGACTTCTCCGGGAGCATGAGGCGGAACCAGGAGGCATACAAGCGGGCACTCATCAGCACCATGAGGGTCTTCGACAGCCTGGGAATCAAGACCGCTATGGTGGGATTCGGAGGCGAGCGGATACAGAAGCCCAGCGGCCAGGAGGAACAAACGTCAGTATTCTTCAGGGTCAAGGGCTTCGAAAAGCCGAAGTGGACGGACATCGAATCTGGTAAGGTGGCCGCCCTAGGTGCCACCTACAACTCGACGCCAACCGCAGCCCTCTATTCCGCCACCGAGGACTACATCATCCGGCATCGACCTGATTACGTCATCACGGTGACCGACGGGGCCCCCGACGACCCTATCACGACGAGGGACATGGTAAGGAAGCTCCGCAAGTACACGAAGATGATAGCCTTCGGCATCGGAGAACCGGCCTCCTCCATGACCAAGATGCTCCAGAATTTCGACTACAACGCGGCCTTCGGGGTAGCCAACGTCTCTGAGATCCCCCAGAAGCTCGTAAAGCTAATCGCGGATTAGTTAAGGTGAGAGTGAGAGAGACTAATGAGCTTCAGGCGGAGTCCTGCTTCGACTTACCGACGCCGGATGGCAACGACGGTGAACCGGCCTGAGATGATGAGCTTCCGGAACAATTTCTTGGCAAACCTACCACGCACGCTCAAAGACGTCCAGGGAAAGCTGAAGTCGGGATGGGAACTTGTGACGCCTCAGGCCAATCCGAAGTCAGAGCTCGAGACCAGGGTGAAGAGCATGATGGCGAGCGGAAGCTACGAGAGCGAGTTTCTCCCGGTGGAGGGTGCAAAGTGGGAAGGAGAAGACTACGGCTTCATGTTGCTCAGGAAGAAATCATCGTCATCGCCGAGCAACACACCCAAAGCAGAAGCACCGAAGAACGAGCCGACCATGCCCGCCGGGTTCTTCACAGACGTGGACCAGAGCTTCAAAGGGGTGAAGAAGTTCAAGCCCGAAGACAACGTGATCATCTCAGACGACAACTCGGTGATTGCGGGAGATTTCTCCAATCCGCCCAGGTCAGGTATCTTCAAGGACCTGATCGAATCCTATTCCTCGTCATCCAAGTCTCTCACTCCGATGACATTCACGACCCTGGCCGCCTCCACTACCGCTGAGCCGCGCGGTACGGCCCGGGAGATCGAGCAGGAATTCGCGGGCGACCCCAAGGCGCATGTCGTCAAGGTCCTAGTCATCGGGACAGAGTACAGCTACGTGGCCGAGCCCGTGATCTCGGCCCTAAGGTCTTTTCCTCCGGGAACAACGGTCAAGGCCATCGTCGATACCGACACCAACCCGTCAGAGCCTGCTCTCATAATCACCGACGGGAGCAAGTTCATCGCCATCGGGCCGATAACGGTGGAAGATGCCAGCTTAGTGACTTCCGTACGGATTGGAGTTGTCTAAGCAAGCCATGTGGCAGGTGCTATACCGCTGTTCCCCGCAGAAAGCACCGGGCATTATGTAGAGTGCATGACTGGCAAACGCAAGTCAAAAGGGATCTACCAGCACGCCCTACGCACGCTCAAGCATGAACTGAAAGGCAAGAGCAAGAAGAAGGAGAAGAAAAGGTCTAGGTCAGGCCCGAACTTCTTCGAGGGGGACGACCTCCGCAAGACTGCTATGGACCGCAAGCGGCGAGGTAGCAAGTACGAATACTGGGAGAGGTAGACACCCTCCATGCGTAAGCGTGGGAAGGCCATCGTCGTAGGCATCTTAGGGCTGATTCTACTGTCAGGACTCGCCTACTTCGGCTTCCTTCCCAGCTTCGGCCCTGCAAGGAACACCAAGACGGGAATCACTCCCACCATCACCCTGATCGATAATCAAGGACAGTCATCCACTGTCGGGTCCTCGGCGAGCTGGGCTCCTCTTTCCGTTTTTGATAGTTCGGGCCGGAACGTAACCACCGGCAGCATCCAGGTGACCCTCAACGGAGGTTTCGGCTATAACGGAACGGTGAGTTCCTGGAGCATCACAGGGAACATGACTGCACTGACCGAGAACGGCAAGGTGGCTGGAATATGGACGCTCTCTGCCAGTGGCACAGGCCAGCCGCCTTCATCCATCCCGATCACCGTCCAGTCGGGTCCGGTCGTTTCGCGTATCGCCACCCTGCCCATGCAGGACCTTGAGGATAACATCTGGGGCCATAACTACGGAACCAAATCCGTTTCCTTCGTGGTGAACGCCAACCTGGTGGTGCATGGGGCTGATGGCACGGTGCAAACTGCCGCTTTGAGGAACATCGACATCGGCGATGTGAACGGCTTGAACTACGAGGCTCCCAGTTCACCCTCCCCCTCTTCTGGCGGGACCACGACCACCACTACGATTACCAATACGGTGGTCAACCCGACCGCTCTGGGAATCTCCACAGTAGCCGGAATCGTCGGCTACATTCAATACAACGTCCATGTGAGCGGCATCCCCAGATACGGATTCCTCGAGTACATCGGGAAATTTCCAGATGGGGTGGTCATGGAGGACTACACCTATGCTACTTCAGACCTTCAGACTTGGCAGGGCGGGGCACATACCTTCGGCGAAACAACCCAGCCCACCATCTCAGGGAACTGGCAGTATGGGACCTACTCGTTCACGGCCCAGTGGCGCGGTTGCACCTGTAATTCCTGGGTTTCGGTCTCCACCTCGGCTACCTGGTATCAGGTAGTAGGCACGACGAGTCCCACCCAGGTGAATCCCTCCGTGTACTACTCAGGCAATACGAAGAACTACGGAGTCTTCTACGGGACTCCAGTGATCGGAGGGGCTGTAGTGGCAACTGGAACAGACCTCGCCTCGCTCCAGGCCCAGTTCCCATCGACCAAGGGCTACCAGATTTATTGGCTCATCGGCGGCTATCCAGTCGGCTCCAACCTAGCTGTTGGCGGCTCGATGATGACATACCAGACCACCACCACCGCTCAGACTACCTCCTCCTCCACTACTCAAGGGACCACGACCGCCGCCGCCACTCAAGGGATTACCACCACCACGACCTCATCTTCAGGGATAAGATTTCTCTCAATCAGCGGGCAGATAACCTTGTACGCACCAGCTATTTTACTTGTGGCAGTCGCAGCTATCGGAATAGGTTTGATGGCTGTCTTGAAGAAGCGGAAGAAGCACAGGTAGCAGGGCCTCAGACATAGAACACCTCTATAACGGCTGAAACCGCCAACACCACCGCCATAATCACCAACGTCGCAAAGAATACTGGCAACTCGGAACGCCATTTCCTCTGCACTAGAGACTTAACTAGCCAGAAAGAGGCCGTCAGAGACAGCGCGTAGCCGGAGAACTCTAGCCAGAAGAAAGGCGTGAACAGCAGGTCACCGAGGAGCAGGACGCTAGGTATATTGTGATTTAAGGCAATGGACGCAGTAGTCAGCCCCGTAGTCCAAGCAGAATATCCGGCCAAGGCTATGCCCGCCACGGGAACCAGTTCAAAGAGGGCGATGACAAGGTTGTGAAGCCAGACGCTTCTTGCTGACACAATAGTTGGGACGTTCCCAACTAGCATGCTAGCCTCTGACTGAGAAACCGGCTGTTGCGTCCCCGCGGCGTAAATGACGACAAGACCGATGAGGAATCCGACGAAGGTGAGAAACCTAGATGTCTGCATGCTCCAGGGCATAGAATGGTGTTTCGACAGGCGGATTGGTATCTTACCGACAACCATATATAAGTCCTGACGCACGCCTCCAGAGATGAGTAAATGAGCCTTAGAGATGCCGAGGCTGTCCAACCCCAGCTCAATCTCGTCACACTGAAGGGCATCAAGTACTTCCGGGGTTCGGAGGGTTACGGCTATAATGCCACCATCTACATCGACGGCAAGAGGGCTGCACTGGCGATCAATCATGGCGATGGCGGAGCCACCTTCCTCGAGTTCGTGAGCACTGAAGCCAAGGAGAAATTCGAGGCGGCGGCAAAGAGGTGGGCCGTCGGCAAGGGAAAGGAGTACGCCGAGTACGCCGATCTCGCCAGCCTCTTCATCGAGGCTTTGCTCCAGGGAGTCGAGGAGCAGCAGAGGAAGGAGGTCAACGCCAAGAGGGGCATGCCTATCACCGTCCTCTGCTTCGCAGGGGAGAAGTACGGTCCCGACCAATGGGAAAAGGAGTTCTACCTGGGGGCTACTGATGAGACCGCCCTGAAGGAAGCGTTGGCCAAATACAAGGTCGTGGAGTGGAGAAGGCTCTGACCTCAACTCTTCAATGAGCGATGACTGACTGCTACTGTCTTCCCGCCATAGATCTTGCGGAGCTTTGCCTCGTCGATCTTCCTCATCTGGGCCGGGCTCTTTCCTCCAAAGAGCGAACGATACTGCTTCTCGCCCACCACGCTCCTGAACAGGCGTAGGTACTCTTCGAACTCTTCTGGCGACAGCGGCCTGCGCGACGAGACCTCATAGAGTATCACGAGCCTCTGAACCGGCGAAAGCACCGCACGTTTGATTATGAGATCTGCCTCCTTCTTGTTCTTCGGTTCCGGCGCTTCCGCGAGCACCTTGGTCACAAACTCCCAGTGCTTCTCCTGCAGCGTCTTGTTGTTGGCGACCAAGTCCTTCGACCACTCGCCGACAGGTCGTAGCTTCAGCTTCTCGTAAGCCTGCTTCTCCCGACTCGACCTGATGCCCTTGGGATACCAGGGTTTCACCTTCTTGCGATACATGAAAGAAAGACGGAAGACATAATCCCTAAGATTATCTCAGAACATCGGCGGATTCGCTATCGGTAGCTTACCGATAACAATATATAAGGAGCGTTGACATACTTTCGTGTTGAGATTTGCCCTGTTGTGGAGAAAAAACGGGGAGGTCTACAAGTGTATCAAAAAGAGTCTCCACACGGGGAAGGAATTACCCATTACAGAAGAAGACATTCGCCTCCTTCTCAAGCAGGAAGCAAGAAGGAAGAAATTGAAGAAGTCATTAGAATCCCTGCGAGCAATACAAGGCACTCGGAGGCATGGGAAGAAGTGAGGTGAATAGCCATGTGTGAAGTATGTGGTAATTCCTGCGATGAAGCGATAGCAAAGCGTGAGCTCTGTTGCCTTTCATTGACTTTGTGGCCCAACTATTTGACGACCCAGAAGAGGTGATGTAAAAGATGGCTATCTGCTGTCTGTGTGAAGCTGGCATCACAAAACATGATGCCCGCGTGTGGTGGATGAAGGATAGATGGACTCCAGAGAGCAAGTATAGGCATGCAGTCCCTCTCATGGCACATCTCGAATGCTACGATATGGAGGAATTCTTTTTCGGTGAATTGGGCAAACCAGATGGATTTGCTGAAGCTATCTCACAGCGACGATTACAGCAACAACGAAAGCAGCGATGGCAACGACAACGGGAACAATTACGGAAAGAACAAAGGCGCCTAAGGCGCCTAAGGCAGGCAACTATCGAACCAGCTTCTAATGTGAAGCATGATGTATGTATGTAAAGTGTGCCATGAGATATTCCAATTCCTGGAGGACCTAGAATATCATTCTCGATTCAAGGGTCACAAACAGGATTTCGACGAGGCAAGGAAGCAGTCGAGTCGACTGCCATCTTGACCTTCCTTCCTTATTATTTGAAGCATGACGAAGAAGAAGGCAGTCAGGCAGGCGACTATCTTGGCGTTGGCGTTCATCATAGTCGTCGCCTCGGCAGGAGCAGGGCTCTACTGGTATGAAAGCAACAAGACCTGCCAATCCACTTCATGTCAGCAGATCGCCATCGAAGCACCACCTTCGGTACCGCCACCACCTTCAGGCCAGGGCCAAACGAGTTCCGCTAGCACTCCTTCGACGAACCCGACCATTGGCACAGCCTATTTCGACGTCTGGGCGAACTTCTCCGACGGAGCCCCTCCACTTCACTTCACCAAGCAGGCACCTCTCACCGCCTCGCAGCAGTTCCTCCAGGTCGGCGGCCACAACATCTCAGCCATCACGGTGGAGCTCAGGCTGACCTTCACACCATCCCTGCCCTCAACATCATCCTACTCTGGCATCATCATGGTGTACACTTGTGGTGCGTGCGGCAACAAGCAGGTGTATCTCGGGACGGTCTCGGTCACGGGACCCGTATCCAAAGGGATCCTGAGGTCTGCCTCCTTCCCACCCCTCGCGGCTTCGACGAATCTTACCATCCTCGCCTACCCTGCTGGCGTTTCGGTGTCCACGGGAGGGTCAAGTACATCCTCGGCATGTCCCCGGTCGTCATCTCCTCTGTCTCGGTGAACCAATATGCGACCAAGGCAACCACCACCTCGACTTCATGCCCCACCACTATCCCACTCTGGTCGGCTGCTAACCCGGGCCCGACCTGGGCTCCTCAGCAAATCGGCACGGCCACTTTACTCTCAGCACAAGCAGCAGCCCAGGCACTCGGCGTCCAGAGTTATACCGGGCTCCTTGCCACCTACAGTCTGGGTGGCCTCAACATCATGAACATCATCGCACCTGGGCTCGGAGGGAGTTCCAGCAACCCAGGTTACGGCCTCCTCGCAGGTTATCACTATCTCTCCGACGGTTCTTGCGTCTCCTATTGAGAAGCAGGTTCTGTCACCCGCCCCAGCAGAGGAACGCCAAGAAGGTCGAAAGCTCTAAGTAAGAAAACTCACCATCCTCTGATATGAGACATGAATCCTCGGATATGGGACATGAATATTGCCCGTATTGCCACAATACCGATTATTTGTCAATTCATTATCTTGGTAAGAACAACGATTTCCTTCTCTACAAAGGGAAAACGCACACAATCTCGACTGCTCAATGCGACAAATGCGGAAAGACCTTCAGAGTCGTCGCTGACGCTGGAAACGTAATAACTTGCCTGAAGATGGATGATAAAAGCGACCTAGAATGAAAGCCACCCGATGGCCTAATTCCTCCCGGCGGCTATGTCAAGGCCAAGGAAGGATAACCACCCTTGGACTCCCCAACCTTCAGGTGGTTAGATAGAACTACGAAATTCAGTAAGAGCCTTTTGCAACTTCATGCCAGTTTCCCATGACAGCTCGTCTCCCTCGTAGTAGGAGGCATAAAGACCCTGCAGATTACTCGGGAGCTTTACCCTCTTGTCAACAAGTAATATCACTCTCTTGTTGTATTGGAGGAACGCAGCACCAATTTCAATCAAAACATTTTGATTGATGCCGTAGCTTTCGTCTTCCCTCTTTTCCTGCTCGTCCGCACTCACATTGATCACCGCACAGTTGCATTTGCGCATAAGACCGAAGATCTTCTCTGGAATAGGG
>Ga0080006_1229585_pt1 | contig 11077 bp, 3 predicted proteins | sample RS3BMetagenome_FD_69209 | JGI IMG/M metagenome (GOLD analysis project Ga0080006, IMG submission 69209) | Ferric oxide microbial mat and aquatic microbial communities from Rainbow Spring, Yellowstone National Park, USA - RS3B (SPADES... ... | reverse complement strand
AAGAATTTGCACCAGGGTCACACCGAGCGAGCGTTTTGCGCCGTGGAAACCAGGCGCGATAAGCATCATCAGGTAAGGCGCCGTCAGCACGCCGAGCGCCGCCAAAATGATCATCGCTAGGCTCAAAAGCGCCCCCACCTCGATCGCGAGTCGGTTTGCCTCGTGCCGCTTGGCTTGCGCCAAAAGCCGGCTGTACACGGGAATGAAGGAGGCAGAGAGCACGCCTTGCCCGAACAGATTTTGCAACATGTTGGGAATTCTAAAGGCGGCCTTGAATGCGTCGGCGCTGTCAGAGTTGCCGAAGTAATGAGCAAAAATGCTCTCGCGCAGTAAGCCGGCAATTCGGCTCAGCAAAATTCCGGCGGCCACTAACTTGGCCAGGCCGAGCCCTTCTTTGGCAAGGCTTTTTCCCGCGCCCCCTTTCGGCGCGGCCGTCAGTTCTTCAGTAAAGCCCTCTTGCATCGCAGTGGATCACTTCGCTTGGAAGCTCAACCAGGCCGGTCGGCATCAGCGCCGGCAATAGCACGCGGCCCGGTAGTCGATGACACGGCTCCCATTAACCACAGGTATCCGCAAAGCTCTATGTCTTACCGTTCTCCTTGGAGCTCGCGTTTTCGTTGCCGGCTCGAAAAAACAGTCCGACGGCCCGATCTCGGGTCAAGTATGGCGTTTGAGGCCTGTCCGGTCGAGCATGCAGCGTGATGCGGCGCAAAAGCGCGCGTCCGGGAATTCGCAACCGCGAGCGTAAGGTCGTAAGCGTGCGCTCGTGGGGCGGCTCGGAGGTCTGGTCAAGATGGTGCAGGCGGCGCGCGTTTGACGCGAAAGCTCGACCGAGGGCGAGCTAAGCGCGGGCGTTCGACCTTAACTTTGACCGCTGTTTAAGAGGCAGAGCGCCTGCGTGAAGCCGATACCGCTTCATTCGGCTTGAGCGCTGGCTATTCGGACTCTGGCCAGATAATCCGAGAGCGCCGCGGTCCATCTACGCAGCGCGCTTCTGTCGCCGGCCTCGGCGGCATTTTCCAGCGACGCGCCGATCTCGCTAATTCGGTCAAAGCCCAGGGTGCCGCCCTCGCCCCTCATCATGTGGGCCAAGCTGCGCACGGTTTCGTAGTCTTCGCGCTCGAGGGCTCCCAGCATACAGGCGAGGTCTTCGCGCTTGCGTTCGAGAAAAGCGGGGGCGAGTGAGGCGAGCTCCGGAGCGACGCGCACGTCGATCGCTGGGGCGCAGTCGCTCGAGACTAAAATCGCTGGGTCCCGTTTCCCGTCTTCGCCTGCAACCTTGGCACCTTTTACGCAAACCTCTTCAATAGCCTTGAGCAAGGCTGCCTTGCGCACCGGTTTTGAGACATGTAAATCACATCCCGCCTCCAGAGACCGAACGACGTCCTGCGCGAAGGCCGAGGCGGTAAGCGCCACAATCGGGGTGGGTCGGAGTTCGTGGTCGAGTTCCCATTGCCGAATCATGCGCGTGGCCGCGTAGCCGTCCATAACCGGCATCTGGATGTCCATCAGGATGAGGTCGTACCTGCTGCCCGCGCTGGCATTAGCGATAAACTTCTCCAGCGCTTGCTCGCCATTTTCTGCCGTGTCGAGCTTATAAGGCGTATTCGCCAGAAAGGCCTTGATGACCAGGCGGTTGTCGATCGAATCCTCGGCCAGCAAAATCCGCAGCGGAGTTTGCTGCGCGGGCGAGAGCGTGGGGACGCTTGGCGGGGAGGGTATGGCTCGGGTGCTAGTTTGCGGGGTAAGTTTAAGTGCCGTCGCGACCATCGCGCGCAGTTCGGCGCGCTTTAACGGCTTAACCAAGTAATAGATGACCCCGGCTTCGCTTGCGCGCGCAAGTTGTGCGCTGAGGTCGTCAGAACTCAGCAGTAAAACCACGCACGGTTTGTGGCCGTTTTCCTGCTCGGTTTGGCTTTGCAGAGCTTGCGCGACCTCAAAGCCGTTTATGTCCGGCATCCGCGCGTCGAGCAGGACGACCTCAAACGGCGCGCCTTGGCACGCGGCGCGCTTGACCATAGCCAGCGCTTCGCGTCCCGATCGCGCCTGTTCTACCTGCGCTCCCAACGGAGACAAGGACTCTTTAGCCAGCAGCCGATTAGTTTCCGTGTCATCCGCGATCAGCACGCGCGCACCGGCGAAATCGATGCTCTCTGAGGGTCTTTCCACCGATGCGCCTGTGCGCGCTTGAAAGGCAAGGACAAGATGAAACGTGCTACCCTGGCCAAGCTGGCTCTCGACCCAGACCTGTCCGCCATTAAGCTCGGCTAAGCGGCGAACGATGGCGAGGCCAAGTCCGCTGCCTCCGCTCTCGCGCGTGGTCGAAGAGTCTACCTGAGTGAAGTCCATGAATATCGTTTCGAGCTTGTCCGAGGGAATGCCGATACCGGTGTCCGACACGGTAAAATGCAGCCACACGGGCTCGCCCTCGGTTTTGGCGGTCGGATTGGCCGGTAACTTGCCTTGCACTGGCGCGGCTGAATTCGCGGGTGTCGCGAGATTCGCTACGGTCTGAAAACTGGGAATCCTGAGCGCAGTGGTCCGTGCGTCAGCGCTCGCACGCTGCGCGTGGCTAAGACCGTTGGCTGTTGCCCCTAACCGCTTGCCCACCGCCCCGTTAGGGCGGCCCTGTGCGAGCTCCACGGTCAGCACGATCTCGCCTCTGGTGGTGAACTTGATCGCGTTGCCCACGAGATTGACCAGGCATTGGCGCAGGTGCATCGAATCGCCACTGAGCATGATCGGCACGCCGGGTAAAATCCGCACCGCCAACTCCAAGCCCTTCTGATGGGCTCGAAGCGCCATGTCGTGCGCGGTTTCCTCGACTATTCGGTCGAGCTCGAAGTCGCTGCGCTCGACCCGCGCATGACCGCTCTCGATACGAGCTAAGTCCAAAATATTGTTAATCAGGCCGAGTAAAACCTGGGCGTTTGACTGCATCACTTCTAGGTACCGGCGTTGTTCGGTGTTAAGCGGTGTGTCGCGTAGGATATCGGCCGCTCCCACGATCGCGTTCATCGGCGTGCGGATCTCATGCGACATGCTGGAGAGAAATTCGGACTTAGCCTTGGAGGCAGCGAGGGCGGCTTCTCGACTCTCGATTAACTGGCGCTCGATCTCCTTGAGCGCTGAAATATCGCGCGAAACCGTTACCACACACTTCCTGTCGCCGATCAGAACCTTGGAGCTATTCAACGAACGCATCTCATACGCGCCATCCTTGTTGCGGAACAATGCCTCCAGGCCGCGCACGCATCCGTAGCTGCGCAAACTTTCGCGAAATGCCTGGTAATCGGATTCCCGCGCCCACATCCCAAGTTCGCCGGTGGTTTTGCCGATTGCATCTTCGCGGCTCACGCCGGCCCGACGCGTGAACTCGGCGTTCACGTCGATAATAGTTCCGTCCTTTAAGTCTGCCACGACGATTGCGTCCAACGCCGAATCAAAAACCTGCCTGAATTTCTCTTCGCTCGCTCGAAGCTCAGCTTCGGCGCGCTTTAGTTCGGTAACGTCGCGGGAAATGGCAAAGACACAAGGCTCTCCCTCCAACGTTCCCTTAACCGCCGAGAAAAGCGCTTGAATCAGTCTGCCATCCCTAGTGCGAAAAGTGGCCTCCATGTTGGTGACCATGCCTTTGCTCTCGAGTTCAGCATAGAAGGCTCGACGCTGGCCGAGATCAACCCAAAGATTCAAGGCAAGCGGAGATGAGCCGAGCGCCTCCTCGCGCGTGTAGCCGCTTAGAGAAACGAAAGCTGGGTTAACTTCTAGAATGCGCTCATTGCGTAAGCTTGCGACCACGATCGCGTCGGGCGTGGTCTCGAAAAGTTGGCGCAGCTTGGCTTCGCTCTCGGCGAGTTGACGCTCAGCCTTCTTGCGTTCGGAGATGTCGCGCACAAAACACAGGATCACGTCCGCGCCGTCCATTTCCGTGACGACCGCCGAAGCCAGCCCCACGAACTGCCGCCCTCCCTTGATGCGGAACATCGCCTCGTAGTTAATCACGCGCCCCCATCGTTGAAGACTGCGGTGCACGGTGCGTAGGTCGTTGACGTCAACCCAAATACCGAGGTCAATCGGCCGGCGGTTGAGCACCTCCTCGCGCGAAAAGCCGAACAAATGCAGCCATCTATCATTCATGTCCAAAAAACGGCCGTCTGCGGCTAAGCTGACCGAGACCGGGTCCGGGTTGAGGTTGAAAATTTCGCGGAACTTCTTCTCGCGTTGAGCTAGTCTCTGCTCGGCTTGCCGGCGGGCGGTGATATCGTAGGAAAGCGCCGAATAGCCGATGAGGTCGCCCGCCGCGCTGTAGACCGGCGAGATGGTGAACGAACAGACGATGAGCTTCCCATCCTTGCGCCGGCACTCCCATTCCAGCTCTCGCACCACTTGGCCGCCCCGCAACGCGCCGATCATGTCATCGGTTAATGCCCCACGAGCTGACGCCAGAATAAGCGTTAAGCTCTTGCCCAGCGCCTCTTGCGCGCGGTAGCCGTACAGTCTTTCCGCAGCGGGGTTCCAACCGTTGTAGATGAAATCGGTTGTGGTGGTTGTGATAGCGACATCGCTTGAACTAAAAACCGCAGTCCAAAAGGCGTTGGCTTCCTGGGCTCGCTTGAGAGCGGTGATATCTCGCACGACGGCTACTATGCTCGGTTGACCGCCAAGGTTGGCCACCGTTGCCGAAGCCATGCAGGGGAGCAGGGCGCCGTCTCGTCGGCGCAACATAAACTCAATGTTGCGCACGGTTTTGGCGGACCTAAGCTGTGCGAACAGCTCTTCGAGCTTGGTGGCGTCAGCCCAGATGCCCAATTCGTCGATCGTCTTGCCGATCAATTCCTCTTTCGAATAGCCGCTAAGGCCCAGTGCGCGGTTCATGTAAGAGAACTTTCCGTCCTCAAGGTTCATGACCGTGATGACATCGGGGCTCGCCTCGAAGATTTCTTCGAGCAGGGTTTCGCGTTCCTTGACCCTGCGTTGGGCGGCCTCGCGTTCGGCTATCTGCGCGCGCAGCTCTCGTTCGACGGCGAGCAACCGTTTTAGCTGGTTGTCCAGTTTTTGGCGCTGATTTTTTCGCTGAGAGATAACGAATTGGCCCACGCCGATGCTTGCTAAAAGCATCAACCAACGAACTGCCAACGGGACCTGCGAAAATGGACACCAAACCTCGGCGGCCAACATCGCGCCGATGCCAACCAGGCTCAGCGATAGATGCCACCAATTACTCCACGGCACCAAAAAACCTGCTGCGCTCACCAGGCCGAGCACCAGAAAACCGAGCTCGTCGGCGCTGTTGGTTGCCAGCGAGATGGCGCCGGTTCCGGCGATTAGCGCCACGCTTGCGCTCCAAAAGCCGATACGCCAGTGGCGCCTGAAGCCCGGTGTCCAGATAAGGGCGCCTACCGCCAGTAGGACATAGAGGTTGAAGGCATTTAAAGCTAAAAGATAAGGCCATTGCGCCGGCAGCGCGCGATAGTAGGTGAGCACGTAGCTGACCTGGAAAACCGCGGCCAGCATCAGCCCTGCACCCACCAATACGACCGCGAGGCGTTCGGCGTCTGCGCCGACTGCTCCCTGGCTCGACCCGTCGTCGGGTAAGCTTCGCGTCGCTTCGCTGGTGGCGTGCAAAGCCGGTTCGGTGAAAACGACGGGATGGTTTGTCTCGCCTATCGACTCGCGGCTTGCAAAGTTGTCCAGCGGCGAATTCGTTGCGCTAGATTGCTGTTCGGGCGGCATCGTAGTGATTATCGTCAAGGGCAGACCGCCAGCAACTTGCGTGCCGCCTCGGCTGGGACAAACAGAAGCGTTGCGAACCCGGGCAGCTTAAGCTTAGCTTTCTTATAGGCGGCTCGTAACGGCTAGATAGCCCTCAGCCGCCATCATGTGCTCCGCGCCGCTGTCCGAGTAAAAAGTAGGTGTTCCCTTCTCGGACATTGGCAGAGTTGGCGTCTAGCCGGTACCGCAGCAAGGCGGTCTGTGCTGCACCTGCGCGCTCAGCACAAGCCGCCAGGGCATCCTAACCTTGACCGAAGCATGTGGCGCAAATTTCTGGCCCGAAGCGGCAAGCAAGCAGGCTGCTGAAAGCTTAAGCGCAAGTGAGGGCCGAAAGCTTAGCCCCGCTGGCCTTGGAAGGCTTCAGTCCGCCATCGAGAATCAAACGCAAAAGGGGCAGCGGTAAGTGGCCGCAACAATGAGCTCGACGGCCCTGATGCAGAGCTGCTACTCCCCGATGCGCATCGGTTCCTGCTCGTAGGGCGGATAATTTCCCATAGGCGCGGGACCGTATCCATACGGACTGACGTTGTTTGGGTAGCCGGGCGGCGCAGCCGATGCGGGCCCATATTGCTGGTTGGCGTAAGGAGATGCTTGATTTTGGTTTTGATTGGGGTATGGATATGGATACGAAGACGGCGGGACACCGGATGGTGCAGTTTGGCCTGCCATAGGCATCGGGCTCTGAGGCGGCATGAGGGTCTGATCGTAATCGTAACCGTAATCGAGCGGCTTGCGCTTGATAATATAGGCGTTTTCGTCGTTGCCCAGGCAGCGGCAAGCTGGCGTTGTGGTTATGCCGTCCAGAACGTAACCTTTCGGAATCGGTTGGTCGGCGCAAATTTTCATGATTTCGCCGAAGACGGGCTGTATCCTGCGCGCGCGGCAGGCGCCGTTACAGGAGGGTGCGGTGCCGGTGGCGGTAACGACCAGGCCCTCGGGCGGGATGTCGCCGGCGCACACGACCTCACTCCACGCATGGGCTTCGGTGCAAGCCCCCACAATGCTCATCAAGAGCAGCAGCTTGGCAAACAGCGGGCATTTCGCCATGATCTTTGCGATCGCCATGTCGGCTCCAAGCTAGATCAGGAACTAAGCAGAAGCAAGTATGGATAGCCGCCCCACGGAACTCGGCATAACAGGCGCTGGTATCGTCTCCCAACCAGAACTAGGCTGCGCGGCGGCCCAAGCGCCTCGCAACCAAGCGGATAATATGCGATTGGCCGGGTTAAGTTTAGGCGATAAATCGGCTGGTCGGACAAATCGGTTGATCGGTGACAGGGTGTATGCAGGTTAGGCGGATAAGAAGCTTAGTCCCATTTCTTTTTGTTGCGTGCTTGGCCCTGGTTTTCACTGCTATCGGGGCGCGCGCGCAGCTAGGCGGCGTTGACGAAGACGGGAGTCAAGACGAGCTGTCCGGTGGCCAACAGATGGGAACAGGCGCGGGCATATCGGGTTTGAGCCCCTTCGACCAGGCCGCGCAGCGCCTCGGTATGTCGGCGGACCAGCTCGCCGAAATACGCAGTCAGATGTCGCAGGGTATGCTAGGACCCGACCAGATAGACCAGTTATGCGCCCGTATCGCGGCCAAGCATCTGAGCGAGTCCAACGTTCAGTCGATGGTCGCGATGCTCGGGCTGCAGGGAGAACAGGCCGAACAGCTAATGAGCTGCGTGAGCAGCACCGCTGCCGGCCGCACGTCAGGCTATCGCGGCGTACCGTTGACAATGCCTGGAGCGCAAAACCGTCAACTGCCGCTTGAGCCCTCCGCGATCGAGCAGCGCTTTCACGAACTTGATTCGCCGTACCGACTTTTGGCGACGCCGAGCCTGGGGAGGCTTAAGCAATTCGGCTACGACGTCTTTAGCGGACCGGTATCGACCTTCGCGGCGCTCGAAAACATTCCGGTCAGCGCCGACTACGTCTTGGGTCCGGGCGATGAACTTAATTTGCTCATCTGGGGCCGCGTCAACCGCAAGCTTAGGCTGCGGGTCGAACGCGACGGCTCCGTTTTAGTGCCGCAAATCGGACCGCTGCAGATTAGCGGCCTGACCTTCGAGCAGGCCAAAAAGCTAATCGAGGGGCGCGTCAGTCAGATTACCGGAGTTCAGGTCGACCTCACGATGGGACAGGTGCGCACGATTCAGGTGTTTGTCGTGGGCAAGGTGGTGCAGCCCGGCCTGTACACAGTGAGCGCTCTGTCGCACGTCTCCAACGCCTTGGTGGCGGCCGGCGGCGTGAGTCGGGTTGGCAGTTTGCGTCGCATCGAAGTCCGGCGCGACAACCGGTTAATACGCCAGATCGACTTGTATCAGATGCTGCTGCGGGGCGACACCTCGAGCGACGTGCGTCTGGAGCCGCGCGACACGATCTTCGTGCCGGTCATTGGGCCGGTGGCGGCGGTGGCGGGTGATGTCAAGAGCCCGGCGATCTACGAACTGCGCGGCGTGGAAAGCCTTGCCAGTGTGATTAGTTTGGCCGGCGGAGTCAATGCTTTCGGCTATGCTCAGCGAATTCAGGTCGAACGGGTCGAAAACCATCGCACTCGCGTGGTGCTCGATACTGGGCTCGACGGTGTGCAAGGCAGGCGCTTTGCGGTGCGTGATGGCGATTTGATCAAAGTCTTCCCGGTGCTGCCGCAGACTCACGACGCGGTAACTCTACGCGGCAACGTCAACCGCCCCGGAACCTATGAGTGGCATCCCGGGATGCGCGTGGTTGACCTGGTGCGCGAGGGCCAGGGTGTCGGCGACCATACGTTCTTCGACTACGCGCTGATTCAACGCCGCGAGGGGCCGCAGCGCACGCCCCGGTTCATCCCGGTAAACCTCAACGCGGCGTTGTCGGACGAACTCGGAGCGGCGGACTTTACCCTTAGGCCCGACGATTCGCTGACCATCTATAGCCAGGGCGAGCTTAACGAGATCCCAACCGTGACTGTGCGCGGAGCGGTGCGCAAGCCCGGTTCTTACCCGTGGACCCAGGGGATGAAGGTCAGCGACTTGATTTATCGCGCGGGCGGCCTCAAGGATAACGCCTATCGGCAAAAAGCGGAGCTGGCGCGCACCGAGGTCGTCGCCGGAGCCGAGACCCACTACACGTTCAGGGACATCAATTTGCTTGACGCGCTCAACGGTTCGGCAGTCGATGACCAGCCGTTACAGCCCGGCGACGAGCTGTTCATCCAGCAGGCCGCCAACTGGCATCAGCCCTGGGTGGTCACGGTCAAGGGTGAAGTGCTGCGCCCGGGGCCCTACGTTATCCGCCCCGGCGAGCGGCTCGCCTCAGTGCTGCAGCGCACGGGCGGCATCTTGCCCGATGGTTACCTGCCGGCGCTGATATTAATTCGGCAGTCAGTTAAGCGCCTGCAGCAGCAGAGTCTGGATAAAGCCCGCGCCCGGCTGTCCCAGGAGATCGCCCGCGCGGCACTGACGCCCGAAGAAACCAACCAACACGAGGCCGGCCAAGGCGCAAAGGAGAAGACCGAGACTCTGACCATGTTGCAGAACGTCCTCACGCAGGCCGCGTCCGAGCAGGCGACGGGTCGCGTGGTAGTCCACGTTCGCTCGCTTGATCAACTGGTGGGGTCAAAAAGCAACGTCGTGATGGAGCCGAAGGACGAGATCATCGTGCCGCGGCGTCCTTCGTCGGTAAACGTGTTGGGTGAGGTTTATGGCCCCACGGCTATCACCTACAACCCAACGCTCACGGTGCGCGACTATCTCAACCAGGCGGGCGGGTTCACTCAGGGCGCTGACGCAGACCATGTGTTCGTAGTCAAGGCGAGCGGCGAGATCTTAACCGACCAAGGAGTTCGCGAGAGCGGCAAGAACGCGGTGTTCCCGCTGCTTCCCGCACTGTCGGGCGGGTTAATGGGCACCCATCTAGAACCCGGCGATACGGTCTATGTGCCCGAGCAGCTGGTATACGTAAATCAGCTTAAGCGCACGCTCGATATCACGCAGATAATCGCTAACTCCGCCCAGGCGATCGCCTTTGCCGCCCTGCTAGGCTTTCTCATTCCGTAGCGCGGTCGATGGTTATCGCGCGTTTGGCGAGGCAAGCCATCGAATCGCGGGTCGCTTGGAGCCGTGTCGCGGTTATAGGCCCCAACTGCTAGACGGCAAGACCCTGGGCGCTTCTCGCCCTCTATCGACGACTAGGTTCGGGGTCTTGCGCCGATCTCGCTGCAAAAGTTGGATCGCTCTTGCCTGGGATTTCGCTCTGTCTTAGGCTAAAGCGCTCTAGCGCAATGGTGGGAAATGAAAAAGGCGTTTTTTCCCCGGCGTTCCTCTTCGTTCTGACATGCGCTTTTGCGGGTCTAGTCCTGTCTTTCGGCGTCGTTCTGGGCTCAACCTATGTTGTCTACCTTCCGCTTGACAGCACGATCTACAACGAACTCGACGAACTCAACGGGCTGGGTTACCTCGACACGTACATGGATGAGATTCGCCCGATCGCGCGCGTAGAGGCGGCGCGCCTGACGCTGGAGGCGGCGCAGAATCTGGTTGAATCGGGCAAAAGCGACCCGCTGGCGAGTAAGCTTATTGCAACGCTGCGCTTGCAGCTCAAGGAGGAAATCGGATGGCTGGAAAATAACGCTGAGGACAGTCAGCCAACGATGATTCATCCGCTGGAGCGGGCCGAAGTGCAATACGTCTACTCCGAGGGACGGCGCCGTTACTGGCAGACCGGGCCTGATGCGCTTTTGCCGACCGGGCCCGGAGGAATCAACGCCATGGAAGGCACTCCGCTTTGGCCCAACAACGACGGGCTGCCCACGGGCGCAGGGAGCAATGAAGTCGTGAGAGCCTCTGGATGGGCGGGTGTGGGCGGATTTCTGACTGGCTACGCCGAAGGCGCTGCCTCGGGCCCGTTTACGCGCTCGCTGGCTGGACAGAATCGGCTCAATTTGCTGGACGGTGAGATTGTCGCAAGCCTCGGCAACTTTGCGCTCTCTTTCGGGCAAGAAGAGGCGTGGTGGAGCGTGGGCCATTTTGGCGCGCTGCCGCTCAGCGATAATATTCCACCGCTGACCGGGCTGCGCTTTCAGAACATACATCCGTCGTACCTGCCCTGGATTCTCCGCTATTTGGGTCCGTTTCGCTTCCAGGTTTTCATCAGCCAGTTGAGTTACCAGCCCGATCCTTATGTTTCGCGTCCCTGGTTCGACGGCGAAATTTTCAGCTTCAAGCCGCTGCCATACTTCGAATTTGGCATCTTCCATCAGATCGACTTCGGGGGGCGCTTTAACAACGACTACACGACCGCGGGCTTTATCGAGCGCCTCATCGGTATCCCCGGCGTT
>Ga0080006_1156271_pt1 | contig 11085 bp, 10 predicted proteins | sample RS3BMetagenome_FD_69209 | JGI IMG/M metagenome (GOLD analysis project Ga0080006, IMG submission 69209) | Ferric oxide microbial mat and aquatic microbial communities from Rainbow Spring, Yellowstone National Park, USA - RS3B (SPADES... ... | reverse complement strand
CACACGGGTGCCCTTCTGCTCGGGACATCATGACTTCTACCATCACGATTTTCCCTTGCACGAAGGGCACTTCCGTGTCACGACACAGCCATCACCCACATCAGGCTGAAAAATCAGGGTCTGACCAAGACCGTGTACTCGGTGCTGCTGGCTCTGCTGGTGGGGACCGAGTGTCTGCTTGCCAGATTGGTCAAGGCAGACCCGCTGCTGTATCCGTTCCAGCCCATCCACGTCACCATCGCGGCGTGGTTCACCATCGGCATCCCGTCATTCATTCTGTCGTTGGCCCCCAACAACGAACGCGCTCACCCCGGCTTCGTGCGGCGGGTGCTGACGGCGGCGCTGCCCTCCGGGCTGATCGTCGGATTGGCGACCTTCGCCTCCTACCTGGTGGCCTACCACGGTCGACACGCCACGTTCCAGCAGCAGGAGCAAGCCTCGACCGCGGCGCTGATCACCTTGCTGACGACGGCGCTGTGGGTCCTGGCCGTCGTGGCGCGTCCCTACCAGTGGTGGCGGCTGGCGCTGGTCATCGTCTCCGGACTGGCCTACGTGGCGATCTTCAGCATCCCGCTGACGCGGCGGGAGTTCCTCCTCGATCCGTCCAACCTGGTGGTGACGTCGGCCGCGTTGGGGATCGGACTGCTGGGCGCTGCGGCGATCGAGGCACTGTGGTGGATTCGCGGCGCGGCCATGGGCGGGCGGCCCCGGTTGTGGCGCGAGTCGGTGACAGCCGCCGAGTAGGATTTCCGGGGATTCTCGGGGAAGGGATGCGGATGGGATTCCTGGACAAAGCGAGGGACCTTTTGGCGCAGAACGCCGACAAGGTCGACATGGCGATCGACAAGGCCGGCGAGTTCGTCGACGACAAGACGCAGGGCAAGTACTCCGACACGATCCACACGGTGGCCGCCCAGGCCAAGAAGGTCACCGACTCCGCCGCCGGCGACGACCAGCAGAGCTGAGCCATGGCGAAACTGTCTGGATCCATCGACGTACCGTTGCCTCCCGAGGCCGCCTGGAAGCACGCCTCGGACCTGTCGCGCTACAAGGAATGGCTGACCATACACAAGGTCTGGCGCAGCCCGTTACCCGACGAGATCGAGAAGGGCACGGTCGTCGAGTCCATCGTCGAAGTCAAGGGCATGTACAACCGGATCAAGTGGACGGTGGTGCGCCACAAGCCGCCGGAGGGCATGACCCTCAACGGCGACGGCGTTGGCGGCGTCAAGGTCAAGCTGATGGCCAAGATTCAGCCCATGTCGGCCGGCTCCACGGTCGGCTTCGACGTGCATCTCGGTGGTCCGGCGCTGTTCGGGCCCATCGGGATGATCGTGGCCGCCGCGCTGCGCAGCGACATCAACGAGTCGCTGCAAAACTTCCTCACGGTATTCACCAGGCCCGACCCGAAGACGAACGGACACGGCGGCGTCCGTCACTGACCGCCCGACCGCTTGCCGCCGCAGTTCGCCGAGCCCGGCCAGAGGCCCGGTCGGCTAGTGTCGCAACCATGACTCGCCGGCTGCGCCCAGGTTGGCTGGTGGCATTCTTCGCCCTGGTCATCTCGGCCAGCGCCTGGCTGCCGTGGCTGACGACGGTGGTCAACGGCGGGGGCTGGGCCAACGCCATCGGCGGCACCCACGGCAACCTGGAACTACCCCGCGGGTTCGGCGCCGGCCAACTTATCCTGTTGCTGTCCTCAACCCTGCTGGTGGCTGGGGCGATGATCGGCCGCGGGCTGTCGGTGAGGATGGCTTCGGTTGCGGCGCTGATCATTTCGCTGCTGATACTCGGGCTCACTGCGTGGTACTACAAGCTCAACGTCGGCCCGCAGGTATCGGCCGACTACGGGTTGTATGTCGGTGCCGTCGGCGCGATCTGTGCGGCGGCATGCTCGCTTGTGGCGGTGATCGCCGCACTGGCTTCGAAACGGTGAACTCTTAAGGCGACGGGAACTCGTGCTTGCCTGACGCCGTGCCGGTGTTCGGCTCGTTGACGCCGAACACGAAGGGCGCGAACACGACTTCGCGGCCATCCGGATCGCGATAGGTGACCGCACCCATGGCTTCCCAGTACGGGTCTTGCTCCACGCGTTCGACGGCCGCGGCCCGCAGGCGAGCGGTCGCCGCCTCCTGCGCCTGCTCGTCCGGAAAATACATGCACAGCTGTTCGTAGCAGTCCACCGCGACGGGGTCTGCCGACTCCACGATCTCCATCGTCAGGTTCCAACTGGGCAGGCCGAATATCGCGCCATTGCTGCCGTAGCTGCCCTCGAACGTCTCGTAGAGCGGCAGCCCAACCAGATCGCGGTAAAACCGCACCGTTTCCGCGAAGTTCGACGAACACCGCGCAAAACGGATGGCGCCGATCGAGGCCAACTGAGCGGGCCAGTGCGTCGTCCGGCGATGCTTGTGCCTGTCGGCGCCCATTACAGGCCCACGGCGCTTGCCGCCGACTCGGCGGTATCCCAGCGCCGCAGCTGAACGCCCGGTGCCCACGTCGAATGCGTACCACTGGAAATACGTTCCGGCAGTTCGAGTTTGCAGACAGGACCGTCGGCGACCCGGGCAGCGTCGAAGACCAGGCAGTAGGAGGCATCGGCGTTCATGTCGGTGGTGAGGGTAATTAGGTAGCCGTCGTCCTCACCTCGCGCACCCACCCGCGGAGCCATCGCGGTCTCGCTTCCGTAGACGCCGTCACCGAACGAAAATCCCTCCTGATTTCCGGTGAGCAGGTCGTGCTTGACCAATCCGTCGAACAGGAACCAGCCGGGCTTGCCGGTAGCGGCGTAGGTATAGCGGTAGTTGCGGGTCGCGTAGTCGGCATTGATCATCCCGAACTCCGTGATGGACTCGCTCAGTTGCTCTTCTTTGACCGCGCCGGTGACCAGATTGAAGCGCCACCGGTGCAGCCGCGCCTGCAGGCGATCGAGCGCTAGGAAGCGAAATAGTTTGTCCCACTTAGTTCCCCCGGTATCAGATGGCTGCGGGTCACCTTCAAAGAATCCGTCGAGCACGATCTCGTCCCCGTCCTCGTAGGCATTGACGAAGTGCAACACGAACGTCGGGTCCGCCTCGAACCAGCGAATGGCGTCACTGCTACCGCGGCGCGGGATGACCGCGAAGCGTGACGGGATGTCTGGGTAGAAGCGCGGCAGATGCACGTCGTGCTCGAGCAGCGCCGGATCCCAGAACAACGGGAAATCGTTGAGAATCGAGTAGTTTTCGGTGAAAGCCATGTCGTGCGGCAGTCGCGGGCCAGGTAGCGGGATGTCGACGTAGTGGACCAGGTCGTTGTTCTGGTCGACGACGCCGTAACGCAGGTACGGGTCTTGCTTGCTGTAGTTGAAGAACAACAGTTCGCCGGTGTTGTTGTCGACCTTCGGATGCGCGGACACGCCCCAGTCGACCGGGAAGCCTCCGTTCCACGTCTCCTTTCCGAGCGTGGTGGCCGAGTACGGGTCGATGCGGTAGAGGTCGCCGCACTGATAGAAGCTGGTCAGCCCGATTCCCCGGTGGACGATGACGTCGGTGCTCGACGCGTCCTTCATCAGGGTGCGAGCGCCCCAGCCTTTTTCCCTCTTGCCCAGTTGCACTGGTTCGGCGAGCCCCGCCCACAGTGGCCCGCCGGCCTCGTTTTCGGCGAGGAAACCGTCGGTGCGTATAAACCGGTTGCGGTAGAACGCCTTTCCATCACGGAAGCCGACGACGTGCAGCATGCCGTCGCCGTCGAAGGGATGGTAGGTCTTGAACGCCGGGTGCAGCGGGTTCTCGGTGTTGCGTAGGTAGATGCCGTCCAGGTCGCGCGGGATCTCTCCCTCGACCGCGGTGAGGTCGTCAGAATCCCACTCTGTGGTCTGCGGACGCCACGGTCCGGTCCGGTACGGATGGTCGTCGTCCTCGGGCAACGTGGACAGGAACTTGCCGACGATCGTCACGTCCATCATGAACCCTTGGTTGTGCGCACAATGAAACTGACTGTGGTGGCGGTGCTTCCGCCGAAATTCACGGTGCCGAAGGCTTCGGCACCCTCGACCTGATACTCACCCGCCGTGCCGCTGACCTGCTTGGCTGCATCCAGCAGCATGCGCACACCGGTGGCGCCGACCGGGTGCCCGCCGCCGATCAGCCCACCACTGGGATTGATCGGCAGTCGGCCGTCGATCTCGATCTCGGCGTTTTCGATGGCCTTCCACGATTCGCCAGGGCCGGTCAGTCCGATGTGGTCGATCGCGAGATACTCGCTGGGAGTGAAGCAGTCGTGCACCTCGAATCCGTCGAGGCCGTCGAGGGTGCGCCGGGCACGGCGCAACGCATCGAGCACTGCGGCCCGCACGTGCGGCAGGACGTACGGGGCGAGATCCCCCTGGGACGCGCGCTCCAATTTCTGCCGCAGCCCCAGTCCGACGGTGCGATGCCCCCAGCCGTCGATGCGGCCGATCGGGCGTGCGTCGGGATGCTCCCGCAGGTAGGCGTCGCTGACGAGCACCAACCCCGCGCCGCCGTCGGTCATCTGACTGCAGTCCAACCGCCGCAGTCGGCCCTCGGTGACCGGGTTGGTGATTTCGTCATCCGCGATGGGGTCGGGGATGGCCCAGCCGCGCGTCTGGGCATTGGGGTTACGCCGCGCGTTGGCGAAGTTAAGCTGTGCGACGGCGCGCAGGTGCGTGTCGTCGAGGCCGTAGCGCCGGTCGTACTCGTCGGCGACTTGTGCGAACATCGACGGCCACAGGTAACGCGCATCGAGCCCTTCGTGACCGGTCCACGCTGCGGCGCCCAGATACTTTGCCGCGGTGTCACCGGGCACCGTCTTTTCCAGTTCGATGCCCACGACCAGCGCGGCATCGTAGGTTCCCGACCGCAGATCGGCCATCGCCGACAGCACCGCCACGCTGCCCGACGCGCACGCTGCTTCGTGGCGGGTGGCCGGGGGATCCCACAGCCCGTCGCACACCGTGGCCGGCATCGCACCCAGATGTCCCTGGCCGGCGAACATCTCTCCGAACGCATTGCCGACGTGGACGACTCCGATGTCCTCGGCGTCGACTTTCCCGGCGCAGAGCGTGTGGTCGACGATCTCGGCGGTCAATGCGGCGAAGTCCCGGCCCTCTTTTGTGAGGTTGCGGGCGAAGTCGCTCTGGTAGCCGCCGAGGATCCATACACCTGTCTCGCTATTCATAAGCCGCACGCTACTCTTGGATGGTTCCCAGGTCAGCCGCTCCCGTGAGCGCTCGGGGCGCTGCAAGGCGGCCCCGTCGGCTCTCGGGCTGAACCGACGGGACCTGGGTGAACACGAAGGCCGGCCCCCGTGCGCACCTCTCATGCATCATTACCGTCCGCAGGGGTCGGCAAACATGAGGACTTAGTCGCCCCGGCCGGGGAGTCCCCGTCCGCAGGGCGCAGCGGCCGGTCAGGACGGCGCCTTCAACTACGCCGGTCGGCTCCGGTTCCGCCGAAGCGGCCGAATGGGGGATCGGCGACGTCGATGGCCGGAAGATCGATCGCCTTCTTCTCGCGGGCGACCACCGCGGTGCCGACCGCTAGGTACCAGGCGACGGGAACCGCGGACTTGGATGTCTCGGGCAGGTGAAGAAGCCCCCAGCCGGAAGCGGTGACCGCGCCGATGAACACGGGTTGGCCGCCTGCTTGATCGGTCACTCAGCCGCCCGGCCGGGGGGATCACCGCGAAGCGCCCCGCACGCCGGCAGAGGATGGCCTTCGTGCTTGCGTGCACTCGCACAATTGAGCGACGTGATGGCGAAGGTAACCACCAGGTAGTGCCTGGCGCTCCCGGCGAGCGCGGGCCCATGGTGGTGAAAATGCCCGGTGGATAACGCTTTACCACCTCGACGGCGCCGATGCGGCGAGTGATCTCGCCGACGGCGCTGCGCGTTGGCCGCGATACCGATGGATTGCGACACGGTCACGGATGGATACCTATCGGCCGCTCAGTGGTCACAGCGGCCACGCTGGTCACTATCGTCACATGAGCGAACTGCGTGCGTCAATGCGATCCAAGGCGACGTCGTTGTCCTCGAAAGGTGTTACATGTCGGCGATTCTTCGAAGCATGACGCTATCGGTGGCGTCGGTGGCCACAGCTGGCCTCGTCGCCGCGATAGGTCCCGCTCCATTGGCGAACGCCACGCCGTGCAGCGCACCCGAGGCGAACGTGGACCCGCCGGCGGCGCCGCCCGCCATGCCCGCGCCCCAGCCGGTGGTTCAGCCGCCGACCGGTCAACGGCCGTCGCACACCAACGACCATGCGCCGCTGCCGAAGCTGGGGCCGCTGATCTCGTCCTTCCTCAAAGCGACCACCCCGGGGCCGCGGTACGCGGCCCCCGTCCAGCCTCAAGCCGGGGTGGCGCCGCCCGGGCCGAATCCTCCTGCCCCGGGCATCGCGCAGTCACCGAATGCCACGCAGCTGAGCCCGAACGCCGCCGCGGTCCCGCCGCAACCGGCACCCCAGCCGGCCCCCCCGGCGTCGATCGCGGGAGCGCCGACGTCGCTGGTCGACTGGGTGACCGGGACGAACGGCCCCAACAAGACCCTTCAACGTTTCGGCATCTCCGGTACCGACCTCGGGATCGCCTGGGACAACGGCGATCCCGTCAACCGCCAGGTTCTGATGGCCTTCGGTGACACCTTCGGCTACTGCAAGGTGCACGGCGAACAATGGCGATACAACACCCTGTTCCGCAGTTCGGACCATGATCTGTCGCACGGGATCCACATCGCGGACGGCGTGCCCAACGACAGGTACTCCGGCTCGCCGGTGTGGACGACCGGCCTTTCGAAGCAGGTCGTCAACACGATCCACCGCGCCCCGCACGAGACGGGAATCATTCCGACCGCTGCCATCTCGCTCGGCAGGACGCAGTATATGAGCTTCATGTCCATCCGGCAGTGGGGCCGCGACGGCGAATGGAGCACGAACTACTCGGCGATCGCCAGATCGCTTGACAACGGACAGAACTGGGGAGTTTTCCCCGGCACCATTCGCACAGCGTCCGATGACGCCATCCCGGGGGCCGGCTTCACCCCGGGCAACGAGCATTTCCAGATGGGCGCGTTCATGAAGGGTAACGATGGTTACCTCTACCAGTTCGGGACCCCGTCGGGACGCAGCGGTGCGGCGTTTCTTTCGCGAGTTCCACCGAATCAGTTGCCTGATCTGACCAAATATCAATATTGGAGCGGCGACAACGGCGGGCGCTGGGTTCCCGGCAATCCGGGTGCGGCGACGCCGGTTTGGCCCGGTCCGGTCGGCGAAATGTCTGCCCAGTACAACAATTATCTGAAGCAGTACCTGGTGCTGTACACCAACGGAGGCAGCAACGACGTGGTAGCAAGGACCGCACCGTCTCCAGAGGGGCCATGGAGCCCGGAGCAACCGCTGGTCTCGTCGTTCTCGATGCCCGGTGGCATCTACGCGCCGATGATCCATCCCTGGTCGTCGGGCAGGGACCTGTACTTCAACCTGTCGCTTTGGTCCGCTTACGACGTGATGCTGATGCACACGGTGCTGCCGTAAGCCGATTTGCGTCGGCAGTCGCCCCTTTTGCGGTCACTGCAGCACCTTGCGTTCGCCGGGTGCTGCCTGTAACCGACCCAATCAGCAAGACAACGACGGTAGCACCGGACCAGGCGATGATCACCTGTTCGCTGCCGGCAGCCCAGGCAGATCAGCGGCGTGGCCCTCTCGCAGGCCCCGATGTATCTGGTCCATAAGGTGCGGGCTGCCGACGGGAGCCGTCTCAGGGCAGCCACAGATGAGCCCGCTGAACGGGTTTGCGTCAGCGCCGATTGTCGTCAGCTCGGCGCTGGCCGGTGCCGCTGGCTCAAAACCGAGGCCGAGAGTGATGACGCCGGCGCCGAAAATCTCGGGCTGATTCTCGTTTTTCGTCGGCGACCGGGAAACCTCTCCGCATTGGTGGTAGTTACAGCATTCTCGGTCGATAGCACCTAGCCTGCACCGTTAGGTACAAACGTTCGGTTCTAGGATCCGCCACGTATATCAGAAAAGCGCGTCCGCCATTTTGGTGAGAATTCTGCAAACCTGCAGGTAGAGTTATCGCCATCTGCTACGCAAAATGAGAACCTACAGCGGCGGAGCCCCGGAGCGGCGGCGAACCTGACGGCGGCGACCGCAAGAAATTGGACCGTGGCGGCCTGCCGACGTTGACTCGTACGCCTATCGGGCGCACAAATGGATGGTGAGGAGACGAAGAATGAGGGGAAGACCGAGCGTCTTGCCGCGCGCCTGACCCCTGAGCAGGACGCGCTGATTCGTCGTGCCGCCGAGGTCGAGGGGACGGATCTCACCGATTTCACGGTTACAGCGGCGCTGGCGCACGCCCGCGAGATGCTGGCCGACCGCCGCCTCTTCATGCTCAGCGACGCCGCCTGGACTGAGTTCCTCGTCGCGCTGGACCGACCCGTCTCACACAAGCCCCGGTTGGAGAAGCCGTTCGCCGAGCGGTCCATTTTCGACACTGAGGGTTGAGTGGCTACAACGCGCGGCGACCTACCAGCGACGCCGATGACGTCACGAGCTTCACTAGCGGCGAGCCCAGTCTGGACGATTACTTGCGCAAACGGGCGTTGGCCAACCATGTGCAGGGAGGGTCGCGCTGTTTCGTGACGTGCCGTGACGGTCGGGTAGTCGGCTTCTATGCCTTCGCGTCAGGGTCGGTTGCGCACGCTGATGTTCCGGGACGGGTGCGTCGCAATGTGCCTGGCCCGGTGCCGGTGATCCTGTTGTCGCGGTTGGCGGTTGATCGCAAAGAACAGGGCGGGGGCCTGGGCAGCCACCTGATGCGTGATGCGATCGGTCGCTGTGTCGAGGCTGCGGACTCGATCGGGGTGCGGGCGGTTCTCGTGCGCGCGTTGCACGATGAGGCGCGCGCGTTCTACGCCCAATTTCGAGTTCGAGGTCTCTCCGACCGATCCGCTGCACCTGATGCTGCTGATGAAAGACGCTCGCGCGCTCATCGGCGGCTGATGCCGCGCGATTGACTATCGCCAGCCACCGTACGTCAGGTGATGCCAAACCATTACCGACCAAGGCACCGACCAGAACCAGCCAAGACCAATCGGTGGACACCTAAAAACCATCGCTGAACTGCGTGAATGCTCGTGCCCCCGGCAGGATTCGAACCTGCGACACCGGCTTTAGGAGAGCCGTGCTCTATCCCCTGAGCTACGAGGGCGGGGGGACGTCTTCGAACACCTGCCTAGAACTGACCGATTAGCAGGACCGGCGGTTTTGAGCGATCTTCTCGACGTCCGGATGCCGTTCCGCGCGAACCGGCATCATGTCGGCAGCTCAAAAGGCGGCAGCGCTTAGTGTAGCGGGCATAGCGGCCGCCACACGGTGCGTGGGCGTCGCATCGGTAGCGGGGGATCGCTCGGCGCGGTACCTCCCGGTGGGCAACTCCCTCCCCGGATCCCCGTCATAGATGCCGATCCGCAGCTATCGCTTTGCGGATAAGGCGAATCCGAGCACGACGGCGCGTTGTCGGACGAACCTGACAGCGATCATCCCTTCGGCGCGGCGTTGCGGCCGACGCTGGTGGCGAGTGAATCGGGATCGTCGCGCCGAACCTGCCGGTGGTCGCAGACGCTGTCGTCGGCCGGGGCGTTGACGCGCTGACTTAGGTGCTCAGTTCGGTGGCCACGCCGGCGGAGGAATAGTTGTAGAACCAGCGCGCGTTCTCGCGGTTGAGGTTGAGGCAGCCGTGGGTGACGTCGGCGTGGCCCTACCGAAACCTTCCGTCCAGCAATGGTTTCGGTACCGCCCATGCCCATCGAGGTGGGCATCGTCCGCACGAGATGGCCGTTTTCATAGACCGAGAGCGCCTTGGTGGTGTCGTCGGCCACTGAGAGGTGCGAGTCACCGATCAGGAACGACACACGGTTGCCGATCTGATCGGTCTGATTCTCCGGATGCAAGGTGGTGAACCTCGACGTTCGGGTTGCGGTCACGCCCGTCGCACTGCGACTTGCGACCGTAACGGCGTAGATCGTGCCTTATCCGAGCGGCTCGGTGCTTTTCCACCGCGGAGCGTCCGGGTGCGGCAACCGCACGGCTGCCGAACAACCCCGAGACGGGGTGCAAGTCGCGTGACCACCAAAGATCACCCACTTGCAACGGCGCACAGACACGGTGACGACGGCGGGGTTGTGGCGTGCAGTCAGCGCCAGCAATCGTCGAAGCGATGAGGGCAACCACGATTCGCCGGCGGGGTAGAACCTCGGGTTTCTCCTTCTGCCCATTTGTTGGTTCGCCGACGCGAGTGGGTTACGGGTAACCGAGACGACGTACGTGTCACGTCACCGACACTGTGCGGTGGCGCAGCGCACGCATCGGTGCTCAGCAAAACGAGGCGGAGACTTTCACCCGGCAAACGAACGGGTTGCAGCGATCGTGCCCACTCGATGCGAGTTGGCGGCGATGGCTACCTAATTAACGAGTGGCGCAACTATTCCAGTTACGTGGGTTAGAAGAGGTTACGTGGGTTAGAAGAGATTGTCTTCACATTCCCGAGTCCTGTGAAATACAGTTAGCCGTTGAAGTGCCCCGTTGAATGCTTGGAGGCGCAGATGTCGGCTTTCCTGATCGCAGAGCCTGAGGTGTTGGCCGCGGCGGCGGCGGATTTGAGCGGGATCGTTGAGGCGATCGGGAAGGCGACGGTGTCGTGGGCGCCGTCGACGGTGGGGATGGCGGCGGCGGGCGCTGATGAGGTTTCGGTGGCGGTTGCGCGGTCGTTCGGCGGCTATGCGGCGGCCTGTCAGGTTTTGTATGCGCGGGCGGCGGTGTTTCAGGAGCAGTTCGTGCGGGCGTTGAACGCGGGTGGGGGCGAGTATGCGGCTGCTGAGGCGGTGCATATTTCGTGGCTGCAGATCCCGGATCTGCAGAATCTGTTGGGGGGTGTGAATGCGCAGGTTGTGGCGTTCACGGGGCGTCCGCTGGTCGGTAACGGCGCTAATGGGGCTCCTGGGACTGGGGCCGGCGGGGGGGCGGGGGGGTGGCTGCTCGGGGATGGCGGGGCGGGGGGGTCCGGGGGGGCGGGGGGGGGGGGGGG
>Ga0080006_1167254_pt1 | contig 11087 bp, 10 predicted proteins | sample RS3BMetagenome_FD_69209 | JGI IMG/M metagenome (GOLD analysis project Ga0080006, IMG submission 69209) | Ferric oxide microbial mat and aquatic microbial communities from Rainbow Spring, Yellowstone National Park, USA - RS3B (SPADES... ... | reverse complement strand
CTGTTTATTATATAATATATTATAAATATAATTTATTACAAATATACTTTATTATAAAATATATTATTAAAATAATTAAAAATAAAAATCAAAATAAACAAAAGAATAAAAATGTTTAGATAAAAATATAAAAGAAATAGATGAAAAAGAATAGGTGAAAATATGCTTTTGGAAATAATAATAGGAGCAATAATCCTAATAATTGCGGTAGTATTCTTCCTTATCTACAACTCTTTGATAACCTTGAAGAATAATGTAAAGAAGTCATGGTCAAATATAGATATAATTCTACAGAAGAGGCATGATATGCTGACAAAGCTCATTGACAGTGTAAGCGGCTATATGAAATACGAGAAGGGAGTAATGACGCAGATAACACAACTTAGAAGTGCCTGGGAGTCAATACCGCAAGATGATGTTCAATCAAAAATAAATACCTCAAACCAGATTAGTGCCGCATTAAAGAGTATATTTGCGGTTGCAGAAAACTATCCAGATTTAAAAGCGGATAACAACTTCATACAGCTTCAGCAGAGCATAACAGAACTTGAAACAGAGCTTGCGGATAAGAGGGAAGAATACAACAATAGTGTTAATGATTTCAATATAAAGATACAGCAGTTTCCTTCAGATATAGTTGCGGGAATTATGCACTACACAGCACAGCCACTATTCCAGGTTCCTGAAGAGGAAAAGCAGGATGTTAAGATAAGCTTCGATAATGTATAGCTTATTTTAATATCTATTATTTATTTTTATTTATTTTAAATTTTAATATTTATTATTTATTTTAATTATCTTATTCTTATAAATACTGATGCAAAAATTACAAAATTAGCGAGCAATATTCATAATGGGATCTTTAATTATAATATTATCTTCAGATTGATTTGGAAGAACTATATTGGAAAGCTATTTGGAGGAAATTTAGTGAACAGCGAAGCCTTAAAATGATTTTTATTATCTTCTTCTATACTTATATATGATTTATATATATTTTCTTTACTCATTACTGAATTTTTAAATGAAATTCCTAAATCAATTTTTAACTTTTTATTTTTTTTATCTTTCTCATTACTCTCTGCATTTATTATCAACACTTTAATTATTTTATTATTATATTTTGGATCATTAATAATTTTTGGTTCTAAAACATTAAAGTTTGAAACATTAAAGTCCTGTTCTTTACTATTTCTTATTATTCTAATTGTTGGTTTAATTATGCTTTTATTTTTAGGCTCTAAGAAAACACTATAAAATCTATCAATAATATCTTTCAAATCTGGATTGTCTAAATTAATAACAAATTTCAAATTTGAAGCATCCGTTTGCACATTTTTTTGTTCTTTCTGTTTTGTTACCATTAAATCACTTCTTGATTTAATTATTTAATTTTATTAAATTTAGATTCATTATAATATTTAAAACTTTCTAAATTGATGTTCTAAGATTTTAATAACAATATTTTATATTTTTCAACTAAATAATCAATTTAGATATGCAATAAAGTTTTTATACTTTCCTTGCTTTTATTACTTTAAGTGCTGCTATGATACCCCCATTCAAGAATAGAATTAATCGCTTAAAAGCCCAGAGTGCAATGGAATACTTAATGACCTATGGCTGGGCTATTCTCATTATTGCAGTGGTTATTGCGGTTCTCTTTCAAATGGGTGTTTTCAACTCTATGCAGTATGCGCCAAAAGCGCAACCAGGATCATGCTATGTTTATAGACCAAAAGGACCTGGTACAACACAATTCATGAGTCTTGAAGGAGTATGTAATGGCAAGATACCTGAATATGTGGTGCAGTTCAACGGTCAGTGGTCTAGTGGATCATATAATTCTAACAGTGTTATAGTTGCTCCTTCAGAGCCAATTGTCGGTACAAATGTTATCTTTACAATAGCTATGTGGATTAAGCCTAGTCCGGTTCAAGATTTTAGCCACTCATGGACTACTGCAGTTTTTTCATTAAATAGCTATCAAGCATTCGGAATACAAAACAACTGTTTGCCAAATACTTGTCTTGTGTTGCATAGATGTAGCAGTGCAGATACAGGCAGCGGTGTACTACTACCTTATTCTATATTTAATAACAAGTGGTACTTCATAGCAGTTTCCGTAAATCCACCTAATTACTATTGGTATATAAATGGCGTAAGCTCTGCAGATACAAATGGAAATACATATGCTAGCTCGTCTGGGGCTACAATAGGGACCCAATTCGCGCAGTGCGATAGTAATGCCTTTAACGGCTCGATAGCAAATGTTCAGCTTTACAATACCTCTCTTTCAGCAAACGAAATTCAGGCACTTTACCAAGAAGGCATAGGCGGTGCGCCAATAGACCTACAGCATCTTGTTGGCTGGTGGCCATTAAACGGCAATGCAAACGATTATAGTGGAAACGGCAACAACGGCGTACCTTCAAATGTCACTTTTGTAAGCAACTGGTGGAGTGGCTATACAGCACCATAAAAGTTACAAAATCTACAGAGCATTATATAATTTGCTATGGAAGTTTGCCCTATATCATTATTTTACTCTTACAATCCTTTAATTTAGTATACACTTGAGCAGATCTGTTAAATTAGTATTTTATAAATGATTATAAATGACAAAAATGTTTTTTCCTATATAAAACAAATTTAAGAAACATAGTGTAATATCTGCATTTTGTATAGTCAATTATACAAAAAAGCCTATTTTTGTATAGTGCATTATACAAAAAAGAAAAAAGATATCTATAGAGTTTAGTTTATCTAATTTTTATAGCATACAATAAGATAAATAATAAATATTGTTTATCGATTTTTGATCATTGATCGATTATAAATATTATTTATATAAATATATTTATAAATATCCTCAAAAAGTTAAAGGTTTATCATAAATTATTAATTTAATTTTTATAAATCATGTTCAGAACTCTTTAACAATGTAAGAAATATAGAGACAGGAATGATCATAATATTGTTTTTTATTGACAAGGGTGATGATTTTGTCAAAAGTATATACTCATCTACCCCCTCAACTCTTTTTATATCCTGCATTGAAGCTTCGTTCTGGTACTTTACTTCTACACCTAAAATATGGTTTGAATCTTTTTTGTATATAAAATCTATTTCATTACTTCCATCATAGAATTTCAAATAGGTGTTATACAGCTTCATAGGGTCTGCCTCTTTTATTCTGATTAAATGGCCTGCAACTATTTCCTCAACCAGCATCCCAATATTTGATGAATTAATTAATTCTTTTGCATACTCATAGCCAGGCTTGCCAGTATATGCCGCACCAGCAGAATAATGCATGAAAATATCTGAAAAATATAATTTCTTAATATTTGATTCTTTAAGCTGTTTTTTAAAGCTTTTAACTCCTTTCAAATTAATAAAAACAAAAGAGTTTTCAAGCCTGTATAGATAATTTATAAAAGTTGCTTTATTCATCGATATTTTCTGCGCAATCTTTGAATAGGAGATTCTATTACCAACATAATCTAAAACCGCAGATATTGTTTTGCTCGCTTTGGCAGGGTCACCAAAAACCTGGCTTGTTATTGTTGCAGCGTCATTCTTTATGTAGTTGTATACCTCCTCGTAAAATGATGAAGGGGCTTTCGGTTCATTTGTATCAAAAATATATGATATGCTTTTTGGATAGCCGCCAGAAAGAGTATAAAGATAAAATAATTTGCTTAACGGTATAAAGTATTTTTGAATAGAGAGGTATGCATCATAAACCTTCTTTATATCCGCTTCAAGATCAACATTTGTATTGTTAATGGTTTTAAGCATTTCAGTTAATTCTGCCCGGCTGAAATTATAGTCTATCAGGTAGCTTAGCTGGTCGTCGCTTTTATTTTGGAAGTTGCTCAATATTGAGATTACAAAATCTCTGAAGCTGCATGTTCTTAGATAATATATATTACCTTCTGTCCCGCGCCCAGGCAGTGTTTCTGTGCCAAGAAAGTGTGCTATTGAGCCTGTTACTAAAACAGCGGTATTATTTAAAGAACCGGAATTTTTAAGAGAAAGAAGCGTATTCTGCCAATTTTTTACAAATTGTATTTCATCAAGGAATACATAGGTAGTGCCTGAATGAGCTTTGTTCAGAAAGTCTCTTAATAGGTTTTCAAACTCTTTTTGGCTTATAGTTTCGTCAAAGGAGAAATAGAATATATTGTCGGGATTTATTTTAGCTTCGGATATAAGCTTCTCTATCGTCAGCTTTATTGCGACTGTTTTCCCGACTCTTCTAGGCCCCTTGATTATTGCAATTGAGCCGGGCTTTAGTAATGGTAGCAGTTCTCTTCTCAACACCTTTATTTTAGAATATCTATAATTTAAAAGATCCTGGTCATCGCTGGCAAATTCTACGCCCTTTGACCACCATTTGTTTAATTCAAGTATTTTATTTAAGCTTACCATAATTGTTTTTAAGATACAAAAATACTTAAATCTTTGTTTTTTGTATAGTGCATTATACAAAAAAGCCCAATTTTGTATAGTATATTATACAAAATTAAGCTATAACTAAAATTAGAATATAATAAAAATATATAAAGTTTTCTTATAATCTTATACTATTTAAAATATTTAAAGTTTATTATAAGTAATTACTTTAAGTTTGGGGGAAACTTCTAGAACAATACGTGTTTTTGTTTCAACTTTTACAAAACTCTGCACCAGCCTGGGCCTTGGTTTGCATCGTCTATAATCTCACATATATGCCTTGATTCTGTATTGGGATTATCAAAACCTTTTATTCGTTTATCGTTATCTGCGCCCAATACGATAGTGCCACCATCAGAATTTGAAAATGCACATCTTGTTTTTCCTCAATAAAGGATCAATCTGCCTACGACCGCCCCTTTTATCTGTGATTCCACATTCGACATAAGTGCACTGATACTGATGAAACTGAGCCCATCTCCATATTCTATACCGGTCTTTATTTCGTTGTCTTTGGTAAAGAAGACGCTATTGGCAATTTTCAAATTAAGGGTGCATAAATTTGCGTTTGAAATTTTGACACCCGTTCCTCCAGTACCAACTATACTGAGCTCTATCGTCAAGCCATTATTCCTATGGTCTGAAGAATAATCCCCAATGAGCACTCCATATTTAAGGGTGTTTGATGGATGTGCTTCTACATTGTTCCAGACTATTCCTCTGATTGTTATATCATTAGAAGAATCTATCTGCGCCCCGATATATGAACATGAATCTATCGAAAGATGTCCAAAGGTAACATGTTCAGAAGAAACCACTATGAGCCCAGTTGATGAGTCTACCACCTGAAGATCTGTTATCCTTATGTCCGACCCTACAATCTTTAGACCAACATTTCCTTTGTAAACATCGATCACACCGGCAATTATATTGTACCCAGCGATTGTTACAGCGACATTCTCTCTCCCTTCACCCTCATAGATATTACCTGTATTGTAGACCTTGACGTAGTCGATCTTGATGCTGTTGTTCTTCTCAGGTTCGCCTATCTTTATTCCTGATTTTCCATTAGCATTTACGATGAGAAATGAACTTGATGAATACGGGCGAAATACTAAAACAGGTACAAATGGATCTTCAAGTTCATTTATTATTACCGATTTCTGGTTTCCAAACAGGTTTATTCCTTCGCTTACGATTATTTGTTCTCTGGTATAGAACTTCCCTTCAAGAAGCATAACATTCCCTGACTTTGAATTTTTTATTGCCTCAACTATTCCAGAACTTGAAGTCCCAGGGGTATCAGGACCGAAGTCTGCTCCGTCGTTTTCAATTTCTGATAGCCCATTTTTGAGTCCTTTAGAACTTACCGTCACAAACGGTACGCTGATTCTTTTCCTGTTCATACTTATCTTAACCCTACAATAAACAATATATCGCCATTTATAAAATAATTTTCGATCTTATCTTTCAATTGTCAATGTCTGAGCATCAATTTAGATAGTTTAGGAGAACGGTTAAGCCAGAATACCGGCACGATCAGAGCCAGCAGTTTTTAGCTTGAATTCTAATACTGGAGATTCCCATGATGAAATCATACTTTTAATATCATCAGATGATAGTTGCATTATTATCTACCTTCCCATTTTTATTTTTATTCTGAAGTCTTATATTCTAATTATTATATAATATATTAATTATTACATAATATAATTACATTATTACATTCTATAATATATTTATAATATAAAATCTTATAACTAATCTTATAATCTTCTATTGCTTAAAATATTTAAAGTTTACTATAAGTAATTACTTTAAGTTTTCTTTAAATCTTATATTACTTAAAGTATTTAAAGTAAAATTTAAAGTAAAGTATTATATAAAGAAGTTAAGATACAGGAAACCAGTAGAAATTCTTACTTTTTGTCGAGATAAATTACAAAAATTAAATTCAAAAATCGCACTTAGACTGGAAAGTTAGGTTAAAGTAAAAATCCTCTTGACATTTATTCTTAATTATTTCTATATATTTTTAAATGCGTCTATTAAATTGTTTTTTATTGAATCAAAATTAAGTGCATCAAAATTGTTAACAATACCCTTAAGGTCGTTCCAGTAAGGCCTCAATTCCTCAACTTTTGCAGCAAATGATTTGGAAGAAAACTTTGTGGCTATACGATAGCTCTTAAACTTTTCATAGATAAGGTTTATGCTTATTGGTGTTCTCAAAATAATTGCAAGAAAGTAGAGATCATAGAGGTCCCTGCCTTTGTGCCTTGTATAAATTGCCCGCACCTTTTCTGCAAGTATCTCCTCTTTCTTCATTACTAGTATCTTGGCAACATCATAGTCATTAGAGAGCATAAACTGCTCTGGTTCGAGTATAACCTTCTCAACACTGCAATCTATGTGTGTGTTTATGCTTTCCTCAACGCTATAATTAAACCTTAGTAGATACCTTCTAAATTTTTCATTGCTTTCTATTTCGCTTTCCCAGTCATTTACTATTTCGTATCTGCTTTTTGCAGCAATAAGTTCTATTGCATTATCTATTGTCAAATACGCTTCTACAGAGTAGACTGAGAAATCTAGATCCTCTGAAAATCTGTCGCTTCTATAAAAAAAAGAGAGGGCTGTACCACCTTTGAATACAATGCTATTATCCTTGCTCGCTTTGAATATATTTATAAGCAAGTCTCTAAGAATGCTTAACTGCATCCTCTGCTTCTCGTCAAGCCAAAAGTTTTCAAATATGCTCAACTAATCACCATAGATATGCCATCTGCTGTTAAGCAGACCATTCTTTGCAAGCCTTATATAGCTTGGCGAGCGATACGGAATAAGCACATCAGCGTTTATGCCGAGCTTCTCCAAATAATAGCCAAGAAGGCTTGCTATGCTTCTTTTTTTAGAACGTATAGCATAGCTGCATAACTTCTCAATGTTGAGCTTGCCTCTCTTTATCGCGTATTCAAACTCTTCGCTAAAGTAAAGCCTGCCATGTAGATAAAGATCATCTATAAAGATCTTCTCAGGTTCTGCAATTACAGGCCCGTTCGCAAATGAGACATAGCCGTAAATGAGCCCTTTCTTCACTTTATAAAATCTTATCCTCCTGCCATTTATTATAATGCTTTTATGATATCTTATTGTTATTATTGCGATCTCTTTAGGTATTTGCGTTGTAAGTGCATAATACTCTAATGCAGAATAGAGTGAGATATAAGAATCTGGTACAAGTCTTGATGCGATAGTGTTAAGCTGCGTGCCAGGCAGATAATACTTGCCTTTCTCTACCCTTTCAATTTTCTTTGCTTTAAAAAGCCTTAAAAGGTAGAGGGCAGCATAGCTGCGTGGTTTGCCGAGTATGGTGCTGGCTGCTTCTACACCAAACACAGGAATGCCCAGCTCAGAGAGCTTGCTTATGAATTCTTGCGAGTTCATAATTAGAATAGGAAGTAAAAATATATATAATTTGTGTTTTTTGATTAATTTTAATTATCAAATGATAATTATAAAACAATATAAATAGCAACTTTTTGTAAAACAACCTAACTATAAACAGTAGCGACAGCCCTCTCTTGCCTATAAGGTTAGCAAGCTGTTGTGTTGTAAAAACACTCCTGCCAGAGGCAATAGCAAGATCTCTTATCTGGTAAAGGGAAAGCTCCTTCAAATCATCATCCCTATATAACTATATTGTTATATTGGAGTGATAAATAGTTATTCCTTGCGAATAATGTCTGTGTATGGGTTGTTTGCAGAATGCATAGAAGAAAGCCCACGAATTTATTCGTGGGAGGATGTCAGCCTTATCAGACATTGCTAGAAGCGCTTATTTTATTACTTATAAAATCTTTAACTTCACTCAGATCTGGAAGCCTCGGCACTATATATTGCAGTTCTTCCTTCCATAGATCTTTGCTTACATTATTAATGGCACTGAGCAAGTGCTCTCTCTTGAAAGTCTTTCCTCTTTTTTCAAATTTTTTAGCAACTATCAATTCTTCATATTCTAAGCCTTTGTATTTGAGGATGAAATAAGCATCATACAAATCACGCGCTTTTGCTCTCTCTAAAATCGCGCAAAGCTTTTCCGCAAGCATTTCTTGCAAAGGCATCTTATACAAAAGTATTGTACCTATATCGCTATATTTTGAAACAAGCATAGCCTGCTCGGGCTTCATAAGCAGGTCATTGCGTATACTTATGTCAATCTTTATTTTATGCCTTTTGCCAGTTTTGTTGAATAACGGACCTTCAATAAAGAATTCAGACCTTATACCTGATATTCCCTTTTCATCTCTTATAATCACATTTCCCTTGCTTTTGCTTATCTTGTAGCTTAAGCTGAAGTCATGCATTACAGGCTCTATAAGCGAATCTATCTTCAATATCATCTTTTTACCCACATAACTAAAATCTAGCTCCTCCGAGAATCTATCAAGCCCGTGGAAGAGATAAAGTGCAGTGCCACCTTTAAGCTCAAGGCTTTGCGAGATTTTGTTAAGTGATATAACCTTAAGCATAAGGTTAAGAAGGTAATCCTTCTCAAGCTGCCTATTATCTTTGAATAGATTTGCAAATGATTCTAGGGTATTCTCATCAATCATAGTCTATCAACCACTTCTTATTCTTGCCTTTTGATCCAGCACCATGTATCTTTACACTGCTGTGGTATCTTAGCTTTAACATCTTTTCTTCATCAAAGCTTATACCTGCAGATTCCAAGAGAAAGCCAAGCTTGTTTACAAGCGTGCTGCTTCCTGTTCTTATTGCATACTCTATAATAAGCTTACTGTCTATAAGCCCGTCAGCATTTGCAACTTCTAAAGTATTTTTAAGCTCTGAAAATGGCACTTTGTCTAAATACAAGCAATCAATGAAGAGCTTTTCCGGCGAAGCTATATACACATTGTTCTTATTTGTGTAGCCAAACATCATATCACTTTTTACAGTAATAAACTCTATTGATGAACCATTGCCAAGTATTATTGGCTTGTGCCTTTTGAGCGCTATTACAGAGTATCTTATTATGTTCTGATCTATAAGCTCATAGTACTGCATAGCCGCATATAAGCTAACATAAGAAGGAAAGAGTATGTTTGAGGCAATTTCATACATATCCGTTCCTTTAATAAAATACCTTCCTTTTTCTATCCTCTCAACATCCTTGCTCTTAGAAAGGAGCAAAGAAGTGTATGCTGTGGGCTTGCCAATAACCTTCGCAGCATCGTATATGCTGAATACCTTCTTGCCGGATCTCTCTAAATATTGCAAAGCTTTGCTTAATTTCATGTTTAAACTATTTTATGTTTATATATTTATACTTTTCTATAAATATGAATGCACAACATAGCTGATTATCTTATTATCTTCTTGCTAATATTAATACAACACCAGCGGAAATTGCAAGAAGCGCCGAAAATGAATAGGCAAAGAGAGGTCCAATCATATACAGGAATCCAACAGCAAGGTTTGAGAAGAACAAGCCAATGCTTCTTGAAGATGTTAGCATGCCCATGCCAGAGCCTGATGCACTCCTCTTTCTAAACAGCGATATCAATGCGGGTTCAAAAGTTTCAATAGAGCCTGCGCCTATGCCCATGAGCGCAATAGCAAGATAGGATGCGAGCACTCCATAATGAAGTGTAAAGGAAATGCCGAGGATGAGCGAGCCGATACCAGCAAGCATGTAGCCTAAGAGGGCTAGCCCTTTAACCATGTCCTTGATTCTGCTTCCCAAAATATAGCCGAAGAGCGCTGAGAATATTAAAAATATTAAATATGAACCAGCACCCAGCACGCTGTTGCTCTGCTGTGCTACGGTAAGGACGGGAAAGCTGAAGCTGTAGAAGCTTAGACCGAAGAGGGTTGAAGCCACGAGCACCGCGTAGAAGATTCTTCTTGAAGAATTTGATCTGAATTTATTGAATTTATTTGATGAATTGTGAATTGCTGATACTGATTTAGAGTTCAAAAGTTTCTGATTTTGATTCACTACAGGAAGGCCCTTGTAGTGCACAAAAACAAGGCAGAGTGTTGATAATAATATAGGAACAATTGTAATAAGGAAGAGGAGTGAAAATGGAATATTGAGGAGCAAGCCTATAGAAAGATAGGTTACCGCGACAAGCCCTCCGCCGATGTCGAGCGCGTTGAGGAATCCGAATACCTTGCCTTTGTCACGCTTTTTTGTTATATCTCCTAGCATTGCCCTACGAGCGGGAGTCCTAAAGTTTCTAAACCACCAGCCTGTAGAGAAGAGGGCTCCAGAAGAAAGCGCGCTGCTTGAGAAGCCGGTAAACGACAATATTGAAATGAGAAGGTTGCCGATGATTGCAATTGCTTTTTTGCCAAAGATATCAGCAAGCCTGCCGCCGATATAAGCGAAAAGAGAGCCTATGCCATATGCAAACGCCATGACTATGCCGAGGTAGTAAGCGGGTGCATGCAGATAGAGAACAAGGAATAAGGGAAAGCCCGCGATAAGCGCTTGATAGCCAGCATCTGCAAAGAATGCAGAGAGTGAAATCAAAAGCACATCATGTGTAAGCCATCCCATAATATCAGCACAATAATAAAAATATATACATTTTTGGAACTGCATCTTTTTAACTTTT
>Ga0080006_1161608_pt1 | contig 11087 bp, 7 predicted proteins | sample RS3BMetagenome_FD_69209 | JGI IMG/M metagenome (GOLD analysis project Ga0080006, IMG submission 69209) | Ferric oxide microbial mat and aquatic microbial communities from Rainbow Spring, Yellowstone National Park, USA - RS3B (SPADES... ... | reverse complement strand
ATGCAGAAGACGACGTACCGGACGACGTTGACGCCGATCCGGAATTCGGCCTGGAGGGCGGTTCAGGCGACGGTCTGAGGGAAGGGTCACGCGACGACCTGAGGGAAGGATCACGCGGGGAGAACGCCACGGGCGTAACTGTGCCGCACGGGTCGGCAAGACTTGCCCAGCGTGGATGGCCGCTACTGGTGATGGCGCTTGGGGTCAGCATCGATGAGCTTGCTGTCGGTTTTTCGATCGGACTGATCGGGGTGCCGGTTCTGTGGACTGTGTTGTTGATTGCTTTACAAGCCTTTATCTGGACCTTGGTGGGTCTTCAGTTCGGTCGTGTCCTCAGGCCCTGGCTCGGCGAGTGGGCCGAACGATTAGCCGGGTATGCGCTGGGCATTCTTGGGCTATGGGTCTTGGGGGAAGGGATCGTCGCCGTTGTGCGATGATGGCAAGAGACGGCGAAAAAAATGCTATGAAACTGCTCTCACCCTCTTGACAGATCTGTTACGCTAATGTTACGATTCTACATGAAATCGTTATCAAAAACCTCGACGTACGAAGTGTAAGCGAGTACATATGGAGTGTGCGGAATCAGGGCCTCTTTGTCGGAGTTGCCATGCGGTCAGTTGGATAGGCTAGGTGAAAGGGGGCACGGACATGAAGGTGACAATTCGAACGATCGCGCAGCTAGCTGGAGTGTCCGTGCCCACTGTGTCTCGCGTGTTGAATTCCCCGGAGCTCGTGAAGCAGGAAACGCGGCAACGTGTGTTCGACGTGATGGAGGAACACGATTATTTTCCGGATGAGCGCGCCCGCGGGCTGCGTTCCAACAACGCGCGCATCATCGGCGTGATCACCCCGCGAATCAGGGATTTTTTCTTCGGGCTTCTTTATCAAGGGATTTACGAGGCGGCGGCAGCGGCAGGACTGCAAGTGTTGACGTTTGACGCGGATTTAGATGAAGGGCGACTACTGGAGGGTCTGACGACACTCAAGCGGCAACAGTGCGATGGCATCATCTTTTCGAGCGCTTTCGTGGGCGACGTCTACGGACAGCACATCAAGCGCCTGGGGATCCCTGTCGTGTTGGTACTGACGGAGAGCGACAGCCGTGACCTTCCCGCCTATAAAGTCGACGACGTCAACGCTGCGTTCGATGCCGTCGCGTATCTCGTAGCCAGGGGACATCGCAAGATTGGCATGATTTCGGGTCCCGTGACAGACCCCATAGCGGGCTCATCGCGCCTTGAAGGGTACGAGCGGGCCTTGGCCCACTATCAACTGTCGTGTTCACCTGAGCAAGTGGCCTACGGGAACTTTCGTTACGAACACGGCTGGACAGCGATGGATCAACTCTTTCAGGCACGAGCGCAGACGGGCATCACGGCCGTGTTTTGTGCGAGCGATGAGATGGCGCTTGGGGCCATGAGGTGCGTCTACGATCACGGGCTGAGCGTCCCCGAAGACATCTCGATTATCGGCTTCGATAACATCAGTGTGTCGGATATGGTGACGACGAAACTGACGACGATTGCCCAGCCCTTCGAACAGATTGGATACGAAGCCGTACAGTCGCTTTTGACCGCCTTTCGTCGTCAAGGAAAGCATCTTTTAAGCGAGACCTGCTACCTGCAGCACAGAATCATCGTCCGCGAATCAGTACGCGCGATCACCTACGATTCGTCGTAGGGCGTGGCGACCGTAGATCGCCGGTCTTATGTACACTTACTAAGGGGGAACTGACTGATGAAGAAGAACCGCATGGCTCTGCTGGCCGTTTTGGCCACTGGCATGTTCGCAGTAACGGCTTGTGCAAGTCCGTCGCAAAGCGCGGCCGCACCGATGGTCAAGAAGGCATCCGCACCGGTGACGATCACGTGGTCGTCCGGTACAGTCACTGGCACAGGGCTGCGCAAAACCATGATTCAACTGTTTGAAAAGGAGAATCCGGGGATCAAGGTCCAGATTCTTCAGCAACCGACGAACACCGACACCACGCGCGCCACGTTGAGCACCCAAATCTCGGGCGGCTCCACCTCACCGGACGTGTTCATGGGCGACGTCATCTGGCCAGGACAGTTTGGGTCGCAGCACTTGGCCCTGCCGCTCAACAAGTACCTGCCGAAGTCGTTCTTCTCGCGCTTTGCCCCGGGCTTGGTGGATGGTGCCTCCTATCAAGGCAACGTTTATGGCGCGCCGTGGTATGCGGATGCCGGCTTCCTGTACTACCGCAAAGATCTTCTGCAAGCTGCGCACTTGCCAGTTCCGACCACGTGGGAGCAAGTGCAGGCGGACTCGCTCAAGCTCGTCAAGATGCATAAAGTCAAGTACGGTTTCGTCTGGGAAGGTTCAGACTACGAGGGCCTGACTTGCGACTGGATGGAGTACCTGAGTGATGCAGGCGGTCAAGTGTTCAACGCCAAAGGTCAGCCCGTCATGGATTCGAGTGCCGCTGTCAAAGCGCTCTCGTTCATGCGCGGCTTGATCACCTCGGGCGCCTCCCCTGCGGCTGTCACGACGTTCCAGGAGCCACAGGCGATGAATGCCTTTGATCAAGGGGATGCGGCCTTCCTGCGCAACTGGGACTATGCTTGGTCGAACTCGCAGACCCCGAACCAATCGCGCGTTGTAGGTAAAGTGGGCGTCGTTCCGTTGCCGACGTTTGCTGGTCAGGGTGGGACCGGTCACGCCTGCATCGGCGGCTGGGACATCTACATCAACCCGCACAGCAAACACATCGCTCAGGACCTGAAATTCATCGAGTTCATTACCGGGTACCAAGCGGAGTACACGATGGCCAGCAAGTTCTCGGAGATCCCGACGAACTACGCTGTGCAGAGTGATCCGAAAGTCAAGGATCTGAACCCTGTGTTGGCGATCGTGTCCAAGACCCACCTGGTCGGACGCCCAAGTCAAACGCCGTACTATGCAAAAGTGTCGCAGGCGATCTACACCAACATTAACGCGGCGCTGTCCGGTCAAGTCAGTGTCAAGTCTGCGCTGGCCCAGGCCAACAGCCAGTTGAAATCGGCAGGCAGTTCGTCGTCGCTGTAACCTAGGCCCACGGTGGAGGTGGCCCAGTTGGCTGCCTCCACTGATTGTCTTATAAAGGGGATGGAGGGAGAGACCTGCATGCGCGTCAGTAAGCTCGATCGGCAGTACGCAATGGCCGGCTACATTATGATGGCGCCCGCTCTACTCGTCATCGCACTCGTGACGATCTTTCCGATTGGTTACTCCATCTGGATGAGCCTCAACACTATTCAATCTACTTTCACTGGGTTTTCATTTACCTTTAGCGGTCTTACGAATTACGCGATCGTCTTCGCAAATCAGCAGTTTTGGCAAGCCCTGGAGTTTACTGTCTTTTACGCGATCGTGACGGTGGCCGTTGAACTCGTGCTGGGGCTGTTGGTGGCGCTCGCGCTCAACCAACCGATTCGCGGTCGGGGCGTGGCCGTGGCCGTCATGCTCATCCCTTGGACATTGATTACGGTCATCTCGGCGCAGATGTGGGCTTACATATACAATGGAATTTACGGTGTGTTGAATTACTTGTTGATGCAACTGCACATCATCGGCGCCCCTGTCTTGTGGTTGGGCACGGCGGGTCTCGCTACATTTGCCATGATGGTGGCGGATATCTGGAAGACCACTCCTTTTGTCACCATGATTCTGCTCGCGGGCCTGCAGCTCATTCCTGAGGACCTGTACGAGGCCGCCAAGATCGATGGCGCCTCGGTGTGGAAACGGTTCTGGCATGTGACTTTCCCGCTCTTGCGTCCGAGTCTCGGTTTGGCGACGCTGTTCCGGATTCTCCAGGCCTTCGGTCTGTTTGACCTCCCGTTTGTGCTCACCGGGGGCGGTCCGGGGACAAGCACAACGTCGATCGCGATGCTCGCCTATCGGGCCATCTTTAATGATGGTGATTACGGTCCTGGGACTGCGGTGGCTGTGACGACGGTGGGGATCGTCATCATCCTGGCCCTCGCGTCGTTGAAGGCGCTCCGGACTCAGGTTGGCGAGGTGGAGAGTTGATGAACACGTGCAGCGAACCAGCGGCCTTTACGGGAGGTGTGCGTCATGAGTGATCCCGCAGCGATCCTCAGCGGTGGCAAGGGGCGCAAACCACCTTCGCCGCGCGAGAGCATGAGCCGTCGCAATGTCATCGTCAAGAAGACGATCGGGTATGTGGTGTTGGTGTTGATGCTGCTCGTGATCATCGCGCCGTTTTACTGGATGGTCGTGACGTCATTCAAGGGCAATCTTGAGATTAGCAACATTCCACCCACGCTGTTCCCGCACCATCCCATCTTGACACAGTACGAACAGGCCTTCGGCGTCTATGGTTTTGGTGTCTACTTTCGCAATAGCATCATCGTGTCTGTGTCGGCCACCATCGTCGTGATTTTGTTTGCTTCCCTGGCCAGCTATGCGATTGCAAGGCTTCCAATTCGCGGCAAGGCGCCGCTGATGGTGGGGTTGCTTGCGATTTCGACATTTCCTCAAGTCGCGGTCATCTCGCCTTTGTTTATCCTGTTGGAGAGACTCGGGTGGCTGAACAGTTATCAGGCGTTGATCATCCCGTATGTGGCGTTCAACCTGCCGTTTGCGATCTGGGTTATGCGTACGTATTTTGTCGGGATACCGAAGGAACTCGATGAGGCGGCGCGAGTGGATGGCGCCAACCTCTTTACGACGATTTTCCGCGTCATTTTGCCGTTGGCGACGCCCGGGCTGTTCACGGGTGGCGTGTTCACTTTTGTAGCCTGCTGGACCGAGTTTTTCTTTGCGCTTACATTCAACAACGACACGGCGTTCCGGACGATTCCTGTTGGGATTGCCCTGTTTTCGGGTCAGTTCACGATTCCTTACGGGACCATCTTTGCGGGTTCGACGGTCGCGGTCGCCCCCATTGTCATCCTCGTCCTCATCTTTCAAAAGTGGGTGGTGGCGGGTCTCACAGCGGGTGCCGTCAAGGGCTAATGCGATCGTCCTGAGGCGATTTCGCGGTGCCTGGGTGCGTGGATAAGGCGGGGAATGTGCGGGTGCTTCCGATGTCGTGATGCCCCTGCACGTTCCCTGCCATTATTTATATAAAATTTACAATTATATCAGTGTCCCACGTGGAGGATTTGTGTCTGCCTTTGCCGAACCTGTTGACCAAGTGGTACAGTGAGACATGCGGGTCTTGTGGGTGTTGGAGGGCTAGGGATGATCGAGATGACAGAGAGTGAGATAGTTCAAGCCGATCTGATGGATTTCGTAGCGGTACAGCCTGACGTTGTCCTCAACAACGTGCAGAAGGTGATCGTCGGTAAGGAGGAGGTCATCCGTCTTTGTTTGGTGGCCCTCATTGCCCATGGACATGTACTGCTCGAGGATGTACCGGGCGTCGGCAAGACCGTTCTGGTTCGAGCCTTGGCCAAGAGTTTGGCCTGCCAGTTTAAACGCATTCAATTCACACCCGATCTGTTGCCGTCCGACGTGACGGGGACATCGGTGTTTAACCAGAAAAGTGGCGAGTTTGAGTATCGCCCCGGCCCCATCTTCAGTCAAGTGGTTCTGGCCGACGAGATCAATCGGACGTCGCCGAAGACGCAGGCGGCTCTTCTGGAAGCCCTTGAAGAGCGTAGCGTGTCGTTTGATGGCATTACGCATGCGTTGCCCGCGCCATCCTTTGTGTTGGCGACTCAGAACCCGATTGAGTACGAGGGGACGTTCCCTTTACCAGAAGCGCAGTTGGATCGATTTTTACTGAAGTTGTCGATTGGCTATCCGTCGTCCGTGGACGAACTCGAGGTTCTCGTGCGCGGGACTACGGGAGTTCACGTGGATGACTTGCATTCTGTGGCCGGGCCAGCAGACATTCTCAACTGGCAGCGCGCAGCGAGCCAGGTGCGCATCGACGCGTCCTTGTACGCGTACGTCGTCGAGATTGTACAAAAGACGCGGGTCCACCCGCGCGTCTACTTGGGCGTGTCTCCTCGCGGCGGGTTGGCTTTATCGCGTTCGTCGCAGGCATTGGCCTTCTTGGCCGGACGCGACTTTGTGTTGCCGGATGACATCAAGCAACTCGCCCCGTTCGTTCTCTCGCACCGTATGATGCTACATCCGGAATCGCGGTTTCAAGGGATCACGGCGCAGGATGTGTTGAGCGAGATCTTGCATGACACGGCGGTTCCGGTTTCTGCACAACGAAGGTAGGGTTGATCGTGCGCAATGCTGTGGTCCTGTTCCTTTTGTGTTTGGCACTCGTTGGTGAGTACGTGCTCGCTCGCATCTACGGGGGCTTCGGACCGTGGTTTCTGCTTGGCGCGAGTGCTTCGATGGTGCTCTATGAGGTGATCGCCGTCTTCGCTTTGCGTCGCAGGTACACAGCGGTGCGCAAGTTCTCGGCGACGCGGGTGCCGGCCGGCGGCGAAGTGGAGGTTGGCTTGGAGATCCGCATCGCTCGCGTGGGGTGGATGCCACTTCATTGGTTGCGTGTCGAAGATCTGTTACCCCCTCGGCTCGCAGTGCGGCGTGAGTCGCCTTGGACGTTGGTCCATCCGTGGCGTGATCAGACCGTCACCGCGACCTATTCGCTAAAAGGCGTGACGCGCGGAGCCTACCATCTCACGGGGTTGTATGTGACCAGTGGCGATGCCTTCGGGTTGCTGACGAGACGCACGTTCGTAGCGGTGGAGGGTCATCTGCACGTCTATCCGCAGACGTGTCAGATTGGTCGCTGGAGTGCGGCCGAGCGCGCGCGCTTGGGGACCCGTGTGAGTCATTCGCGAACGTCCGATGATGCGGCCCGCGTGATCGGCGTGCGCGAGTATATTCAAGGCGACCGCCTGAGTCGCATCCATTGGCCGGCGACGGCCCGCACGGGAGCCCTTCGCTCCAAAGAGTTTGAACACTATGTAATGAATGAGGTAGTATTGATACTGGACTCCACGCGCGCGGCCTTCGGTCATGATGAGATCGCCTTCGAACTGGCGCTTTCGATTACAGGTTCCTTTGTAGAGTGGATGCATCGTCAGGATCTCGCGTATGGACTGCAGGTCCTCGGTCGGCCGTACGTCGCGTTGCCAGTGGGCAAGGGCGACCTCACGCTCGTGCGGGCGATGGAGTACCTGGCCGTCGCTCAGCCGACGGGCGAGGAGGCATTCGAAGATGCGCTATGGCGACTGTCGATCTTGCCGATTCAAACCACGGCCCTCGTTGTAACGCGCTCGTTGGGTGCTGAGTGGTTGCGTTTTGGCGTCTATGCAAGGGAACGCCAGTTGCGTGTCGAACTGTTTCTGTCACGCCCATCCGATCCGCGTCTGAGCCCGCAGGAAGACGAGATCGTGGGTCGTTTGCAAGCGCTCGGTTGGCGTGTACGCGTCCTTCAAGATCTCCAGGCGTTACGTCAGCTTGAAACGGGGTGGGTGCAAAGTGCAAGTCGCGCGTGAACGACTGCATCGCGTCGTCGTGGCAGGGCTTTTGTGGATCTGGCTCTCACTCCTTTTATACGCATCCCAAAACATCGGTTATATGGGCGATACGCTGCCCATCATAGGCTACATTGCCGTCTTGTTATTTGCGCAGTTCGTGCCTGGGCGGACCTTGCGCTGGACGCTGGTTTTCGTCGTGGCTTTGGTGCTGATCAAGTGGGAATATTACGCCTATGTCCCTTGGCTCAATGTTCCGGGCTTCTTGGCGGCGCTCTTTGGCGACCTGTCGTTTGCGGTTCGATCTGTTCTCGACGGTCAGATCAGCTTGATCAATGACGGGGTGCGGACCCTGGCTTTTCTCGGGGTCGTCAGCTTTGGCACCAAACTGCTCGAAGAGTGCCTGGCCCGGCCACTCTGGTTGTTAGCGGCGCTTGTGGCCGGAGAATTCGGGTTGATCAATATCGCCTACACCTACGGTGTGACGGACACGACGGAGATGGTCCTGTTTTTGGCGGTGGGTGTGTTTTTGCTGGCACTGGCCAATCTCCCGCGCGTTCAGGCTCTATCGGGTCAGTTGACGTCCCGAGCCGTGCTGCGCCAAATGCTGGCGCCGGCCATCGTGGTGACTGTGATGGTGGTGGTCGGCTTGGCCCTGCCAAAGCCAGACGGGACATGGCCGAAACCGCTTGCCCTCTTACGCGAGTTGGAGGCCGCGGGTACAGCTCACCAGTCCTACAACGCGCACGATAACTCGCTGGGTGGACCGTTTGAGGGCACGACACAAGTCATGCTGCGCGTGTTCGCCAATCAGCCGTCGTATTATCGGGGCGAGTCCATGGATACGTACACGGGCACGGGCTGGGTGGATGCGCCAGCCAACGAGGCACGGATTCGCTTTGGCCGGCGCATCCCTGAGTCGCTGCTGGAGGAGTCTGGCCCAACGTTCGCCACGCCGACCACCCATTTTACGGAGAAGATCGAGGTGGTTGGCAAATCTTTCCCGGTCTTGTTCGGAGGCTATCAAGTGGATCGCGTCACGATCCCTGGGCGATCAGGCACGTATCGGCTAAACGTTGACAACGGTACGATCGACGCGGGCTCGCTAGCCCCGGGAACCGTCTATACGGTCTCAAGCTCCTTGCCGGATCCCACCCCGGCCATGCTCTCGCGGGTGAATGATAGCTCGCTCGCCTACGCGTATGCGCCCGACCTGGAGTTGCCGGCGAGTCTGCCAACCCGCGATCGGCAACTGGCTGATCAGATCACCGCGGGCAAGGTGGGCACCTACGCCAAGGTAGAGGCCATCATCCAGTACCTTCAGTCGCATGAGACGTACGATACGCAAGATGTCCCCTATCTGCAACCCGGTCAAGACTATGTGGATCAGTTCCTGTTTGTGACGCACCGCGGCTACTGTGACAACTTCTCATCAGCGCTGGCTGTGTTGGCACGGGCTGTCGGCATCCCGTCGCGATGGGTCAAGGGGTTTGTCACGGTTCCGCCGGATCCACATTATCACGGCAAGACGAACGAGTACGTATTGCGGGGCACGGACGCGCACTCGTGGGCCGAGATCTGGTTTGCGGGTTACGGTTGGATCCCAATGGAAGCCACACCGTCATTTGTGTTGCCGCAAGCGTTGCATCAACCGGCTGCGCAGTCACTGAAGCATCCGGTAGCGCAGCACACGGCGACGCCGAAGCTGACCCGCGTACCGCCCCACGCTGCAGGCGCGGGGTCAGGGCTCCTGGCTGGTGGCATCCTTGTCGGTGGCGGACTTGCGCTCCTTGCGCTGGCGGTGATCGCTCTGATCACGGTGTATGCAACGCGCAGACGCCGCTTCGGCGTTGCGCAGTGGGATGAGAGCACTGAACGCATGGACGGGCTTCTCAGTCAAGTGCTCCGACTGTTTGGCCGGCGCAAGACGCACTTGACGCTGCGTGAGTATGCGCAGGGGGTGGAGGACGAGCGGCTACGCACCGAACTCCTCGGTTTTGTCGCTTGGTATGAGCGCTGGCGGTATGGTGGGCGACTCGATCATGGCGGCCTCGCACAAGGCCAACAGGTGGTCCGGGAGCTCGCCCTGCACCGCCGTCGCCGGGGCCGTAGCCAACCGCTGCCAACCGATTCGCCGACCATGACACACTAGCGCTTTGAGCTCGGAAAGACTATAGAATTGGCAGGTGTCCGAATGGATTCAGCATTGGGCAGTGTGGTAGTGCTTGATTTCGGGGGGCAGTACAACCAGTTGATTGCGCGCCGCATTCGCGACCAACACGTGTTTTCAGAGTTGTTGCCCGGCTCCACGACGGCAGCGGAGTTGCGCCGCAGACGCGTGAGCGGCATCGTGTTTTCCGGGGGTCCACGCAGCGTGTACGCGCTGGACGCACCGGGCGTGGATCCGGACATTTATGAGCTGGGAGTCCCGATCCTCGGGATTTGTTATGGGATGCAACTGATTGCTCGCGACTTCCATGCTTCGGTCAATCGTGCACAGGCTCGCGAGTACGGACAGACGACGCTGACCGCGAGTGGCGATTGTCCACTCTTTGCGGATCTGCCAACCGAGCAACGCGTCTGGATGAGTCACAGCGATGTGGTCAGTTCAGTGCCTTCGGGATTTCGTGTGGATGCGACGACAGACAGTGCGCCGGTGGCCGCCATGAGCTGGCCGGAGCGAAAGCTCTACGGCGTGCAGTTTCATCCCGAGGTGCAGCATACCGACCATGGAGAGGCGATTTTAAGGCACTTTCTCTTCAATGTGTGTGGGTGCAAAGGCGATTGGCGGATGGACTCGTTTGTGGAGGAGTCGATCGCCCGACTGCGCGCGGAGATTGGGGACAAACGGGTGTTGATGGCTCTCTCCGGCGGCGTTGACTCGTCTGTGACGGCGATGCTGCTCCACCGTGCGATCGGCGATCAGCTGACCTGTGTCTTCGTCGATCACGGACTTTTGCGAAAGGGCGAGGCCGAGCAAGTCATGCAGATGTTTACCGGTGTCTTTCACATGGACATCCGGCGCGTGGACGCGAGGGCTCGTTTTCTGACGCTCCTTAAAGGGATTACGGATCCGGAGCAAAAGCGAAAACGAATAGGAGCGGAGTTCATCGCATTGTTTGATGAGACCGCGCTGTCCCTGGGAGACTATGCGTATCTGGGTCAGGGAACGCTGTACACGGACATTATCGAGAGTGGGACGTCGACGGCCGCGACGATCAAATCGCACCACAACGTGGGTGGACTGCCCAAAGACATGCGATTTTCGTTAATTGAACCCCTGCGAACGCTGTTCAAAGACGAAGCGCGGGCGCTCGGCGAAGAGTTGGGGTTGCCGCACGACTTTGTCTGGCGGCAACCGTTTCCAGGACCGGGTCTGGCGATTCGGATCATGGGCGAGGTGACCGAACGGCGCGTCACGATGCTTCAGGAAGCAGACGCCATTGTGCGCGAAGAAATCGCCCGCGCTGGTTTATTGCAAGAGGTGTGGCAGTACTTTGCGGTGTTGACCGACACGCACAGTGTCGGCGTCATGGGCGACGAGCGAACGTACGCTTCCACGCTCGCGATTCGGGCGGTGACCTCGCGCGACGGGATGACTGCCGAGTGGGCGCGTATCCCGCACGAGGTGCTGCAGTCGATGTCCAGTCGCATCTGCAACGAAGTGGATGGCAT
>Ga0080006_1194229_pt1 | contig 11090 bp, 7 predicted proteins | sample RS3BMetagenome_FD_69209 | JGI IMG/M metagenome (GOLD analysis project Ga0080006, IMG submission 69209) | Ferric oxide microbial mat and aquatic microbial communities from Rainbow Spring, Yellowstone National Park, USA - RS3B (SPADES... ... | reverse complement strand
GTGCAGCGAAGGCAAGCTTTCATCCGCAGACTGTCCAAGCACAAACTGACGACGAGATCCGATTCTACTTCGGTTGAACCACGCCTCGAGCCGACGCCCTCTGTGGTATAGAAAAGCTGTTCCAGCTCCATGAACTATCTGCTCCAGCATTTAAGGTGCAAAGGCGGACACGGAAAGGCAGGTAGTAGGCACACAAAATATGACGTGTGAAACGACCAGAATATCCGAGAAAAAAGTCTGGGTAATGGAGCTTGGAGGCAGGGCGTTTGATGGATACTTTACAGTGCACTGAAAAAAACACAAGAAAAGTAAGAAGAAAAATGTACATAATCGGAGAACGCTGGCCTAAGTAAACGTTTTGTCGATGAAAAAAATACGATACAACGCCAACTGGGCATACGGTTGTATCTCGGGGACGGAGACTTTCGGCGCAGATTCCCTTGCGAAAAAGCACCGCTCTCCGTACTTTTCCGGAAACTCTGGTTGGACAGATGATGAACGGGGCGTGGTGGCAAGAGGCTGTGCTGGACCATAACAGGGGAGCAGCCGCGCTTGAAGAGCTCTTCGATCGGGGCACCACAAGGACACCAGGGGTCGTGCTTGCGCATGAGCGTAGGCTTCGCGAGCTCAATAGCACCTTGCACACCTGTTTGCAAAAGTTGCACGCTTTTCGTAAGGCAGCAGAGCAGCTTCCCGCAGAAGAGAGGCGTCGCTTGCTGGTAACGCTTTGGCGACAAAGCTCAATCATCCACTTTAACCGAGCACTTTTAAGGCTGTTCAACGGGGACGTGTTCGAAAGTCGCCTCGAAGCGCAGACGTCCTTTCGTTGTGCGAGAAGCGCTGCAGAGCTCCGTCTGGTCGGAATGCTAGAACCGACACCGACCATCGAGATAGAGCAGCCGCATACTCGTTTTGGTGACGACGCCGACATGATGTTTTCAACAACTTTGCCGGCGGACCTTGGTTGGTCCACTGCAGATGCCGCCCTTGCCCTGGAGCCAGCACTTTTGTTGGTATCTTTATGGATGTGTTCTGGAAACAGCGAGGATCTAGTATCTGCGGAGATGTACTGGGAATGCAATGTAGCGCCACTGGTGAGTCTGCTGCAGAAGGCAACACCCCTATCTGACGAGCAGCTCTCAGCCAAACTTGGGAAAGTCCAAATCCTCCAGACGTTGCTAGAGTGGCGCAGAGGTTGCCGCTCCGCAGAGCACTTCAAGAAACTCTCGGGATCTCCTCAGGCGGCATACTTGAAAATGATAGGCGCATTCTTGCTTGGTGATCGGCGTGTAGCCGCTTCCACAATCGAGACATACGGGTCTGGTTACCGCCACGAGGACGCGCTGCGGCTCGCAGAACGTGTCGACACTCGATCGCACTGCGCGAGGACAGGGTACACACCCAGGAACGGTGCACCGCGAGGTGATGCCCACGTGCTCTACCAGTCAAAGGCATTGATGCAGCGAGGTGACTGGAATGCTGCCATTCGTCTACTGAGAGCCCTCAACGAGAAAATGCTGTCAACTGTGGGTCACGTGAACGCGTCACTGGCTAGCGATCGACATGCGAGGCGAGAAATATCAGTGACGTCTCCAGATGACCCCGAGGTGCGATCACGGGGTCTCGACGAGGTGCGCGCGTCGAGCAAACCCCTCGATGAGAGCGCGAACGAGAGGCTGCCCACTAATCGACATGAATTCGTCCAAACGACATGCACGGAAGCTCGAGCACCCTCGAGCTTGATAATGACAAAGCTGGGATTTACCCAAGGAGATCGTGGCGTGGTCTGGGCATGGAAAACAGCGCCCTCCGAGGCACGTGCTCTGCTCTGTGCATCTGCATTAGCGACTGCCCTAGCGTGTGTTCGTCGATGGGATGATTGTTGGTCGGTTTATCACGAATTTCGACGCCGCTGTGGATGGAATTTATGGGCCGACACGAGTATCAGCTTCCTACGGGGACTGGTGGATGACTGGCGGCGTACACTGCAGATCGCTCACGCACAGTTGCTGCTTAGCTACAGCGAAGCGCTGTTGCATCTGGGATTTCGAGAGCAAGCTTTGAAAGTTCTTCGCAAGTTCTGGTCACAATACGGGGAAATCGATTGGGATCCAGCGGTGCACATGCACTTGCGAACACGCCACGCCATTCTCCAGGCAGAGTGCGCTATTCACGGTGGTGAAGCGCCTGAGACGATACGCGCCTGCCTCACTGAAGCGCGAATGCATCTGGCTGCCGGTGCCGCATCGTTGCCAGCTGCGACGCAGGGTATGCATGAATACCTTGTAGGGATGATTACGAATGCGGAGGCCTTGATTGCACTCACCAGCGGCACCGCATGCAGTCAGTCGATCCTGGGTCTGCTGGAGACGGCCGCCAAAAAGTCTCGTTATCATACTGCCGTGGTTTACAACTTGACGCTCTTTATTTGGGCAAGAATGGGTCACATTACGCGAGCGCTACGCTTATGGCTCCATCACCGAGGTATCGATCCGGATCACCCCAATGCCGCAGACAACGACAAGCTCAGGGCGGACGCCGCTCCAGACGCGCAGCTGGAGCCCTTCGAAACACTGACACGAGCTTGCATCGCACTGCGACAGCAGCAAATCGCCGACGAGCAGGCGCTCCAGAATCTCGACTTCCTCGAACAGATCATCAACTGATCGCAGCGAAATATCGACGTCGCCCTGCCCGGACAATGTGCTGTGTTTCCGAAAGGCATCCGAAACCGCGTCGTCGAAGTCGGCACAGCGTGTCGAGCCCGACGAGAGCATTCCCACGAGACAAGACCTGCGTGATATCTCCGCATCTAGACCAGGCAATACGGCAGACGTTGTTGAACGACAACTGCTGTGCTGAACGCGCGGCTCGATCGATCGGCGATTCGACTCGGGCACGCGTACGTCATGCCCTGCGCCGTGTTGACCCGCTCGCATTTATATATGTACTTACATAGCGACAGTTCACGGTTCGCTCGGCTCCTGGCGTCTGCCACGCAGACTTGTACACCGAGTCGTTCGGTGTGGCGGCAAAGGCACTCAGAGCGCCGCGCGCAAATGCTCTTTGCGGGCCGCTCCCGCGGAAAGTTTCTCGGCAATATGGCTGAATTGTTTCGTGTTCTGCTCAATATACTTTCGGGTAACTTGTACGAGTTCCTCTAGCTTTTCTATCCGGGACTCGTCCATACTCAGCGGCGCTACATCGGGGTTCAGACGGAAATACATATCGCGTCCATGCGTCAGATCCAGGATCGCGTGGTGCACAGCCTCGGTATCGGTCGCGCTGCTCAACAGGGTGCGCGCCAACTCAAAGATGCTATCACCACTGGAGCCGGCAGTGGCTACTCGCTGGTTTGGCTCGCTCACGAGACGCGGATCGCAACGCCCGGTTCCAACACTTACCAACACATCAATCGGTAGGTCTGGCCAGAGCAGCTTGGCCTCGTGGCACGCAATAGCCGTCGGGTTGTTCACCAGGATTGCTCCGTCACAGAACGTTTCGCTGCCGCAGCGGAAAGCGTCGAAGTAGGTCGGTGCTGCTGATGTCGCGCGCAAGGCCTCGTACACGCGATGGTGGGCTGCATATCGATACCTCGGCTTCGATTCGGGTGGCGGGGCGTAATTTGTATGAAGAAACGGGGCCGCGGGATTCTCACTTACAATCGTCGAGACACAGAATACGCACGGCGGATCGTCAGCGATATGCGCTACTGCCCGCGAATCAATGAGGTTCATTTCACCGGCGAACGCTCGAAAGAAGCGCTCGAGCGCCGCGCTGTCGTAGTAGCCACGACTGAAAAGGAGGCGACCCATGCCCAACCAGCGAACAGCTCGACTGGTGGGCGTGCTGAAAACCTTGCCACAAAACTCCCTGTAGAGAAGTTCGCACTCTGCGAGGGATTTGCGAGCGATGCAGAGGGCCACGGCCAAGATACCGCCGGCTGAGGTACCAGCAACGAGGTCGAATAGCTGGTGGATAGGTTGTCCGGTGCGTCGTTCCAGCTCTTTGAGGATTTCAATCGAGACAAGAGCTCGGGCGCCGCCGCCGTCCAGCGTGAGTATCCGGATACCGTGCGGGCGAGGTCGTCGGAACAAGTTCGGGAGCCTGCCGAAGATGCGCTCGCGCGCCGCTCGTCCATGATCACCGTAGCGACGCTCGAGGCCAAGTGCTGCTACCAGCCGTCGACAAGCAGCAGTTACACGATGTGCACCGAGCAACTTCAGTTTCGGTGTTGGCGCGTCCGTGCCCGATGCATTTCGATGCGCTGCCGTTGGCTTGACCAGGAACTCTTTTGACGGAGTTTCCTGAAGGATGCGATCCAAACGCTGAACAATACCACTCGTTGCGACGATGAGCAACGCAAACTCTCGATCACATGCGGCAATCGTGCCGAGACAGAGGGCGCTGCTCTCGACGCAGTTTGCGTCAGCGGCAGCGGCGAATATCCTGCAGAACTGTTGGAGCAGGGCACTGCGACCCACCTGATGCAACGTATCCGATTGGCACCAGTTGAGAATCGTGTGCGCGTGGCTCAAAGCCGGCGCCAGGAGCCTTTCATGGATACGAGACTGGGTACCTCCAAGTGGTCGGCGTTCGTGGGTAAGGTTTGGAGGAATGCCGTCCCCCGCGTGTCCAATAAGAGCAGAAAAGCAGCGATCAAGCAACGCGAAACCGCAAGAGCTGACGAAAGCAGCTAGTAAGCTCCTATCCCCGCCGACCACAAGCTGTGCCGTATCCGAGAGCACTGTTAAAAACTGGCGAACTGTTTCTATATGCCACTCTGGTGTGTCGCGAAGTCGCGAGAGCTCCCGCCGCACACGCCTGCAATCGTTGCCCGGCATTTTCTGCCCGCAGAACGAGGAACTCACACGGCCTACTACCAGCTGCCGTTTACATAACGCAACTGGTAACCCAGCAAAGGCTCTTGAGTGCAGTGGTCGACCAAACTGCGCAGTGTGCAAAAGTCTCAACAACCCGTTCAGCCAGTAAAACGGGTATGCTAATGTGCCGAAGCCAAACTTTCCCAAGTGACGTTCGTGGATATATTCCCACTGGTAGCCGGTGGTCGACCACGCGCGCTAGATTTGGTACCCGAGGTCCTGTGGCGTTCCGAAGTACTCGCGTCGTCGTCGTCGTCGTCGTCAACGGAACCCAGTACACTTGTGCCTGCTTGCCTGCCTGCCTGCCTGCCTGCCTGTCGCAGTGCTTTCGATAGGATATTGCTGGCCGAAAAAGCGCCTCCGTTGCAGAAAATGTGCCATCCCGCGCAATCTCGCACCGGATCGCGCTCGATCGTTGAAGCATGCTGGTGATTCACGTCAATGATGTGCCACATTCAGGCGCATCTCATTGTATGCTTTTTCGCAACTTTTAGCAGATACGGTCAAAGTGCGTCCACTTGAAGCAATAAAAAATCCAAGGGAAAGGTATGGACATGCAATTCGAGGATCCTGGAGGCTCGGTGTCGCCGAGTACCGGAGAAGAAACGGAAAAAACGTCTTCTCGCTGATCATCGAGCGAAGAAGAGCAAGCGAAGAAGAAACGGGAGATAGGCGAGAAAAAATGCGTTTGCCCGACTGAACGATAATGAGACGCTAGTGGCACTGGGGACATGAGTCCGAGCAATACTTGCAATGGTGCGTTCCACCAGAGGCAACAAACGCATGGAATTCGTGAACCGAGACTTGAATGCCGCCATCCATATCAGACGAGGAGTGGTGCTGAAGACGAGACTCGCACAGCTGATGTAATCCAGCTCTGGGGCGCAGCTTCTCAGGCTCGAAGTGTGCCCGGATCAATCGAATCCGATCGCAGGCGACCAGTCAGAAAAGGCTGGGAGTCGTTTGTAAGTGGAAAAGTGTTTACCCTCCGTGATCGTGGGACGTTTTCCGTTCTACTGGCGATATGTGGCAGCTCTGACTGACATCTTCTTGACTCAAAAGGGTCTGTATGCGTTGATGGCGTTGGAGCAGGCGCGCTCGCCTGGTATTTGATATCCGGGGGATCGAGTGACGAATATCTCTGGGGGGAAGCATGCCTGTTGGCTGGTGAGCCCCTTGAAGCGATGCTGCGGAACGACAGACGATCTCCCGGATGCCGATATCCAACGCGCAACTGGGCATCCCTTGTGGCTGTGAACGATTAAGCGCCCAAAAAATTTGAATGAATCCAGGATGCAATCTTTGATGCATGGGGTAGTGACATGGACGCTATGTATATCGGAGCTAGACCAAGGACTAGGGATTGTGCAGGTCGCGAAGATGCCTTGTAGAGCTGCTGAGTCGTTCCGGTGCTGGTGGTCTACACAGAGATGCACGCCGTGCAGGACCTGAGCGCAAGCACCCGAAGCACATTTCTTCTACCTTATTAGTCGTATGGAACCTGCTTCCAATGGTGTTACGGAATCCATGGACAGGACCTGTTCCCGGATGTGGCATTCGTCGGCTAATGGGGGAAGCGCTGCAGCGCTGCGCTTTGGGCGCGTTGCTGCGTTCTGCATCGTGCAGCGGCATTTGGGCGGGCTTCGAGCATGCTCCGACTTCCGCTGCACGAAACTCACTTGTCAAGGGTTGCCATAATTTTTTTAGTACTTCCTTGCATCTGTTACGTCACGGTGAGTCTCGACGCAAACGTTGCCGGTGCGTCTTCCAGCCGTTGGAAGCGGCTTCGGGCTTGCCGATCGTCCGAAACGACTCCCGCCCGACAAGTCGTTTGAAGTTTTGCTCGCAAACCAATTCGCCAGAGCGATCCGTTGCTGGTTTCAGCTCGCAGAACGAGCCAGCGGATAGCGACTTGGTCGACAAGTGGCCTCGTTTTGAGCATGCCAGCGTTGGCTTTGACACACCTGTCCATGCACGTGCCATTCGCTTTCTCACGATGAAAATCTATGTACTCGTCGTTGACGCGGCCATAGACCATCATCTGGACTGCGCGTTGGTTCGGGCGTATCACTGTGGAGAAGCCTTCAAGATACACCCGATGGCGATTTTATTGCTTTTCCTACTTGGAAACTGCGAGACCAAGCGATACGACCTTTGTTCATTTAGGTTTCAACCTCGACGGCCACCATGTTGTACGCCTCCTCACGTTGCTTGTCGAAGAGCGCCGAGGTCAAGTAGCGTTCACCGAACGATGGAATGATGACGACGATATTCTTGCCTTTCATCTCGGGTCGCCGACCAAGCTCGAGCGCCGCAACCACAGCAGCCCCACTGGAGATACCACATAGAAGACCTTCTTCAACTGCGAGACGTCGTGCCATTTCAATTGAATCCATGCTCGTAACCTGTTTCACCTCGTTGTATATCTTGGTGTCCAAAATTCCTGGAACGAAACCAGCTCCAATGCCTTGTATTTTGTGCGGGCCCGGTCGGCCGCCACTGAGCACCGGTGACTCCGCCGGCTCTACCGCCATGATATAGACATGCGGGTTTTGCTCGCGCAGGTAACGGCCAGCACCAGTAACCGTGCCACCGGTCCCGACTCCAGCGACAAAAGCATCCACCTTGCCACCGGTTGCGGCCCATATCTCAGGCCCAGTTGTCTCGTAGTGCGCCTTCGGGTTATCCGGATTATTGAATTGTTGAAGCATGTACGCATTTGGAGTGGTGTGAAACAACTGCTCGGCTTTGGCAACAGCTCCTTTCATTCCTTTGGCGGCTGGCGTGAGTACCACTTCGGCGCCGAAAGCGCGCAGCACCATTCGCCGCTCTATGGACATAGAGTCTGGCATCGTCAGAATCAGACGGTAACCACGAGCTGCAGCGAGATATGCCAGGGCAATTCCCGTATTGCCTGATGTTGGTTCGATGAGCACCGTTTTTCCGGGCTGGATGTCGCCCCGCTTTTCAGCCTCGACGATCATGTACTTGCCGATCCGATCTTTTACGGACGAGCAGGGCTCCATGGACTCCAGCTTGCATAGTATATGCGCTTGGACCCCCTCCTCTTCCGGAATTTTCTTGAGCTCCACAATCGGTGTATTCCCGACTAGATCGGACACGTCGCGAGCCAACGCGACCGAGGGTGGCGCAGTCAAGGCCAGCTGCACGCGCTGGCGAGCACGCGGTGAACGACGAGCGTATCCGAGAATCCTGGTCTGCTCGGGCTTCGCCCGCACAAACGTACTATTCTTTTTTCGATTCCGGAGAGTAGCTTGCGCAGCTTTGAGTGAACACGGCACCAGAACGTACATTGCGTTAGACACAAGCATATAACACCCGGAAATCCATGGACGATGCGCGAGCCGAGATTCTCAACGAGAGCGCAGCTCGAGGGGTCGCCGCCTGCGCTCGAGCGAAGCGCTCAAAAAGCTGTACGCAAATACGCAGTTCATGAGGCGTTCTTTAGTGGGCCTTGATGCGGACTGTCAAGGTATTCGGTTCCCTATTTGTTTCGTGTGCAGGGCCAATGTACATGATTTTTTCTAAAACGACTGTTGCTCGCTTTTCTGGTCAGAGTTTCCATATGCTGCTTACACTGGAGAAGCGAGCACTTTAGTGACCAGGTTCAACTGGAGCGACCCGCTCGCCGTGAACCTGGAAATATCTCCAGCTTTAGCCTAGTACTTTTCGGCGGTTGAATGGCATGGTTTCTGTATACTTTCGCTGAAGTTAAAGAGGCGGACTGCTTACCCATGCTTTGTCTGCAATAACAAGTTGGATCTATTCAGGAGTTTCGCGCTGGAATCCATCTGCTTCTTTCCGTATTCGGCATGCCGCCACATAACCGGAGGCAACGTCATGTCGACCGTTTTAGAGTTTGTGTAAAAGAAGTCGCATGAGATCGCAACCATGGATGTGGTTCCATTGGAACCGGCAGAGAAGATACCGAGGTGTCTCAGCGACGCGCATACGATCCACACGTCGATATCGTCGGTGAAACAAACAATGCCCCACGACCATGGAGGGTCAATATATGAACATTCACAGGCGCTTCCCAGCCTTTTTCACGGTTGGCCTGCTATCGGTTTCAATTTCTCACTGCGCACTTGGAGCTTGTGAGGCTGTACCACGAAGTTAGATCGCGTCGACTCCTCGAGTCTCGTCTTCAGCACCCTACATCTCCTGATTTTGATGGAAATGTTGAAGTCTCGGTTTTCGAACTCCAAGCTTGTCTTGCCGCTGGTTCTACTTGCCAATGCATGGTGTCCTCGAATACGTGCCCTCGGTGCCATTTGCTGTTCTGTCAGCTCTCCGTGCTTTTCTATCGTCGAAGCGCTCCGCTGCCTTCTCTTCTATCCCAAACCTCTGAAGTGTAAACCACAGCTCATCCCGTATTTGTTTCTAAAATGAACCCACTTCCTAGTGCCCTTTGGTGTGGACCTTCCCTGAGGGGGACACGCTTGCGGCACAAAGGCGGAATAGACACCGTCCTGGTCGCGTGCCGAAAGCTTCTGTGAGTCGCCCAGTGGCGCGATCATTACGTTTCAGGATACAGAACGCTCCTTCGGTGACGTTGAACCACGGAGAGTATGGAGCAATGGAAAGCAACTCTACCTCCCAATAGCATCGGCAAAAGCTTGCACGCAATAAAAATGGTGAAATGGCGCGTTGTCGTCTGGAAAGACGTCTCCAGACGTGGGGAGAAGGGTCTTCAATGATTCGGCAAAGTGGGTGTTGTTGTATGAGCCTTCCCTACGAGCGAAACTGAGGCCGTCAAATATATCCACTGCAGCTGGAGCCGATGATGATGCCTTAGCTCTTTTCGAGTTCGATCGTACATACAACGGACCCCCTGCTCCGCGAGTACCCATATACGCCCCGACCGTATCGCTCGGACGAAGTCTCACTGACTGGCAAAACAAACTGACGTCACTTTGCTTCATATCGATCATGACATTCCAGGAATTCTCCAGTCGTAATTTCGGTGGAAGATAGCCGTGATTGAACTAGGACGCTTTTGTGCCAGGCTCCTAGAGTTTACAGGTCCACACGGACAAGCGGTTGAATAACAGAGACGCCCATGATGGCTTCTATACTCGCTTCAGCTTTCCATAAGCTCATCAACGGTTCGTTTTCTATCATTGACCTCAATCGCGCTTTGAGAATATCGGTTTCTGGCGCGGAACGCATAGCCTTCTTCTTGTCGGTGTTCCTCGAGTATCTGATTACTATGGTATGACGGACCTGAAGCAGGAATGCAGTCCTCCTTCCATTGTCCAGTAAAGAGCAAATATCCAATAGGCAAGTGCTCTACGATCTATACGGTATACTGCTTTGTGATTTCGATCTCCTGCTGGAGACTGCGAAAAAGCATGTGATGCCATGCAGCGGGGCGACGGAACAGAGTTGAGTTGGAAGACTATTCGATGGACGGGCGTTCAATCTCCAAAGGCTTTTTGCTGCATATCCCAGCAGCTAGCTCATAGACTTGGATCTGTATCGAAGTTTTGGAGGGTTTCACGGAGAACGCTTGAACACTGCAGGCACAGAGCGGGCATAGAACTCCACGAGAGAGACTATCGAGACGAGGTGTGATAAATCGCGTAGCGCCGCTCTTCCACAACATCGGCAATATCATTTTGCAACACAGCGAACGGCAATTGAGGCAGTTTTTTGTGTCAGTCGTGTATCTTCCATGTAAAGCCTTTGCAGGATATCGGTTTGCCATGAGTCGCTAGCACGGGGCGTTGTCCACGACGGCCGAGCTTGACTTGAGGCGCGCCGGCTCTCGTTTGCTGGCCCTTGATTGGGACTGAAGCGCGGTCAACTCGCAATCATCGTGCAAGCATAAAATCGACCCGTGAATTGATAGCGCTGTTCCTGAATTGAGATATTTTCCGAACGTTTCATAAAATGGACAGCGACGAATTCATGTTGCATCAATATGGGCTTACGGGTGAAAAAGATTTTTTAGGATTCTTTCTCGTCTCTTTGAGATATGGCGCCTTCGACGCTTTGCGGCTGGAATTCGTTCGGTCGTCGGAATCTGGATGATTTGCGACCTCATTGAGAGGATTCGTTAAGGAACCGAAATCATCATCCAATGCATACGTACAATCCTCTACTCTTCCTCTTTCGTACCGCGTAGCATGCTACAATCACGCTTTTTTCACGTTTCGATCTCCGGTTTCAAGGCAGCTCGAG
>Ga0080006_1177181_pt1 | contig 11101 bp, 10 predicted proteins | sample RS3BMetagenome_FD_69209 | JGI IMG/M metagenome (GOLD analysis project Ga0080006, IMG submission 69209) | Ferric oxide microbial mat and aquatic microbial communities from Rainbow Spring, Yellowstone National Park, USA - RS3B (SPADES... ... | reverse complement strand
GCCGCGTACGCGAGCGTCACTATGCCCCAGAGGATCATCCAGAGGCCGAGCTCGGGCCCCGAGACGGATAGCCCCAGTATCAGCGTGAGGGCGAGCCCGAGCCAGAACAGGCCGTATGTGGAGAAGGCGGTCCCGCCGAAGGTGTCGCCGCGCCTGAAGTTTATCCAGCCCGCGAAAACCTGCGCCAGCCCTCCCCAGAAGACCGCGTACCCTATCGTGAGGCCCGCCGTCGGTATGAGCCCCGCGTTGTGCGCGCTTAGCACTATCGTTGTCAGGGCGAATCCCAGGAGCCCGAGGCCCCCGGGGTTCACCTTCTCGAATCCGGCGCTCATATATTCTCAATAGACTATTTTGTATACCATCTGATAAATATTTCCTTTCGGAGGACGTGGATCGACTATTGACTAACATATTCCCCGGATTCAATTATAATAGTTGATTGTGATGTGTCAATTTGATCTGGAATTATTAACGTCATGGCTATGGCCGTCTCATCGCGTGCCATGGGTGAACTGTCCCGTCCGCGCGGACGAGGCTTCCCGGTTACTGATCGGCGGATCGCGTTCGCGCCCTCGAGCTCACACGCGCATGGATACGGAGGGGGCCGGCGAGGTGATGACGGCCCGCGCCCCCTGAGGCGATCGCGGCCTTCTTCCGCCCCCTTCCCACAGGTTAAATATCAGCAGCGCGCGTCGCTCCATGTGACGGGGAGATCCGACGTCCTCGAGATCCTGACGGAGGGACTGGCCGCGGCGGATCCGGAAGCCGCGGTGAGGAGGGGGATATCGATCGTCCGCCCGCGCGGGAGGACGGTCGTCCTGGCGTTCGGGAAGGCGGCCTACAGGATGGCCAGAGGAGCCCTCGGCGGATCTGTGCACGTGGACCGGGGAATCGCGATAATTCCCAGGGGGTATCCGTCGGGGGATATCAGCCCGATCAGGGCCATGGAGGGCACGCACCCGCTCCCATCGGGGGAGAACGTGCGCGCCTCCAGGGAGGCGCTGGAGCTGGTACGCGGAGTCCGCGGCGATGAGTTCCTCCTGGTGCTGATATCCGGAGGGGGATCCTCCCTCCTGGAGGTCCCGAAGGACGGCGTGAGCGTGGAGGAGGAGGCCGCGCTGGCGGGGGAGCTCATGAGGAGGGGCGCCGACATCAGGGAGCTGAACGCCGTGAGGAAGCACCTGTCGGAGGTGAAGGGCGGGCAGCTGTTGAGGGGGTTCAGGGGCCGCGCGTGCGCCTCGCTGATAGTTTCGGACGTGGTGGGGAACCCGCTGGACTCCATAGCATCCGGCCCCACGGCGCCGGATCCCACCACTTACTCGGATGCGCTGGAGGTGCTCAGGAGGTACGGGCTCCTCGATGAATTCCCGGGGGCCGCGCGCGTCCTGGAGAGGGGCGCCAAAGGCCTCCTGGACGAGACGCCGAAGCCCGGGGACCGGCTGTTCTCGCGCGTGGTGAACAGGATAGTCCTGGACAATAGGCCGTCCCTCAGGGCCATGGCGCGCAGGGCCAGGGAACTCGGATATCGCTCGGAGGTGCTCACCGACTCCATGGAGGGGGAGGCCAGGGAGGTGGGGAGATTCCTGGGATCGCTCTCCGCGCGGGGCGCCAGGAGGGCGCTGGCGGCCGGCGGGGAGACGACGGTGACCGTGAGGGGGAGCGGGAGGGGCGGCAGGAACCAGGAGCTGGCGCTGGCGGCAGCCCTCCAGGTGAAGGAGCTGGGTGCCGCGGGGTATACGGGCCTGGGGGCGCTGGCGACCGACGGCGTCGACGGCAACTCCCCGGCGGCGGGGGCCGCGCTGGGGTCCGACGAGATCGGGTCGCTCGATGAGGAGGGCGCCAGGAGGGCGCTTTACGCCAACGATTCGTACGACTTCCTGGCCCGCGCTGGACTGGCGATCGAGACCGGCCCGACCGGGACTAACGTGAACGACCTGTTCATTCTCCTGTCGAGGAGGCGGTGATCCGCGGACGCATCTCCCCCGCGCAACGCTTATCCCGGGGTCGGTGATCCCGGAACAGCGTGCGGACGGCCCTCCTATATCTGGATGATCAGTATCTCAGGGGATTCGACGCGACCGTCGTGGAGTCCGGGGATGGATATGTGGTGCTCGACAGGACCGCGTTCTATCCGGGCGGAGGGGGACAGCCCCCCGACTCCGGCTTCATCGAGTTCGGCGGATCGCGCATCGCGGTGACCGAGGCCTCCAAGGAGGATGACGCGGTCGTCCACAGGGTGCAGGGGGCGCCGCCATCCGGCGCCCGGGTCGTGGGCGAGCTGGACTGGGACAGGAGATACGCGCACATGAGGCTCCACACGGCCATACACCTGCTGGACGCGCTCATCCTCAGGAGGGGGACCGAGGGACAGATAACCGGCGGACAGATATACGACGACAGGGCCAGGGTCGACTTCGATTGGCCGGAATTCTCCAGGGAGGCGCTGGAGGGCCTCGTGGAGGAGGCGAACCGCGAGATATCGAACGGAAGGAGGGTCCTGGCGCGCTACGTGAGCAGGGATGAGGCGATGTCCATCCCCAATCTGGCCAGGACTGCCCCGGGGAGGGAACTCCTGAACAGGCTGGAGATGGTCAGGATCATCGAGATAGAGGGGCTGGATGCTCAGATGGACGGGGGAACGCACGTGTCGAACCTCAGGGAGATCGGGCGTATAGCGGCGACGCGGGTGGAGAACAAGGGGAGGAGGAACAAGAGGGTTGAGTTCACCCTGGGCTGATGGATCGTCCGCGCTCGGCCTCGGCCACGGCATCGGCTATCCCGGCTACCTGCTCCGGGGTCGGCCTCTCCCTGAACGATTCCACGCCGAGGATGCGGAGATCGGCTTCCCTGAGCGCATTCTCCACGCGCTTGGCGGCGTTGGATCCCCACGCATATGATACCATCGCCGCCACCGGCTTACCGGTGCCCTTCATCTTGGACCTGATTAGATAGAGGAGGTACTCCATGCGGGGATGCACCTCCGAGTCGTACGTCGGAGTGGCCAGCACGACTGCGGATGCAGCGTTTGCCCGCGTCATGAAGTCCTCGGGGCTTCCACGATCCACATCGTTCGCCGCGAACGAGCTGACGGATATCCCCCTCTTGATCAGCTCACCGTTGAGCATCGAGACCGCGCCCTCCACGGACCCGTACATCGTGACGTAGGCGAGGGCAACTCCTCCCAGCCTCGGCGTCCCCCTCGCGAAGTCCTCGAAGAGCTTCATCGGGACCTCCGGATCCCCCTCCCACACTCCGCCGTGCGACGGCGCCACCCTGGAGATGCTCACCCCCAGCGACCTGACCTTCTCCACCGCCCTGAGCACGTGCTCGCGGTAGTGCCCCATGACGGTCACCAAGTACTTCTCGGCGCTCCTCAGGTAGGAGGGATCGGAGGGATCCGCCAGGTATCCGCCGGGTATGGAGTACGAGCCGAAGACGTCGCAGGTGTAGAGGATCCTCCTGCTCGGCTGATAAGTGAACACCGTCTCCGGCCAGTGGACCCAGGGGACGTGCGCCACCAGGAATTCCTCCCCCGATATCGTGATCCGCTTCGTCCCCTCGACCTTCACCACCTCCCCGAGCTCGCCGTACTTGGCCCTCAGCACCCTCCCCCCGGATGGATGAACCACGATCTTCGGGCCCCCGGCCTCCCTGATGACCGCGGGAATGCCCCCCGTGTGGTCCGGCTCCGCGTGGTTCACCACCACATGGGTTATCCTGCGCGGATCGACCACCTCCCGGAGGGCGTCGATGAACTGCTCCGAATAGGCCCCCTTCCACGTATCGATCAGCACGAAGCCGTCGGGCGCCCTCAGCAGGTAGGAGTTGTACGTGATGCCCTCGGGAATGCTCCATGCGGCCTCGAAGAACCCGGTCCTGTCGTCGTCGAGCCTCAGGAGCCAGACGCCGTCGTCGATTTCGCGCACCTGATATTTGACCATAAGGGGAAAACTCCGCGGAATAATTTAAACATTGGGTAATTATTGCTAACCTGAAGCGCCCCGATCATCCCCGACGATCCCGCGGACCGATGAGAGCAGGGCCTCGGCCTCGCGCCCGCCGAGCGGCCTGAGCGGCCTCGGCAGATATCCCCCGGGGCTCCTCCTGCCCATGACCAGGGCCTGGAAGAGGTAGTAGTAGGCCGACGGGAACTCGTACCCGGATAACGCGCGCATCAGGCGCGAGAGCCTGGACTGGAGCGCGGGGGCGCGGTCGACGGCCTCGGACCACACCCTCACCGGGAGGTCCGTGAAGTTCGACGTGCCGCACACCCCCCCGTGTGCCCCGAGGATCCTGGCTGGCAGCAGCAGGTCGTCCTGTCCCTCGTACACCGGGACACCGGGAAGGGCCTCCAGGTAGCCCTGCAGCGTCGCCAGGTCCCTGGAGCTGTCCTTCACGCCGGCTATCCGTCCCGTGGCGCGCGCGATCCCTGCCGCGGTCCCGGGATCTATCCGGTTTCTGGCCATCTGAGGTATGTTGTAGATTATCACCGGCACGTCGGCGGCCGAGGCCAGCTCCGAATAGTAATCGGCCACCTCGGCTTGGCCGAGCTCGGAGTAGAACGGCGGGACGGAGACCACCGCCGTTGCGCCGACGTCCCTGGCGTGCCTCGCCACGTCGATCGTATCGCGCACGTTCCCCCGGTGCACGCCGGGGAGGAGGATCATACCGGACGGCAGCCTGGACGCGAACTCCGATATCAGGCGCTTGTGTTCCTCGATGCCCAGTAGATGAAATGATCCGACCGACCCCGCGGGGAATACGGCGACCACCCCGGACGACCTGAGGAATTCCAGGAGCTCTGTTATCCCCTCGGGATCGAGCTCCCCGTCCCTCAGGGGCGTGACGGCCGGCGTCACTATGCCCCGGGGTATGTGCGGCGCGGCGCGCGGGGATTCCATAGCGATCGGCCTCAAGAGTACGGGGGTATGACCTCCCCCTCGAGCGGGCTGGGGCCGTAGTCGAAGTAGATGTTCTTCACCTTCGTGTACTCCAGCACCCCGTGTTTGGAATTCTCCCCGGCCTGCCCCGACATGCGGAATCCCGTGTGATATCCCTGGGTGGCCTCGGGGCCCGGCATGTTGACGTAGAGCTCGCCGAACTTCACCTCCTCCGCGGCCCTCATCGCGAGGGACAGGTCCCTGGTGAACAGATATGACGCGAGCCCGTAGATGGAGTCGTTGGCCAGGTCGATCAGTTTCCCGAAGTCGTCCCCGACCTTCATCGCCGGGAGAACGGGGCCGAAGATCTCCTCCCTGAACGCGGAAGAGCTCTGGTCGGTCCCCTCGATGATCGTCGGGAGATAGTAGTATCCTCCGGAGAACGGCTCCGGCAGCGATGGCCTCGATCCCCCGTGGAGGACCTTCAGTCCCTCGCCCCTGGCGCGATCCACCACGTCGGATACCTTCCTCAGCTGGCCGGCGTTTATCAGCGGCCCCATCTCGTTCTTCCTGGGGTCCCCGACCCTGAGGGATGCCGTGAGCTCCAGGAATCTGCGCATGAACGCGTCGTACACGTCCTCGTGCACGAACAACCTCTCGGCGGCTATGCACGACTGGCCGGAGTTCCAGTATTTGGCCCACATGAGCACGCGGGCCGCGAGCTCCAGGTCGGCGTCCTTCCAGACCATGAACGGCGCCTTCCCCCCCAGCTCCAGTATGACCTTGGCCATGGAGTTCGCGGCGGACCTCATGACCTCCTCGCCGGTGCCGGTCTCCCCGGTCAGCGTTATCAGCGCGACCTTCCTGTTCGACGTCATCGCGGACCCGATCGCGCTTCCCTTCCCCGTCACGAAGTTCAGGACGCCCCTCGGGAGCCCCGCATCCTGGAAGGCGCGGGTGAGCCACTCCCCTATGAACGGCGTATCGGAGCTCGGCTTCAGCACGACAGTGTTTCCAGTCACGAGCGCGGGCCCCACCTTCCTCGCTATCATCCCGGCCGGGAAGTTCCACGGCGTTATCGCTGCGACCACCCCGTATGGGACGCGGTACTGCAGTATCACCCTGTCGGGTTTCGTCCCCTCGACGACGTCCCCGGTGATCTTCCTCGCCATCTCCGCGTAGTAAGTGAGCTGGTCTATGACGCCGTCCACCTCCTGGACAGCCTCCCTCGTCGGCTTCCCGACCTCGTCGGTCAGCAGGTCCTCCAGCTCGGACCTCCTGGACCTTATGATGCCTATCGCGCCCCAGATGTACCTCGCGCGCTCGACCGACGTGAGCTTCCCCCAGGATGCCTGGGCCTCGTACGCCGCATCCACGGCCCTCCCGACGTCGTCCGGGGTCGCGGACGCGAACTGGCCGAGCGGCTTCCCCGTCGAGGGGTTCAGCTTCGTGAGGAACTCACCGCTCGAGGGGTTCACCCACTCCCCATCTATGAACAGAAGGGAACTCTTCATGCGTTATAGAAAGCGCTCCTCTGATATAAATGGTTCCTAGGGTATCCTGGACGCGTCCTCCCCGATCCATGTGCCCCTGACGACCCACACGGGCTCGCCCGGAACCCTCTCCTCGAGCCCCTCCACCCTGTGCGAGTCGATAACGTCCTCCCTCACGTCCACCCCGAGGCCGGGTCCCCCGGGCACCTGGTGATATCCGCCGGTGAGCTTCATCGAGTCGCCCACCATGTCCCTCTTCCACTGGGGGAAGAAATCGTAGAACGTCTCCTGTATCATGAAGTTCGGTATTGTCGCGTCCAGCTGGAGGGTTGCGGCGTTCTGCAGCGGGCCGAACGCGTTGTGGTACGCCATCCTGACGCCGAACGAATCCGCGATCGCGGCTATCTTCCACGCCTCGGTTATCCCGCCGACGTTCGTCAGATCCACCTGCAGGAAGTCCACCAGCCCCTCCTTCAGGTACTGGAGCGCCTCCTCCTTGTTCAATATCCTCTCGCCCAGCGCGACCGGGACGCGCGTCCGCGCCCTGTACCTCCTGAGCCCCTCCAGATCGTATGGATGGACCGGCTCCTCCATGAAGAGCGGTGTGTACGCGGAGAGCGCGTCCGCTATCCTCACGGCCGACTCGTACTCGAACCTCCCGTGATGCTCTATCATCAGGTGGACGTCGTCGCCCACCGCCTCCCTCACGGCCCCTACGATGCGGGACGATCTCTCGACGCCCGCGCGATCTATGTAGTCGAAGTATCCCCCGAACGGATCGAACTTCAGCCCCCTGTAGCCCATCCCGACGACCCTCGACGCGGCGTTCGCGAAGTCGTCGGGGGTCCTGCAGCCGCCGTACCATCCGTTAGCATATGCGAGGATGTTTCTCCTGTAGGCGCCGCCCAGCAGCTCGTGCACGGGCGCGCCCAGTTCCCTTCCCTTTATGTCCCAGAGCGCTATATCGAGCGCCGAGAGCGCCGCGGTGGATTCTATCGAGCGGTGCAGGTAGAATTCCTCCCTGACCCACGACCTGTGGATGAGCTCCAGATCGTGCGGATCCATGCCGTCCACGACCGATGCAAGCCTCCTCACCGCCTCCACCACCTGTCCGGTCCTGAGCGTCGGCACGGCCTCCCCGTAGCCCACCCCGCCGTTGGACGTCACGACCCTCACCAAGACCGCGACCGATGCCCACGTGGCCTCGGATCCCCTCTCGCCCACCACTATTGCCTCGACGCTCTTTATCGAATTCATAACCCGGGCAGGGCGGACGTCCTATAAACGCTTTACCGGCGCCCGACGTCCAGCATCACGCGCCCGTCCCTCTCCCCGCTCGAGAGATCCTCCAGCGCCCTCCTGACGTCCCCGAGCCCATACTTCCTCCAGACGCGGGCGTCCAGGCCGCGCGACGAGGCGATCGCTATCAGTTCCACGAGCTCAGCCCGCGTCCCGCCCGTGGTCCCCACGATCGAGATCTCCCTGGAGTATATAGTCCTCATGTCGACCTGGACCTCTTGGCCGGTGAGCACCCCGTAGCTGATGAGTTTTCCCCCGGACCCCAGGAGCCCGAGGCTCCACGAAGCTGTGCCGGAGCCGAGCGGATCCACCACGACGTCCGCCATCGCGCCGCCGGTCAGCTCCGCGACCGCGCGCATCGCGGATCCGGGTTCCACGACGGCGTCGGCGCCCATGTCCATGAGCCACCCCCTGGGCTTCCTGGAGATCGCCACGACGCGCGCCCCCATGATATGCGCCAGCTGGACCGCGAACATCCCGGTGTTGCCGGATGCCCCGACCACCGCGACCGTCTGCCCCGCCCTGAGGCCCGAGGAGCGCAGCCCGTGATACGCCGTCAGCGCGGATACCGGAAGGCTGGCGAGCAGATCCCATCCGAGCGATGCATCGACCTTCACGACCGACACGTAGGGGACCACGGCGAGCTCCGCGAAGCCGCCGTTCGAGACGGTCCCCAGCACCCCTCCCGTGCGGCACAGCATCTCCCTGCCCGAGATGCACATATCGCAGCGGCCGCAGAAGACACGGGGATAATCGATGACGATATCCCCCCTGGAGATCCCATCGACGTGCGCCCCGACCTCCTCGACTATCCCGGCGAACTCCGCCCCCGGGATGTGGGGCATCGGCGTGGGATTCCTGGCTCCGGTCACCGTGAGGCGATCCACGGGGTTCACGCCGGCGCGCACCACCCTTATGAGGACCTCGTGCGGACCCGGCGAGGGCGCGTCGACATCGACGATCCCCACGTTCTCGATCCCGGGCCTGCCGAATACCGCGGCCTTCATGCGCTGCTCCAGGGACCGCGTGTGTTTAACTTTTCGGGGGTAGGGGGCGGAAGTTTCCCTCCGCGAGGGCCGGGGTAGTTCACTAATGGGTTTCACTCTACGTAGGTACACGTAGTAGGTATGCATCAGCATACCTGTCGTACGCGTAGAGCTTGGGCTTCACGGCATCATATAGGCCCCTCGCGAGTTCATCGGGTCCCCTCCGCTCCGCCCCCGTCAGGAGGTACCCACCCACCAGCGTCGGCAGGACGTTTCCGTCCCACCACTCGCGCTGCCGGGGAACCCCCTCCATCCTCAGTTCAACGCGCATCTTTCCGCCCCCCATTTTATTATATATCAAACATCTAATTTAAACACATATCTATTCTGGTGCTGTGTTGCATAACCTCAGGAATATCACTTTAGGACGGCTATTCACGGATAGCATATTGCAAATGCTCGTTCTTCGATCCAACTGGCGATTATCAGACGTTAAATCAGCTAAATTGCGTAACACAGCATATTCTGGAACTGTTTTAAACGGCGGGAGTTAATGGGGAGGACGCCCCCGCCCGGGATCCGGGCGACAACGATATTATCGGGCGCGCGGCAGTTCGCCGCGTGAGGAGGACGCCCCCGCCCGGGATATACGGTATAACCAGCGGGGAGTTCGGGATGGGCCACCGCGAGGCGGCGCGGATCATGCTGGAGGCCGGGATAAGGATCATACAGTACAGGGAGAAGTCGGCGCCGGCGCGCGCCATGGCGGATGACGCCAGGGCCATCCGCGAGCTGTGTGCGTCCTACGGGGCCACTTTCATAGTTGACGACCGCGTCGACATCGCATATGCATCGGGGGCGGACGGCGTCCACCTGGGACAGGACGACCTCCCGATCGACATCGCGAGGCGCCTCATCGGGGACGCGATAGTGGGCGCATCGGCCGGGACTCCGGAGGAAGCGAGGAGGGCGGAGGAGGAGGGCGCGGACTACGTGGGCGCCGGGAGCGTCTTTCCGACTTCCACGAAGGGCGATGCGCACGTCATAGGGATCGGGGGATTGAGGGCTATCGTTGGGTCCGTGCACATACCGGTGTACGCGATAGGCGGTATAAAGCTGGAGCACGTGAGGGCCCTGAGGTCCATCGGGGTCCACGGCGTGGCGGTGATATCGGCGATCCTGGGGTCCCCGGATCCCCCGGCCGCGGCCAGGGCGTTCGTCAGGGAGTGGTCCGGGTCCGCAGATTCCCGGCTATCTCCCGGGCGACATTCCTCCCGGAGAGGAGCATCGCGCCGAATATCGGACCCATCCTGGGCAGCCCCCTGACCTTCGCCACGGCCATCCCCGATGCGTAGAGCCCCGGGGCGACGGCGACGGCGCCCTCCGAGACGAGCGCCTCCGAGAGTTCGCTGTACGCGGATCTCTCGCCCCTGATCTCTATCCCGAGCTCGGGGACCTTCCTCGACGCCACCTCCACGACCTCGGCGTCGTGCCCCGTGGCATCCACGACCGCGCGTGACCTGATGAAGAGCGGGTCCACGTGGAGCCCCGAGAGCGCGGACGCGGTCCAGTTCACGACGACGCCCTCGACGCGCAGCGGATCCCTCCTGAAGATCACGTCCTCGACGCTCACGCCGTGGATTATTTTGGCGCCCGCGTCGAGCGCGCTCGACGCCAGCTTAGCCATGAGCTCGGCGGCGTCGAGCACGAATATCCCGGGCTCGATCTCCCTGGTCCTGGCGCCGATATCCCCGAGAATCTCATCCGCCGGCGACTCCACGACTATCTTATGGAGGAACATGGCGCCTCCCCCTATACCCCCTCCGAATCCGAGCCTCCTCTCGAAGACGACGGTCTTCACGCCCTCCTTCGACAGGTAGTAGGCGGCCGCCATTCCGGAGGGGCCGGCGCCCACCACGACCGCATCGCTGGTCGCTATAGATTCCCAGTCGCGGAGGGACTCCTCAAGCACCGCGCGCGTTATCCTGGCCTCGTCCACGGGCAGCGGCGACCGGCGTCCGGATTCATTCGATGAGGACGACATCGCCGCATGGATCCCGTATCCGGAGTTTAAGGTTTGATGTCCTAATCCGCGATGATAAAATGAACTACAAACCTCACCCCTTCTGGGGGGCTCCGTTACCTTAAGCTCACCTCCTACCCGAGCGAGAAAATCGGACGCAGCCCGTTCAGCCACGGGGGCATCTCCTCCTCTTTCCACTCGAGCGGGGGCCTCCCCAGGCCCCCGTTCTCGAACGCGAAGTTGTGCATGAACATGAACGCTGATAGCCAGTTGAGCATGCGCTCGAATGCCCTCCTCGAGCTCAGCCTGCTCTTCCTCGCCGGGAACAGGTCGTCGAAAGCCTCAGTCCTGTCCTTCACGTACTGGACCATGCGCTCCATCAGATTCTTCAGAGGATGACCGTAGACTACGTGCTCCACG
>Ga0080006_1138547_pt1 | contig 11105 bp, 9 predicted proteins | sample RS3BMetagenome_FD_69209 | JGI IMG/M metagenome (GOLD analysis project Ga0080006, IMG submission 69209) | Ferric oxide microbial mat and aquatic microbial communities from Rainbow Spring, Yellowstone National Park, USA - RS3B (SPADES... ... | reverse complement strand
TCGTGTTTGCGTGGAACATCGTTTTAGAGTTTATTCACCGCAGCGATCACTTGACATGGGGATTGCGTCAGCGCTCTATACGAAGCGAGCGTAGGCAGATTGAACGTTCTCGATTTCATCTCCAGCCTGGAATTTTCTTCCGATTCTTGCTCTACCTTGGAAAAGATTGCGTTCCGCTGATCCGCTTCTCTTCCGGATAATATCATCGAACACAGGGTGGTTCATCCTCTGTTCTCCAGCTTATCTTCCGTGATTCAATACCATGGAGAACGTTTGCGGTACCGTGGACAACAAATTTAGCGAAGCAAATGCACGTTTCGATGCACTGGAACCTGCTCGATACTTAGTGGTGCTCGACGCTTTGGGCACCGCGACTGCGTCCACCGGGGCTCTTCGGAGCTTGGTCTACGAAATTCGTTGAGGTTTGCGGATCTTATATTTCCATCGAGTCATGAAACAAAGAGATGAACGAGCCACAAAGAATGAGTATGGATAGCCTGCTCATCAATGGCGGCACATAGCCCATGCACACCTGGCATGCTACGGATCCTACAGTTTACCCGCAACGCAGATGCCCTAAAGCGTTTCGAAAAGAGGTGCGCAGCTTTCGCTGAGAACGTCGCCATTGTCAGACGGAACGCCTGGCTGCGAGAAGCCCATCGCTTTTCTCTGACGCTACGATAGTGAAGCGATCGCCTATGAGATACGAACGCTTGCGAGAACATAGACCTCGTGTAGACACATATGCACTTGTTCGAAGGATGCCCCAGCAACGCGCTTGCCGCTATCCATGTTCGCGTACCCTGCTCCAAGCATAGATCGTTGCAGGAGCCAACGCGTCGCCACACCGTGTACCACGGAGGTCGTCTCAGGGATCCTGATGCACAACGACCGTTACCAGCGTCGTTGTAGAGAAAGCGCAGCTCAGGCGCCGATGCACCACACTGCTGGTAGAGGTTTCCTCTGGAACGTATGAACCCAACCCATGGACCAAGAACTGTGATCGTTCGCATATACCATCAGGCGGTCTTGTTCGCGTTTCGGCAGCTAGTGGAGGTGCACCCGTCTTGGGCACGAAGTGTCGTCATTGTACACGAGGCCGCGCATGGCAAGTACGCCTGCAGAAGCTCCGCGTGAGCCATAGGGCATGCTGTCCCGCGTTTTTTACTCCGTCTGCTGGCACCATGCTGGGCTGCCTCGGCAGACACAGTCCGCGGATACAGATCTGGAGAATTCGCACTTGCAGATGAGTCTGTTCTGAGCGCCGGCACAGCGCGTTCTAGTTTACGATTCCCGTAGAAAGGAGGCGGTTGTGGGTGTCCCAACGAGCTGTCCGCCAGAGCGCCAGCGATCCGCAGTATTCGTTCATAGGCTTCCTGGACCTGCAGCACACACACACACACACGCGTGTCTCGTCGCTGGGATCGATATGCGCTTTGCACGAGCACCTGCGCAAATCACCTGGCGCGCTACAAGTTCGCCAATGCGTTGCGGTTGCCTGCTCTGTCACGAGGCGGGATGCCATACATGGACGCACCTAGTGCATGCACGTCGTTCATGGTTCCTGGGTCAGCGTATTCGACCAGTACCCGTGCAGAAACCTGGAATCCGAGCAGATGTCGCATCTCAGGCAAGCTCCTGCAAAAGAGCATGCCATCAGTACCTCTGGATACGTACGGATCACGATCTGTCTCTTGACAATCGCAGTCGACACGTCTGAATATGCAGAGCTGCGCTTTCGGGCATTGCGAGGCAGTCTCTCGCCAGTTGACACCATGCCAATACTGCCTCCTGCGACATGTGAAACGCGGGTGTCCGCCTCGACCTCGTCGCGAGTGCTGAACTAAATCGTTCCTACTTCATCGGGAGTCTCTTGACTCCACTGTATGTCGGCTACTGGCCTCGGATGCGTCCAGTGCTCTAGAGATCCAATTTGGTGCCCCGTCGGATGACACCCCAGCCGATCAGCCGCCAGTGCCGCTCAATACGCCGACTCAGAGCGATTTTCTCGCCTTCCTCCGTACAAACCGGAGACGTCAAACGCAGTTTTGCGAGATCGCGCTTTGTAGCCAGCACCCGACCACCAGTAGATGTTGAGCCAATGTTCACCATGAGGATCTCGTCTTTGGTTAGCTTGCTTACGCGTGCTCCATCAGCGCCCTCGGTTTTAACGCCCAACAACCGTCTGAGCAGGAAAAAGTTAATCTCAATTTCCGTGAAAACCGGGGGTAACGTGCCGACTGCACCAAGCACTTGGCCAACAAGGCGATCACCTCGGGTAAGCGTCGGGTCAATCTTGGTACCCACTCCTATGAGTCCGCCCGGAACCGCGTATTGCAACTCGTTGCGCTCGGCGTGCATCGAAACAATTTTCGAGATAATCGGCTGGCACTTGAAGTTTCCTTCTGCGTCCTTGATGGTGATCCCCGGTCGAATCTCGATAAGATCTCCGACTCGCAGCACGCCTTGCATGATCGAGCCGCCGGCAACACCACCGCGTAGATTCTCTACGTCTTCGCCCGGTTTGTTCACGTCAAAACTCCGAATAATAATCATCCGCGGAGGCGATACAAAATCCCGCCGTGGAACGGGCACATGTTTAATGAGGTATTCGACGACGACATCGACGTTGTATCGCAACTGGGCGGAGATCGGCACGATTGGAGCCTGCTCAGCAACAGTTCCCCGGATGAAGTTCTTGATCTGCTCATATTGTGTGCGTGCTGCAGATTCGTCCACTAAGTCGATTTTATTTTGGCAGACGATGATACTTCGGAGCTGCATGACCTCCACGGCGGCGAGATGCTCGGAGGTCTGCGGCTGCGGACAGCTCTCGTTCCCAGCGATGATCAGCAGCGCCGCATCCATAACTGCAGCTCCGTTCAGCATCGTGGCCATGAGAATATCATGGCCTGGACAGTCGACAAAACTCACGTGACGCTCCAACCGTAGTCGCTGTCCGCAGCCCGGTACCTCGCACGGTAACGAGTCCGGTGCGTCCGATGGGAACGCTCGATAGCAGTAAGGTCGCGGACACTCGGGCCGCTCGCAGCGGTAAAGCTTCGCATTAGCATACCCAAGCTTTATAGTGATGTTGCGCTCAAGTTCATTGCGGAAACGAACTGTCTGCACACCGGAAATGGAGCGCACGAGTGTCGACTTGCCGTGTGCGACGTGCCCGATCGTTCCGATGTTTACCGTGGCTTGCCGGGAAATCACCTCCGGGGTCAGCGGTGTAAGCTCCTCGACCTTTAGCTTAGAAAGATCTTGGACAGCTAAACCTGACATGCCCGGAATCCAAAGTGATCAACTGCAAACCCAAGGAAACTGTTGACCAGAGGAAGTTGCTGTACGAGGATTCCGGGGTACTGTGGAGAGACCGTGAGCGGCGGCGGCGGCAGACGTTTCAACGCAGGCACTTGACCTCTCTTGCTACAGGCTTGCAAGAAAGCGACAATATGCTGAACTGTTCGATGAGTTCGTGCTTTGTAATCCTTTTCCGAGAGCTTAGTGGATATACAGCCTCTGCATACAAAGTATATACATAAAGGTTACTTGTATATCTACTGTTGTAGGTTTCTCGATTGTCGTCTCGGAGTTGCCCTATCGAAGGTTGGCGTTTGGAACTTGTTTCATCACCGGAAACCAGATAATTCGCGACGCACGCAAACAAGTGTTTCTAATGTAACCGATATCACTATCCAATGTATATATTCATGCCTCCATGCTTCTCGTTTGACAACGTGTACCGTATTGCAACCGTGCATTGCTCCAAGACTTCGATCGCTCGCATGAAGTCAACTTGTGGACGGAGCGACTCGCACCGAAGCGTAGACGACTAGAGGTCTCGATATCGTCCGTATCGTCTTGTGCATACGCTCATGTCGAAAATTCAGTGAATCACTCCCGTTGAGTGATAGTCGATTCCGTTCGAACAATGAGCGCTCTGCGCGTTATGGCGACAGACAGAACGGGCGTCGATGACAGCTGCAGCAGCATGATATCTGTCATGGGATATGCTGCCAGAGGCTCCCGTCTCTTCTATTTACATCGCAATAGGACCTTGAACTCGGGTTTCAGGCATCACAGCGATCGCTCCCATTTGAGCATGCGTCATCGCCTTGCATGACGGTATTGCTGGCGAAAAAGTAATCACTGGGACCCCGGCATCGTCTGAGTATCCGGATCCAGCGACGCGTGACGGATTCGATGACGTGGAGACGATTAAGCGACGACTCGGTTGCCAGTCTGCACGGGATGAAGGAGTTTTTCATGAATGGAGCTTCGGCAAGGCCCAGCGGCTCGAATGATAGCGAGCGCTTGATGAGCCTCCATCGTAGATTCTTCGAAAGCGTACACGCTGCGTAGAAAATCGACCAGCTGCTTACGAGCAACATGTCTGCGAAAGCGATGGTGCCGAGTTGTCTGGAGCGGTGCTCCGGAGCCCCTGGCGCGTCGAGACATTCGACTTTTCCGAACGCATCTTTCCCTCGAACTTATCAGCGTCTCGATTCGCGCCTATTTCGTTTCGTTGGGGACGGGCGCCCGCACGACAGCGCGAGTCCGATACGACCGATGGAGAGGAAATGTGTCGAAGAAGCAGACGAGGAACTAATCGAAGACATCGAGTGTATGAAGCGAACGAAGCACTTTTCGCTCTGACATTCGATGCCACTTATGGATCACTGGGGGAACAAAGCCCCACGGAATGCAATGCAAACTGCGTATTAGAAGTGAAAATTAAGCCATAGGAGTTTCGTATGAAGGCGAGTAGACCAAGTGACTTCCTTCAGGATCGATGGCGTTGGCGTATCCATCGTCATCAACAGTGATTGACGTAAACGCAAAACGAGCTCTTCAGGGCTCAAACATACAGCGGCTCAGAAAAGGAAATACAAGGAAGCGCAACGAGTAATACAGATTTGCGACCTCATGAGCTTGCCCTCCAATTTCATCAGTATTGTCATGGACGCGGGAGAGCGACCCTCTACACATGCGCTCTCATTAGACTCGAAGCGGAGAACGACGCTCCCCTCAATGATAATCGACGACGACGCTTTGGAGGCACGAGTTTCGAACTCTCCGACTTGTATCTGAATTCGCAAGCTGTGCGAGTGCGCTTGTCATCTTCGTGTCAGCGGACGCAAACAAATGGAAAACTAGTATGATGGGCGATCGCATCATATCTGAGACTTTCATGCCTTTGTTTCATTTTCACAAACGAGAGGAACTCGCCGGTATCATGCCCACGAGTCGTTTAGGCGCCCCGATAGCCGTTACGCGCATCGCAACGTGTTGTGAGAAAAAACGCGGAAAAACGAAGAACGTACAAGGAAGCGGGTCGTGAGTTATCGAACGGAACACCATGCCCTTGTTCGTTGAACAGACTGGAGCCTCTCCGAGCGTATCGTCGAGAAGAAACCCGTAATGATAGGATACGGTACGATACTAGGCGCGCAACCGGATGGTGCAGGCATCGACTGGTGCCTTCTGTACCCGTCAACGGTATGTTCCGAGCGACGAAGCGAGCATTCCCGTTTCACAGGCCGGCACGCGCAGAGCAATGAAGTGTGGTGGACATACGGGAATCCCTGCTCAGAGACAAGCGCCACCGCTGGGAATTGCATATCGAGTCCATAGACAAGGAACACGCGAATGGCAAACGAAGCCAAGTATGTACCGACTGCCTGTGCATGAACGACGTCTACAACAGCAGAAAGCGTCGAAATCGGGACGTTCACGCTGCCGTCCGAATCCTTCGTGTGCTGTTAACGGCACATGAATGCAACGAGAGATCACCGTATGCATCGCCGAAGAGAAGCGCGAGCAAAATGAATCAGGTACAAAGAAGCCCTTAAAGGCGGGTGCTGTCGACAGTGGAACGCTCCCCAAACCTAAGCGCGTACGTCCGAGCTAGCCAAGCAGACCTACCACATTGTAAGCTGACACGACTCGAATAGAAAAGGCATCGGAAGTGTAAATTGACCAGGTGTGGCATCGCAGGAGCGCTGATCCCCAAGGCGAGAAGCGCGCGACGGCACCCCAGCATCTGTTCTGAAGCGATACGCCTTGAACGCGCTACCAGGATATCAAACGTTATCTGCACGAAACTCGCAGCACCCAGCATACATTGTACTTTGTAACGTGCTGTGCTGTGCTGTGCAACGCCCTGATCAGTATCCGGCGTGATCGCCTCTGGACTCCTCGAACAGCGCTGGAGGTGCAGTTTCCTCGAATCTTGGACCGCTGGAGCCGCTCTTCTGGGCCGCTTGACTACGCTCACTGAGGCATTTGGGTGCACCTGGGTTCTGCGAGCGTAGACTACATGAAATCGGGCAGAAACGAACAGGGGGCATGTTTCATCGCCTACGCTACAGCTTTCGCCTCTAACCCGCTGTGTGACTACTTGCCAGTCTACTCGACAAAGCTGGTTCCTCTTACCATAGAGACCTTCGGTAAAGAGCGCACTTGGCTCAGCCTACGTGGTTGAAGCAGTGCTGTAGCCGCGAGATAAGGCAGCTACAACCAAACTCGCATCGCTGAACTGCATTGCATCCAAGAGGAAACCGTTGTTGTTTGCTTGCGAATAGGAGCGGCTTCATTCCAGTATAGACTTCTTACACTGTGACGAACAGGCAGCTACAACCAAACTCGCATCTCTGAACTGCATTGCATCCAAGAGGAAACCGTTGTTGTTTGCTTGCGAATAGGAGCGGCTTCATTCCAGTTTAGACCTCTCACACTGTGACGAACAGTGTGCCGACATTGCTGTATTGCGAGCACCAATCGATACAAAGCCTTGGATAGGATTCTGGTTCGCTTCTGAACTCGCAGCACCGATCGAAGACGAGTTAGCGGGCGATTCGTGACGTACAGCTCACGTATACCCATCACATACGACGTCTTGTTCGCTATTTCATTCCAAATCGAAAAGCGTGGCACGCAAACAGCTTCCAAGAGCGTCTGTGTCTCGTGATAGTGCTGCCGCGCTACCGACTACGATCGGATGTTGCGTCGGTTCGGCAAGGTGCTATTCTTTTCACCCAAGTCACTGTTTTTGGGCGTTGACATCGCGCATCAACACTGTCGTATCACCGTTGATCCCACGATCTAGGCAGGATGCGTCGTGGACGGCGACGTCGGCGGTGCACATCGAGAAGCTGGGCACCTGCTTCGAGCATGCGCCCCAGACGCATGGTAAGGCAGCAGGCTTTATGGCGATTTTGGCCTCCACAGCCAGTCTCTTGCGGAAATGCGTTGCGGTTCACATCCATGTTGTATTGGATAGTTGTTGCCACACTGGCTATCGTGAATGGTTGCTTCGCTTGGTACTGGACCCGAGCTGCAGATGGGTACACGAAATCATCGACACTGCAGACACCGTCGACGCTGCGCCTTGTTCGCCAGCACTGGCGGAGCCAGCCAGCGCCATCGAACGCCTTGAGTTCTTTATGGCATGAGTATGGTGCCCTGCTCTCCGCCAGGTGTTGCTGTGCTTTCTGGACGTATATTCCGGACGCCGAGACGTATCTTCGTGCTGCACTCGGTCTGCTGGGATCGTTGCTGCGCCATCGACAAGGCGTACCTGTTGTGGTACTCGTGGGCTTTAATCGCTCAGATCAGGCGTTCACGCGAATCGCATGGGACTGGAACCCTGACCACCACACGCCCGAACGTGGCGTTTATTTGAAGCTGATTTCACGTGCTGCAGCGCCAGCGGAACAGGAGCTTGTGGTGCGCAAGCTTTTGCACACCCCGAAATGTGCAGGTATACCACGGCGTCTGCTGCGGCTCGATGCACGCGCAATGCTGCTCGAGCCGATAACGGAGGTCTTTCTGCGTCCAGACTGGTTGCAGGTTCTCTCCTGGGAGCAGCGCTTAAACTGTACACACCAGAGCGTGCAAGCACCTTTGCGGTATCGGGTGCGGCTCGCTGAACAGCGGCTGGCCCGACGAGCCGCACTGGATCAGAGCCAACTTCTCAGCTGGTACCGAGCGGATTGGCGCATGGTCCACTTCGAACCCGGCCTGGAACCGGGAAACCTTTGGCGGGCACTCTTGAACCCGCAGGTCGAAACCGGTACCGGTGTTCTCTATCCACCAGCCTCAGCGGATGTACAGCTGTTGGAGGACTTTGATCTCCCTCTGGTATATGATTGGTTGCGAAACGCAGAACGATGGATGCGTCGGGTCCACAAGCGACCGCTCTGGTCTCCTTCACCAGAGATGCATTTTCGGAATCGCTTCTGTCACCACGCTCTGGGTCATTATCGTCAACGGAACCGTGATGCGCGATCCAGAACGATTGAGACTTTTACCGTGCTGGTGAATGCATTCTCTCGACAACGAATCCAGGCTGGCCTCCTGGAAGCGATTCTCGAACGGTATTGCAGGATTTCCTCGGTGGCGAGCATCGTCGTCCTCGTGTACGAGCTGGATACCCAGCAAATCGCTGAGGATCTGGGCAAGCGCCTCGGTGGATGCGTACCCATTCGGGTGCTCCGGCTCGACGGCCCCGGAGCGGACTCGCTGAACCACCGTTTCTTACCGTTACCATCCTGGATCGAAACTGCGGCTGTGCTGCACACCGATGATGACATGCTGCCGGTTCATGATGCGCTCATCGAGTTCGGTTTCCGACAGTGGCGAAAGCGACACGCGCAGCAGCGCGGGCAACCTAACCTCGTCGGGTTCGTTCCACGTTATGCTGATCCACAAGCTCACCTGTATGCGCTACGGAAGCCGCCCGTGTCGCGCTCGAAAGCGCAGCATATCTGGGATCGTCGCGATGCTGTGCAATCGTATAACATTGTTCTCAGCAAGCTTGCTTTTGTTCCGCACATCTATCATTTCCTCTATACCTGCATTCTACCGTACATACCTTTAGTGGAGCCCGATGCCATGGACCTACTCAACATGGTCGATCGCGTGCGCAACTGCGAAGATATCGTGATGCAGGGTCTTGCAAGCGTGGTTGCTGGAAAGCAGTCGCCGCTGGTCGTTCGTGGACTGAGCTCCGCCGACCTCGCCGATTACGGAAGCACTGACGATCAACATGCTATCTCGATGGGTGAACATGCCTCCCTGTGGGTCACCTCGGCAGGCAATCCAATGACCATGACCCGGCTGAGCGGTTTCGATGCGCACCTCTGGCAACGCGGTCAATGCGTTGTTGCGGTCCAGCAGACACTTGGTCGTGGAGAGTACGCATCATCGATTTTCTCGGAGCAGACATCTGTAGCTGCGCCTTTCGAAGCTGCACCAGTACCTGTTCAGCGGGATCTAACGCCGGTCTGCAGTGTGGTTAACACGATGAATGCCGTATGGGTAATTTGAATTGGTGGACATCGGCGCATCCCTGCTGCTTTCCGGTGTCATGATGATGAGGTCGCTCGGGCGAATCACCATAGACCGTCGTGAAAATGGAGCACGTGCTGTGCTTTGCTCCACCGACGCCGTTTCAGCTTGAGGGAAGCGCTGAATGATGGTGCACAGGCCTCGTTTCCCTTTGGTGTGATGGGGCTTCGTTTCGTACCTGCCGGTTTACGAACAGAATGCGCTGCATCGCTCGTGACTTGTGATCTTGCCGAAGCGCTGGGCTCCTCGATGGTAACCGGACACACATGGGCTGCAGCAGCAAGGTCCGAACCGACCCCAATGCGTAAATCCATGCTCGAAAGCGTACATTCATATCTGGGTACATAAGTATGCGCCAGCGTCGATGCTTGTGCGTCCATGCGAACGATCCATTCATGTAGAGACGAACACACTCGTATATGCAGGCCCGCTTTCAGATCCTACATCGACTTGAAATGGGAACATTTTGCAGCGCTACGCCTGGAGCATTGAATGACGCCCATCATTGCAGGCGGTATCGCTAGCTGGCGAACAGGTAACGCCGCTCGAGCGAGTCTTCGGATACACTGACAATGGGATGCGTTGATCTAGAGCACTGGCTGACGTTTGAAAAGTCGCTGGCCATCCTGACACTCCCTGGTGAGACGACACGCGTTTGGTCGTGCACGTTACCTATTCAATGGCAGTGGAGGCGCGACGAAACCCGCCCTCAAACGTAACCTGAGACGTGAGTCAACGCGCGCCAGCTTCTGTTGAGCATCTCATGCATGTTCAGATAGCATGCTCCACAGATACCGTGTGAAGGTTCCTGAAAAATCGTCCATTTTCCAGGTCAGTTCGTTTTGTGCTTCACGAAACTGAGTGAAAATGACGTGCCGGCTGGTCGATGTTCAGCATCGGGAAGAGTTCTTTGCTGGGCGTCGACCTGTATTTAGTTAGTAGGCCAGGATGGATGCGTCGAACAAAATGCGGCAGCGGAGCGCAGTGCGCAAATTCGACTTGAACGCTCGCAGCGTCCTACACCTGCTTCAGATAGAAATTGAAAAGTACATTGAGCGCTGTGTTCCTGGCTTGATATTCTGTTACGAGCGTTTGTCGATGATGAACAGTTTCGACAATTTGTATGAAGCAATGAGTACGTTTCCAGTCGTACATCGATTTAGGATCGTGCATCGGTGTTGTGGAGTGCTTTTTTAGAATATTTTGCGGGCGGCATTCGTTCGTCATGAGAATGAAGATGATTCGTGACGCCCACCGCCTACGATTCCTGGAGTAACCGATAGGGCCGTCCAACGCACAGGTACAAGCCTCCACTCTTCTGCTTTCCCAAAGAGCAGTATACCCAGGTCACGCATGCTTCACGTTTTCGATACGTCTCTGTGGAACGATACTTCATGGGTGAAGCAAGTTGCGCCGCTGCATGAGCAGCTCGAAAAAAGTCTTGGTCATCGTCATCCGTTGACGACTTGGTCACCCGCTCATGCCGAACGTTCACTGAACATCGCACCTCAAGCAATCGACTCGGATCGAAACGCAAATCCTTTTCTCTTTGCGAGCATCGGTGAGCCTGCATGCCACTGCAGCATGATGCCAGCTCGAGTGCTATACTCGCAGCGGCTCCCGTGTATCGTGTTTGCGTGGAACATCGTTTTAGAGTTTATTCACCGCAGCGATCACTTGACATGGGGATTGCGTCAGCGCTCTATACGAAGCGAGCGTAGGCAGATTGAACGTTCTCGATTTCATCT
>Ga0080006_1178730_pt1 | contig 11108 bp, 10 predicted proteins | sample RS3BMetagenome_FD_69209 | JGI IMG/M metagenome (GOLD analysis project Ga0080006, IMG submission 69209) | Ferric oxide microbial mat and aquatic microbial communities from Rainbow Spring, Yellowstone National Park, USA - RS3B (SPADES... ... | reverse complement strand
ACAATACCTTCGTGATCGCAGCCGTCAGCGTCGTCTTGCCATGATCGATATGCCCGATCGTCCCAATGTTTACGTGCGGCTTCGACCGGTCAAACTTTTCCTTGCCCATAACTCTCTCCGTCTCCTCGTGTGTTGGCCGGCGCATGCACCGGGAATTCTGGTGGATACTGCAACGTATCAGTAATACGCGTAGAGCTTGAAAAACTTCCCCCGCAACTCCGGGGCGACACGCTCCAGGCTGGCGAGGTACAGTTCGCGAATCTGGCCCTGGTCGGAGTTGCCCAGCTTGCGGTATTCGGCGGCTGTACCTGCTCCCAAGTGCCCCCGGGCGAGAACGGTCTCGAAATCGCGAATGCGGAGTTTCGAGCGTTCCAGAGATCTCAGGAAAGCAGGCACTTGACCGGAAGAAAAGTGAGAGTCTATGGCTGTCCTAACCGCGCCAAATATTTGCGGGTCGGAGATCTGAAGTACCGGTTGTTGATACATGCTGCTCAACATACTCTCCTGGGACTGGCCAAGGGGGAATCGCGTTCAAATCTTTGGAGCGGGAGACGGGAATCGGACCCGCGACCAACAGCTTGGAAGGCTGTGACTCTACCACTGAGTTACTCCCGCCCTGCAACAACCGAATGCCAATCAATATGACAAATCGTCACCAAATCTGGAGCTGACGGAGAGGCTTGAACTCTCGACCTCTCCCTTACCAAGGGAGTGCTCTACCACTGAGCTACGCCAGCCTTCTGCAAAAACTTCAAAACGAGTCTGCCAAGAAACTCTCTGCCTTCAATCCTATCGCGAACGCAACCGTCCGAGTAGGACGCGGAAGGCAAAAAATCCTAAAAGTATCCAGGTCAGCGATCGAAATTTGCCTGGCTCCATCGTCTGCCATACTACGAACGACAAAACTCCTAGAACAGCCAGCGCAATACTCATTCTTCCGCTGCCTGCCGGGCTTAGATCCACAACCTTTACCGACTCCTGCAGCGGCGAAACCGCTGCGCCATACTCGGCGCCAGACCTGCACAGATAAAGTGGTGCACAGGGGAGGATTCGAACCTCCGTAACTCGAAGAGTGGCAGATTTACAGTCTGCTGCCATTAACCACTCGGCCACCTGTGCCCATTCTGCCCGAACTCCCGAAACGCGCAGCCTTCATCTCACGCCTATCAAGCCCGCACACGATTCACGCCTGAAATCGCGCGGGGAGTACCCCTTGAAGGAATGACCGGAGGTCTGCGGAGCCAGAACGGCGGGCAGTACAACCAAATCCGTCTTTCTTATCCTGCTGTATGGAACTGGAGCTGGCGAAGGGACTTGAACCCCCGACCCTCTGATTACAAATCAGATGCTCTACCAGCTGAGCTACGCCAGCCCAAACAGCAAACTTGCTCCCTGTAAGCTCAGCCGCCGACGCGCAGCAGTGCCCGCGCAGAGTGCGCCGCAGAAACAACTTTAGCATAGCCGGGGTGCTGGAGCAATGGTCGCAGCCTGACTATGCGCGCCGGAAAGGAGGCGTGCCATTTCCTGTAGATAGGGCCAAATGGGCTATGCTTATCAGGTAAGCGGCGACGTCTGCCGCTTGACTTGACCTATGCCGACATTTCAGTGTTACGGCCATGCTTTTGGTGCACGAACGGATGCATAAACGCACCCGCTACTCCCTGCTGCTGATGCTGGCGTTGCTGGCGGCCTTCGCAATCGCACTGCTGCTGCGCAGGGCCGCTCCCCCGGAAGCAGCGCGTCTGCTGCCGGAGTCCGATGCCATCGTTTACATGAGCCTGAAACCATTGCGAGCGGCCACCCATTTCGACCGCTCCGTCGTCTCGCGCAGCCCCGGCTACCAGCACTTCATAGATGCCACCGGCATCGTTCCGGAGCGCGACCTGGACGCGGCGGCCTTCGCGTTGCATCGCATGGACGACCCCAACGGACCTAACGGCCCGGTCGGCTACTCCGAAGTCTTCGAAGGCCGCTTTGACGGGCAACGCCTTGCCAGCTACCTCGCAACCATCGCCATAGCGAAGGAAAGCTACGCCGGGCACGACATATTCACCGTTCCTGTGGGTGATGGCACCGTGACACGCCCGTTGAGAATCGCTCAACTCGGCTACGACACAATCGCTGCATCGAATATGCCGACGGCCGAACAGATCCACTCGATCCTGGATCGCAATCGCGCTGGCGCGTCACCTTTCTCCGGATCGTCGCTGCTCTCGGAACGGTATCGCGATGTTCCGCCGTTCTCGAGCATCTGGGCGATCGGCCACATCGGGCTTCCCTTTTCGGATCGCGGCTATATCAGCATCTTTGGCCTGCAGCTACCGCTGTCTGAGGACACCACCTTTGTCGCCAGCCTGCGCTACCTAGGAGCGCTGCACCTGCGCATCGAGCAGATTACTCCAACCGACGCCGATGCCTCCAAGGCCACGGCAGCTCTCGCAACCCTGCTCACATTGCTCAAATCGGTAGAACAGATGCAGTCGCAGTTGCATCCTGAAGTTCCCACGGAGGCCGCCATGTATAACTTTACCAAGTCAGCCAGGGTCGAGCATCACAAGGATCGCGCTGTGCTGACTGCCACCATTCCGGTCGAACTCCTCAAACAACTCGCGCCTATGTCCAGCTCGACAGCTCCCTAGTTGGAAGTTTCTTCATCCTTGGAGAGCTTGTCAGCTCAGGCTAAAGCTCACATCGCATACACCATCGGAGATCCGGAAAGATGGGGTCCGTACGCGTAGCTCATATCGCGGTTGCTGAAGGTTACGGACATTAGAGCGTCGAAGCACTCCGCGTCTAACTGGTGCGGAACCAGCCCCTGCATAATGGAAATGATCTCGTCGAGCATGAGCCCGGGCCGGTAGGGCCGGTCCTCGGAGAGCGCCCCGTAAACATCGGCGACTGAGATGATCCTGGATTCTAGCGAGAGGTCCTTCGCCTCGAGCCGGTGCGGATAGCCCGATCCATTGAGCTTCTCGTGGTGTTCGCCGGCAACTACAGCGATCTCTCCAAATGGAGCGACCTTCTCCAGAATCAGCCGCGTGACCGAGGGATGCTGATATACCGCCCTCCATTCCTTCGAATCTAACGCCGCCGTCTTGTCCAGGATACTGTTTGAGACGCTGAGCTTTCCTACGTCATGCAGCAGGGCCGCGCGGCGAACAAGCTGGATTCGGTCTGCCGACAGGCCCATGTGCCGAGCGATGCCAAGAGCCGCGTTCGCAACCCCCATCGAGTGGCGATAGGTGAAGTGGGACTTGGCATCGACCACATCGGCAAATGCCTCACATATTTGATCGATCTGGCCCGGCCCCAAATGGTGTTGTTGCTGGCCATCGAGGTCCAGAACCGCCTGTCGCGTCTCTTCCTCCGGGTCCGAGGCCTGGCATCGGCCCCACAATCTGCCCGCGCGATGCAGCGACGATGCGATGCCGACCAGTTCCGGGTCGAACCAGGAGCCGCTGCGCTTCATCATGGCCTCAATCGCCCTCTCCGGACTGCGGCCAACCGAAAAGACATCAAGATGCTGGGCTACGGCACAGATGCGCGACAGAATCGGAATCTCTTCACCGCGAAGGCCGTCGGGAAGTCCGTGGCCGTCCCAGTGCTCGTCCACGCAGCGTACTGCTTCTGCGGCGGCATCACCCATACCCAGCTTGCGTAAGATCCTCTCGCCGCGACCGCAGCGCAGGCCAATCATCTCCTCTTTGTTCGTGTGCTGATTCAGGCCGATGCGAAGAATGCGCGCCGCTTTTGCCCCCGGTCCGGCCTCTGGAAGCACTGTCCGCCACAATAGCTTGAGTCCCTCCAGACTTGGCTTATGCGGTTTGGCCCAATCCTTGAACTTGACCCCGGCCTTCATGGTGCGATCATCTCCCCCTACGATCTGGCACATCCGGCTGGCATTACTGCTGCATCCTACATCCTTCAAGAGAAGCGCGAAGTAGAGGCTGCCAGTCTGTTCGGCAGAGAGTTTTGCTTCGGCTGCAATACGCATTCCCAACAGACAACTGCGGAGCGCATGTCCCTGCACGGCACCTTCGGTCAGGTCCAGCGCGTAAGAGAGCGCCGAGATGATCTCCGATAGTGAAATCGAGCCATTGAGATCCTGCGCATCGGATCGAAAGGAGGCTGAGGTCTGAAGCATGTTGACGATGTCCTCTGGTGAGCCGCGATGCAGTATTCAGGTCTTCAGAGGTACGGAGAAGAAGAACGCGATTCAGCCCCTGCCTGTCATTGCTCACATCGACTATATCGGCACGAGCGCCGCAATTTATATCACCCGAAAGAGGCACCTGGGATGTCGAAGGAGTAATTCAAACCATCAGGCGATGGCACTTAGTTCATCGAATCACTCGGATCGAGCAGCACCCGGTCTGTCGCGTCAACGCGATCAATCCCTCCTGCGGATAGTCAATTTCAAGAGTGGTGTAGACGGTCGCCGTGACGGCAGCGGCGAGCGCAATCCTGTAAAGGCCAGATAAAGGCAGCTTGTTCCCGAGGACTTCGTCCCGTAGCCGGCAAGAAAAGCGGAGCAGCAGCTAAAGGCAAACAGGAGGATGAAGACGATTGGCAGCAGATGCATATAGAACGCATTCTGACGGGTAGCCGTGATATCGATCATAACGTTGAGAGCGGGGACCAGCAGCTTGGTTGCATCCGGATTCGCTCCCTCCTGGTACAGAGTGTCGTACAGGTGGAGGCGCAACGAGGTGTACTCGCGGAAAAGCTGACACAACTCCAACAGCGCCACACCATCCACTGATCGTACGAGACCTATCGAACTCCGTGCCAGGCCCGGACTTTATTCCCCCCGGATCCTAACTGCCCACCTTCAGGTCTGAGCCCAGATCCGCAAGTGTGGTGCGGAGATACTTGTGCGGATTGACCGGAGTATTCCGGATGCGAACCTCGTAATGCAGGTGTGGTCCTGTGGTTCGCCCGCTATGTCCAACATATCCAATCACTTCGCCGCGCACCACCGTCTGGCCGTCCACCACGGCAAATCCCGACATGTGGCCGTAGACCGTCTCCACGCCGTGTCCGTGGTCGATCATGACCTCGCGGCCGTAGCCGTTCGACATTTCGGCTTTGATCACGATGCCGTCGCCTGTAGCCCGGATCGGAATGCCATTTGGCGCGGAGATGTCGATCCCGGTGTGGAACTCGCCTTCTCCATTGCCGAGAATCGGGTCCTCACGCTGGCCGAAGCTGCTGGTGATAGGCCCTATGATGGGCCACAGGGTCGGAATATAAGAGGCATTCACAAGGCCTGCACTGTCTCCAAACAGTGCGTTGGAGTTATAGCTGGTCGCCTCAAGGTTCGAGATGGCCAGTGTTGCTGTGCCGCTCATCGCCGAGTTGCGGAGCGCATAGAAGGCATCGACCGACTTGAAATAAGCCTCGTCCGTGAGATCTGTGCCGGTTTCAGCCAAAGGAGCACTGGCGATCGACTGGGCAACGCCGGCAGACTTGACGTGCCGCCTGCCGGTCACCCTTTCCATCGGCGTCGCGAGCTTGTTGGCCGTCAGCCCATACAGCGCCGAGACCTCGCTGGCCAGCGAACCTAGAGATGCAGCTTCGACGTCTTTCTCGTGGGCGGACTTTTCGAGGTGGGCGTAGTCCTTCTGGAGGGAGTTGTGGTCCTGACGAAGCTGGTTGAAGCGGGCCGTCTTGATCAACATCCGCGAGTACGACCCTGCCAGACCCGTGATCGTGAATAACCCGATCACCGCCGCCGCGACGAAGACGTATGCGTAGTGAAGCGGTACCGGCACCTTATCCAGGTGACCGTATTCGTCACGACTGACGAGCATGATGTAGTACCGCTTTTTAAGCTTCAAGCACAGAACTCTGGCCCAGATTTTGTCCGCGAAGGCATCCGCGGCTCGGAGAGAAACTCAGTCGGTGCAACCAACCATTGCGAATCGGATCCTGCAATTGCCATTCACAATTCCGACTTCACTTCTCTCATGAGCTTCCCCTATGAGGATAACAAAGTGGGTACCCCAGCGCAATCGCCCGTTGGTGACCCGACTACCACAAAAGCGTCATAGTTTGTGCAAGATGTATGCTACCTGCAAAGTGAAAAAAGTGCGGCAGATGACGGGCGAAACAGACCTGATCGATCAGATTCGTCGTACCTTCGCGATCCGAGCAAAGGGCGTCCGCCTGGGCATCGGCGACGACTGCGCCATTCTGCGCGTTGAACCGGGTCGGGAGGTTGTTGTTACGACCGACTTTACCCTGGAAGGACGGCATTTCCGGCGGAACAGTCACCCGCCGGAGTCGGTTGGCCACCGCTGTTTGGCGCGCGGGCTTAGCGACCTGGCTGCGATGGGCGCAACCCCGATTGCTGCTTTTCTCTCTCTTGCCTTGCCGGCACCGATGTTTCACCGGGCTACGGGGCGTGAATGGATCGTGCGATTCTTCAACGGTTTGCGTACTCTTGCCCAACTTCACTCGGTCCCGCTTGCGGGCGGAGACACGTCGGAGTCACCCGGCGGCACAGCGGGGCTGATTCTCGCCGATATCATGTTGGTGGGGTCTGCGCCCAGGGGAAGAGCGCTGCGCCGCGATGGAGCGTCGCCCGGAGAGCAACTCTATGTGACGGGGAAGCTTGGTGGTGCGGCGGTTGAGTTGGCAACGGTGCTCCGAAGCAGGAGAGTTGTCCGCGCGAACTCAACGGACGACCATCCCCACCTGTTTCCAGCGCCGCGTCTGGACGTGGGTGAGGCGCTGCTGGGACGGGCGCTGGCGACGGCCTGCCTGGATATCAGCGACGGTCTGTCCACGGATCTCGCGCATCTCTGCCGAGCCTCCGGAGTAGCTGCCGAGATTGACGAGGCCGCGCTACCGATCCACCCGACGACTCGCATGCTGGGGCAGGCTGGCGCGGTACAGGCCGCTCTGCACGGCGGCGAAGACTACGAACTGTTGTTCACCGCGCCCGCTTCGGTGCGGATGCCTGCCTCACTTGCCGGAGTACCCATTACCCGGATCGGCACGGTTCTGCCGCGACGGGCGGCCCGGCCGCGTATGACTTTGATCAAGGCCGACGGCAAACGGATTGCGCTGGAGCCTGGCGGATGGGAGCACTTCGCCCACGCGGCAAAGTCAACTTCGAATACAAGTACCGCAGCAACAAAGAGAAGACACTGAACTGCTACGATCGTTTCGATCCGAACTTCGGGAGTTGTCCGAGAAGCTATGCGCGAAGCTACCAAAATTATTCGTTCCACGTTGACGCCCGTTGTGCCCGGTCACCCGCTGCATGAGGGTCCTGTCTTCGCCTCGCCGTTTCACACACCGGGAGATTCGTCTGATACGCCGTACACCTACGGGCGCTCGCACAACCCGACGTGGACGGCGTTGGAACGAGCTATCGCGCAGATGGAGTCGGGCGAGTTGGCTTCGGGAGGGAGCTATCAGGCCGGGGCGCTGGTCTTCGCCTCCGGCATGGCCGCCTGTACCGCGGTGTTCGGAGCGGTTCTGCGGCCGGGCGACGTCGTCGTCCTGCCATCGAATGCGTACTATACGGCACGGGTGCTGATGCAGGAGTACTTCGTCAAGATGGGCGTCGTGCTGCGCATGTCCCCGACGGCAGGAGACGCGCAAGCTGAACTGCTGGAGGACGCCCGTCTGCTATGGCTGGAGACGCCAAGCAATCCAGGGATGGAGATCTGCAACATCGCGAAGCTCAGCGAAGCGGCTCATCGCGCGGGCGCGCTGGTGGCCGTCGATAACACGACCGCAACACCGCTGGGGCAGCGTCCGCTGGCGCTCGGGGCGGACTTCTCGGTCGCCTCGGATGCGAAGGCAATGACCGGGCACAGCGATCTTCTCATCGGCCACGTGGCCGCGCGCAATTTGGAGCACCACGCCGCAATCGATCGATGGCGAACGCTCACCGGCGGGATCGTGGGACCCATGGAGGCGTGGCTGGCGCTGCGGTCGATAGCGCCGCTTCCGCTGCGGCTCGAGAGATCGTGCGCGAACGCACAGCGCATCGCTGAGTTTCTTGTAACGCGTAAAGAAGCCACGAACGTGATGTATCCGGGGTTGTCCACGCACCCCGGGCATACGGTTGCAGCCACGCAGATGCGCTACTTTGGGCCGGTGCTGAGCTTTCTGCTGCGGGATCAGGCAGCCGCCGAGACATTCCTGTCCAAGGCGAACCTTGTGACGGATGCGACCAGCTTCGGCGGTGTATCGACAACGGCGGAACGCCGGGCGAAGTGGGGAGGAGATCCTGTTCCCGGCGGCTTCGTCCGCATGAGCGCAGGGTGCGAGGCGGGCGAGGATCTGATCGAAGACATATCGCAGGCGCTGGATGCAATTCGATGACGCCGAACTCGGAAGCCAGTCCTGAGCAGTTCGCTCACGATTGGGATGTTGAAATCTTGAAGGCCCCTCCGCTGATTGCACCGGTGCGGCAGTTCCTCTATCCGCAGCAGATTGCGGGCGAAGAAGACGCACTGGCTCGCGGAGCGTTGCAGTTGATGGTCCGCCCGTCTGCCGGCGGTTCCTTCCTCGCAACCTGCGCTTTGGGATTCAAGGATCCCTCGATGCCAAGCGGAGTATTTCCCTGCCCCGATTCAGGCGAGATGTGCGCGGTTGCCGGGGGATATGCATACCTCATCGATACGTTGGAGCCGGCACTTTGCAAGCTTCTTGCCCTCAAGCCGGTGGTCGAGATAAGACCGCTGACTGCGCAGGGGCTTCTCTTATTTGTGGGGTTCCATTCGGTCGCGGCGTGGGGCCGCGATGGTCTTGCGTGGGAGTCCGCGAGGCTAAGCTGGGAGGGAGTCCGCATCACTGGCATGGACGGCGGCACACTGCATGGGATGGGATGGAATCTGCTGACCGACCGCGAGGTTGCGTTCTCGGTCGACTTGCTTACCGGGCAGCATCAGGGCGGGGGCTTTGCTCAACCGCCGCAAAGGCAAAGAAGCTGAGTGCTGCGTCGCCCTGCTTCAACAGACGAGTCTGTTCCAGCGCTCCGAAGCGCGCCGGCAGATTAGCCTTGCTGCTGTGCTCCGCGATCACGAGAGCTTGCGGCTCAAGAGTTGCACGTCCACGTACACTGCCGAAGAAGTTGAGTGTGCCGGAGTACTCGTCATCAGCTTCGTAGGGTGGATCGAGGTAGACGAGATCGATCGGAGCTGGGAGCTTGGCAAGGCGTTGCAGGAGCGCTCCTGCGCCGCGGTCCTCTAGAGTGAAATCGCGGCCGATCTTCAGCGCGGAGAGATTCTGCCGTAGTGAAGTCAGCGCCGCGATGTCGTTTTCCGCGAACCACACGTGCGCCGCGCCGCGGCTGAGCGCTTCGATGCCAACCGCACCGGTGCCGGAGTAGAGGTCAACGAAGCGAGAACCCTTGACGCGCGGCGAAAGGATATTGAACAGAGTCTCTCGCAGACGATCGCTGGTGGGGCGCGTCTGGAGGCCGCGTGGAGCGAGAAGCTTACGGGAGCGAAAGGTGCCTGCAATCACGCGCATCTCAACTATCGTAAGCGGTTGCTTCTCTTGGTGCGGGGCGCAGCGCATACAATGAGAGTTATGCGTGGGTGGTCCTTTCCAATCGGCAGGTTTCTCGGCGTGGAGGTGCGCATCCACACCTTCTTCCTCATTCTGCTGGGGCTGTCGATCAGCTATGCCTCCATCTCCGGGACGACGGGCGGCCGCGGCTTCGGCCTGTGGGTTTTGCTGCTGCTTGCCGTCGCCGTGCGAGAGGTGGCGCGTGCTATCGGCGCGGCGTGGTTAGGGTTAGAGTTACGCAGCATCCTTCTGCTGCCCGTCGGCGGCTTGATGAGTTACGCAACGCCTGAGGCGACGGAGAAGGCGGCGACGCCGGAGATGCAGAAGCGCATGGCCGTCATTGGCCCCATCGCTAACATCTCCTTTGCATTACTGCTGGCAGCGATGACACTGACGGTCGCGCCGCAGGTCAATCTTCTCGAGCGTCCGTGGATGGCTCCAACACATTTGCTGCGCGCCGCTGTTTGGGTGAATCTGCTGCTCGGACTAGTCAATCTGCTGCCTGCTTCTCCGCTCGATGGTGGCAGAGTCTTCCGGGGCGAGTTTGCAAAGTCTCGCGGCGCCATCAAAGGCATGAAAGCCGCGACCAGTCTAGGCCAGATCATCGCCATCGTGATGATGATCGTCGGATTCATACTGCCCAACATCTGGCTGATCATGATTGGTGGATTCGTGCTGATTGGCGCGCACATGGAAGATCAAGGACTGATGCTGCAGACCGATGTGGACGCCGTTCGTATGCGCGACGTGATGCTGACGCAATATTCCATGTTGTCCGCCTCCGACACTCTCGAAGATGCGCTGCAGCGTTCGGTGCATACGTTGCAGGATGTCTTCCCCGTCGTGCGCGGCTCGAACCTGGTGGGTGCGGTGTCGCGGCAGAGCATTGTGGAGGCGCTGCAGGCCAGCGGAAACGGTTATGTTCAGGGCGTGATGACCCGATCCTTCCTGACTGCGCAGCCGGATGACTCGCTGGTGAAGACGCTCCGCCGGATCATGGGCGGCCAAGGCGCGCAGATGGTGCCAGTGCTCAAAGGCGATCGCATTGTGGGGATCATCACGCCACAGAATCTTGCTCACTCCATGGGGATGCTGAACCAGCGCCGCAAGCTGCGGCAAGCGGAATAATGTCCGCGGAAGTTCAAAGCGGTACAGACAAGCCGCTGGCTTCGGGCCTGTATCTGGTAGCCACACCGATCGGCAATCTTGAAGACATTACGCTGCGGGCGTTGCGTGTGTTACGGTCGGTGGACCGCATCGCCTGCGAGGACACGCGGCAGACGCAGAAGCTTCTAAATCACTTTGAGATCCGGACCCCGACGGTCAGCTATCACATGCACAACGAAGCCTCGCGGACTGATGAGCTTCTGGCAGAGTTGAAGCAGGGAGCGCGCATCGCCGTGGTCAGCGACGCTGGCACTCCGGGGATTGCGGACCCAGGCGGACAGATCGCATCGGCTGCCATCGCCGCGGGGATTGCTGTCTTGCCGGTTCCCGGAGCCAACGCGGCGCCGAGCGGACTGATCGCCCGCGGCCTCGCCCCTGAGCGATTCCCCTTTCCCCGCTTACTTCCT
>Ga0080006_1153502_pt1 | contig 11108 bp, 8 predicted proteins | sample RS3BMetagenome_FD_69209 | JGI IMG/M metagenome (GOLD analysis project Ga0080006, IMG submission 69209) | Ferric oxide microbial mat and aquatic microbial communities from Rainbow Spring, Yellowstone National Park, USA - RS3B (SPADES... ... | reverse complement strand
GCATGGTTTCTTTGATGGACCATACGCCGGGGCAGGGTCAGTTCAAGCAGGTTCAAGACTACAAGGACTTTCTCGCCCGCGCTTACGGCGCGTCGGGCGAGGCGGTTGACGCGCTGCTCGCCGCCAAAAATCGCGCGCTTGCGGGGGCGCGCGGGCGCATCGCGAGGCTGGTCGAGGCCGCGCGCAAAAGCGGCGTCCCGGTGGCGTCGCATGACGACGCCGCGCCCGAGCGCGTGCGCGCGATGGCGGCGCTGGGGGTGGGAATAAGCGAGTTTCCGGTGAATGCCGAGGCCGCGCGGACCGCGCGCGCGTGCGGGATGCGCACGGTGTTCGGAGCGCCGAATATTTTGCGCGGCGGCTCGCAGGCGGGTTCGATGCGCGCGCTTGAGGCGGTGCGCTTGGGCCTTGTCGATTGTCTTTGCGCGGACTACGCGCCGGCCAGCATGCTGGCAGCGGCATTCGCCCTGGCCGAGCAGGGCGAGCTGGATTTGCCGGCCGCGGTGCGTTTGACGAGTCTCAATCCGGCGCGCGCCGGCGGGCTTGAAGACCGCGGCGAGATCGCCCTTGGCAAGCGCGCCGACCTGATCGCGGTGCGCGCCGGGCGGTTTGCGCCCCAGGTCGTTCAGGTCTGGACCGCAGGTCGGCCGGTGTTCGAGGCGCGCTTCGCCGCCTGAGCGCCGGCGTTGACGGGCGGGCGCGCGGGCGGTTTGGCCGCGCAGGCCGGCCTGACCGCTCTGGCTTTGCCGCTTAGGCCGGGCGGCTCAAAAGCCCCAGACGCTGGCGCGCGTAGAGCTCGGCCGAAGAGTCAAAGTCGATGCTCGCGTGCTGCGCGCCCACGCTGATATCGCGATATCCGCGCTGAATTTCGCCCGCGTTGTAAACCGCGTGCGCGCCCGCCGCGGCGTACATCCGGGCCGCCGCCCGCCGGCATAGCTCGGCGGCGTAGGCTGCCTGCCATTTGACGCGGGCGCGATAGCCCATGTCGGTCGCCGCGGTCTGCTCCGACTCGGCGGCCCACGCCATTAGCGCCTGCGCGTCGTGCACGATAAGCTCGGCGGCGTGAATCTCGGCCCAGGCCTCGGCCAGCCGCACCTGGGTCGGGCCATGCTCGGCCTTGCGCGCGCCGGTTACGATAACGCGCCGCTGCTTGGTGCGCTCGATAAAGCTTGCGTGCATCGCGCGCGCGATTCCGAGCAGCGGCGCCGGCACCGCCAGCGAGAGCATCGCGTCGGCCGACACGCGGTAGACGCGGCTTCGATGATTGAGCGCATGGGGCGACGACCCGCGCATCAGGTCGCGCGTGTCGACCGCGCGGTAGCTCGGCACGAACAGTTCCTCGGCGATAATATCCTTGCTGCCGGTGCCCTCGAGCCCGAGCACCTGCCAGGTGTCGTCGACCGCGACTTGCGCGCGCGGGGCGACGACGTGAACCGCCGGCGCGCCGCTCTCGGCGTCGGCGCATCCCATCATCACCCAGTTGGCATTATCGACGCCGCTGCAGAACTGCCAGCGCCCGTTGACGACGTAGCCGCCGTCGACCGCGCGCGCCCGACCCTGCCAGGCCAGGGTGCCGGCGACCAGCGCCTCGCCGGGCGTGCCGAAGACCTCATCCTGCGCCGCTTCGGGCCACGAGGCGAGGCAGAAGTGATGCGCCCCCATCACCATGAGAATCCATGCGCTCGAGGGGCAGACCTCGGCCACCGCGCCGACCGCGTCGCCGAAGACTCGAAGACTAAGCTCAAACCCGCCCGCGCGCGCCGGCCGCGTGATCCGGAAAAGCTGCGCCTTAACCATCGCCGCCATGCTCTCGGGCACGACGCGGCGCGCCTCAACGCACGCCTGGGCATGGGAGGCGAGCACGGGGGCGAGCGCCGCGATACGCTCCATCACTTCCCGGCCGTCCGCTGTCATACGGCGTTTGCCCCCCTTTGGCCGCGCTTGGAAGCCCCAAGCCGCTCGCGCCGGCGGCTTGGCGGGCTTCGACGCTGCCTTTATAGAGTAGCGCACGGCGCGCCGTCAATTAAGCTGGCGTGAACCGGTTCCGGCGGCGCAACGCCCGCCACGCTTCTTTCCTCAGTGGGGCGGGTTGCCGTGCCCGCCGTGATGGGCGGGCGCCATGCCCGCGCGACCTCAAACAGCACCCTCACCCCGACCCTCTCCCAGAGGGAGAAGGGGCAGAAAAAACGGCGCGCTGGCGTAGTTGGAAGCGCCGGGCGTTTTGGGGCGGCCCTCAGACCGGCTTGGGGGGCGGCTCCACGGGAGCGAGAGTTGGATGGTCGTCGGCGCTCGGCGCGGGTTGCGGCTTGGGGAGCGCCGCGGCGAGCTTGGCCGCGATCGCCGGGTCGAGCTGGTAGTCGTCAAGCCGCGAGAAATCGGCGATAGGGGTGCCGTCGGGCTGCTCGCGCAGCGTATCGACAAAACGCGCGCCCCATACGATGTCCGCGCCGGAGTAGTCGTGGCGCTTGTGCACGGTCTGCGCGTAAATGTCGTCGATTCCCACCAGCGAGACGCTGATCAACGCGACCGTCTCGGCAAGTCCGCGCGCGTCGAGCCCGTAGAGCGGGCTTCGCGGCGTGATGGGATGAACCGCAAGCCAGCTCAGCGCGAAGAACGGGTTGCGATGGCGGCGCATTTCGAGGTCGTGATTGCGCCATATCGTTTCGCCCTCGACGGTCCTCTCGCGCCGGATCATCACCACGTGAATCGTCGCCTCGGCGATCTGACTCTTGCGCTCGTTCGCCATCCGAAACATCAGGCACGGCTCGCCGTCAAGCATCCCGACCAGCGCAAACTGGCTAAAGCGCACCCGCGCCGTGGGGCGCGAGAACTTGGCGAAGATAAGCCCGGTCACCAGCGCCAGTCCGACCAAGCCCAAAACCGCCTCAAGGCTCATCAAGATATTCGCGGCGAGCGAGCTCGGCACCATCTGGCCGTACCCGATCGTCGCCATCGTCTGCACGCTGAAAAAGAACGCGTCGGCGAACGAGCCGCGGCGCGCGTTGGCGACCCCGCCGACGAGCATATAGCCGGCGGCAAACAGCGCGTTGATCGCGACGAAGTCGGCGGCGATGAACGCCAGCACGTAACCCCAAGGGGCGTTAAGCAGCGACGGGTAGAGGTCGTCGAGAGGGCTTTTGCTGCGCGCGCGGGTTACGACCCAGCTCCGGCCTCTTCGCGGCCCGTGCGCCTGCGGGGCGTGATCTGCGGGTATCTGTTTGGCGTCCATTTACGCTTATCGCGCGGCGCCAGCCGGCGCGCTGGCGTCTTAGCCTTCCATATCGCAGTTTAGCTCGTCGCGAAAGCAGCGCGCCCAACATCGCCGCGGCGCGTTTTGCGCGGTCGCTTTGCGCGCCCTTGATCAATCGGCGCGCGCGGCGCTAAACGTTGCTCACGCGCTAGCCGGGTTTTTGCATGCCAAGCGTGCGGCAAGTTATCGTTGTAGCCGCCCTCCTTATGGGTGTGGCGGTGGCTCCCGCGCAGGGCCAATTCACGCGCCGCAACTTTATCGAGGCGATCGTTGCCGACGACGCGATCCCCGCCAATGAACTCGACCTGACGCCGTGGGATGTCGAAAAGCAGCGCGGCAGCGTCTTCGCGATGAACTTCGGGGTCGACAAGAAGCTTTCCGCCGACTCGGCTATCGAGCTCTCAAGCCCGCTCAACGGCTTCTCCCCGACCCGGCGCAAGCAAGTTGCCGGCTTCCAGGATATCGAAGCGATCCTGAAGTGCGCTTTCTACCAGTCCGACGAGCACGAGAGCATGTATGCGCTGGCCCTCGATTCGATCTTCCCCACCGGCAGCGCCGTTGCTGGGGCAGTGCACAATTACCGCGTCGGCCCGCTTTTTCTCTGGGACAAGGGGATGGGCGACCTGGCGAATTCCGGATGGAGCGCCTATTTGCGCCCATTCGCGCTGCAAGGCGACGCGGGTTTTTTGCCCACCGCCGGCAATCCGCAGAGCGTTGCGGTGTTGTTCAACGGCGCCTTGAGCTACTCGCTCGATTATTTCGCCAATCAAAGCCAAACCTTCACCCTGCCCGAGCCGCTGACGCGCCTGGTGCCGCTTACCGAGTTCAACTATATTCAGGTGCCGCTGGGCGCGCCGCGCTACCGCTCGCGCCCCGACCTGCGCCTGACGCCCGGGCTCGCCTACGTCCAAGGCCCGTACCAGGTCACGGTCGGCACTCAGGCGCCGCTCAACCAGAGCGCAGTCCGCGACGGCTGGGCGATTGTAGTCGTTTTGGTCTCGATCACGCTGGATGATATTTTTCCCCAGGCCGCGTGGACGCCGTTTTGAACCTCAGGCGTTCCTTTAAGCACCTGGCGTTGGCTTGTGGGCCTGACCTCGCCCGAGCAGAATACTTCCGGTCGGGGCGCGAGTCGGGCGCAACTTAAGGGGAATTTCACCATGACGTTGGCCGTCGTCTTGATATTGATCGTGGTGCTCTTTGCTCCGCTTTTGTTCGCGGCGGTCGAGCACAATCTGGAGATATTCTTTTTCGTTTGCGGTTTGGCCGCGGCCTTGGCCAGCGGGCGCTTTACACTTGAGCTTATCGAGCACGCGGCGCGCGAACCGGTGCCGATCACGCTTGCCGCGGCGGTTTTCGGCGCGGCGGTGCGTCTTGCGCGCCCGCTGCTCGACGCCTACTTCACGCGCCTTTCGGCCTCGCGCCATCTCGGCGCGGTATGCTGCGGCCTAATCGTGGCGCTGGGGTTTTTGTCGAGCGCGGTTACCGCGGTGATCGCCGCGCTGGTTCTGGCCGAGGCGCTGGCGCTATTGCGCCTTGAGCGCGCGAGCGCGGTGCGCGCGGCGGTGTTGGGATGCTTCGCGATCGGGATGGGAGCCGCGTTGACGCCGATAGGCGAACCGCTGAGCACGATCGCGATCGGGGCGCTCGGCGCGGATTTTTGGTACCTGGCGCGGCTGGTGGGGCCCTACGTCGCCGTCGGCATCGCGGCGGTCGGCGCGCTGAGCTTAATTTTTCCGACCACCGCGGGCGGCGCGGCGGGCGCGGCCGCGCCGAACGAACAATGGAGCGCGATCGCGCTGCGCGCGGCGCGGCTCTACCTTTTCGTCGCCGGCCTGGTGGGGCTCTCGGCGGCCGCGCAGCCGCTGGTCGACGCCTACCTGGTCAGTCTGCCCGACGCGGCGCTGTTCTGGCTCAACAGCGTGGCGGCGCTGGTCGACAACGCGACTTTGGCCGCCGCGGAGATCGGCCCGGCGCTCACCGCGGCGCAGCAGCGCAACCTTCTGATGGGGCTGCTGCTGGCCGGCGGGATGCTGATTCCGGGCAACCTGCCGAATATTATCGCCGCGGCGCGCCTGGGCATCAGCGGCCGCGAATGGGCGCGCGTTGGGCTTGCGGTCGGCCTGCCGCTGATGGCGGCATGCTTCGGTGCGCTGTACCTGCTCGCCCCATGAGCGGGGCGCGGCAAAACGCGAAAGCGCCAGAACCTATCTCATCAACGCTTTGGCTTGGTCGTTCATGAACGCCTGTGCTTTCTCGGTGACGCTGAACCGTTCGCTGTGCATTTTTTAGTGGGGCGGGTTGCCGTGGCCGCCGTGATGCGCGGGCGCCATGCCCGCGCGACCTCAAACAGCACCCTCACCCCGACCCTCTCCTACCGGGCGAGGGAGCAGAAAAGGCGGCCCGCCCCGCTGAGAAAAGAAGCGCTACGCAAAAAATCGCACGCTCTCAAAATGGCCGAAAGCACACCTGGGATCACAGAGCGGGCGCGCGGTATGACATCCGTGCCCTGCGACCATTCAGCTATGAGATTATTTCTACTGCTTGGCGAGGGCGTCCTGATTGACGCAGTTCTGAAGCGGCTGATTGGTCAACAGCCGGCGCACGTTGGCCGCGACGCGCTGGGCGATACCGCGGTACGAGACGTCGGTGACTCCCGCGATATGGGGCGTGGCCAGCACGTCCTCGCGCGCGGCCAGGGGCGAGCCCGGCGCAAGCGGCTCGTGTTCGAAGACGTCGAGGCCAGCGCCGCACAGCCTCCCCTGCTCGAGCGCGCGCAAGAGCGCGCTTTGGTCGATGAGGCCGCCGCGCGCGGCGTTGACGACACACGCGTGCGCCGGCAGCATCGCAAGCGCGCTCTCGTCGAGGATCGCGCGCGTGTCCTCGCGCAGCGGCAGGCACAGGAACAAATAATCGCTTTGGCGCAGAAGCTCCGCCAGCCGCTCGCGCCCGCCGATCCATTCCATGCCCAGCCGGCGCGCGAGCTCCGGATCGGCGCTGCGCTTGACCCCGATAAGCCGCATCCCGAACGGCCGCAGGCGCGCCGCGAGCGCCTGGCCGATCCCGCCGAGGCCCACGATACCCGCGGCGCGGCCGAGCAGCGCGCGCCCCATCGGGTAGCCCCAGGTCTTTGCGGCTTGCAGCGTGCGAATCGCCACCGGCAAGCGCCGGCTGACCGCGATCGCCGCCATCACGCACCATTCGGCGACCGACTCGGCGTTGCCGGTGCCCGGGGTTGGCACGTTGGCCACCGCGATACGCCGCGCGCTGGCCGCGTCGATATCGACGCCTTCCAGCCCGGCGCCCCATTGCTGGATCAAGCGCAGGCCGGCGATACGATCCATCAGGGCGCCGTCGATGCGCGCCATCGCGGGGATCAGCACCTCGGCGGCGAAACCGCCGGCGCGCAGCGCCGGCGGGTCGATCATTTCGACGCGCGCCTGCGCCATCTCCTCGTTCATGAACTGGCGCAGGGCGGCGAACCCGGTGCCGGCGACGACGATCGTAACCGCTGCCATAGGCTATTTTTCAACCCCGCGATAGGCTTTGGTGCGCGATCCGGCCTGTATCATTTGAACAACACTTGGCCGCGGCCTGCAACCGGGCGGCGCGGCGGGCGGCGCGCGCCCCTATTGCTCGACCATGCTCATCGAAGCGCCGTGCGGTTCGGGGCCGAAAAACACGAATACCGCGATCACCACGGCCACGATCGCGGCGGTCCCCGCCAGCGGAATCGCGTAGTCGTGATTGTAGCGCGCGGCGACCCAGGCCTGGATCGTAGCGTTCGCCGAAGCCAGAAAATTCCCCAGTTGATAAACGAAGCCCGCAAACGTGGCGCGGATCTCCGGCGGTGAAAGCTCGTTGAGATAAGCCGGAATTATTCCCCACGCCCCCTGCACCGCGGCCTGCATTAAAAACGCCCCGAGCGCAAGCTTCGCCGGGCTGCTCGAGAACGCCCACAGCGGAATCACCGGCAGCGCGGCCAGCGCCGCAAAAATAATCGCCGGCCGGCGCCCGGTCTTCTGCGAAAGCCAGCCGAAGAGCAGCCCGCCGGCGATCGCTCCGAGGTTGTATACGATCGCGATCCAGGCAATTACGCCGTGGCTGAACTTATGCTCAAGGCCGAGAAACGCCGACGGGTAGAGATCCTGCGTGCCATGGGAAAAGAAGTTGAACGCCGTCATCACGATTACGGCGAAAACGATGAGCTTGACATTGGCCGCCGCAACCTCGCGCAAAGCGCGCCGCGCAACGCCGCGATGCGACTCCCATGCCGTCGATTCCGGCACGCTGGCGCGGATGTATAGCACCAGCAGCGCCGGCAATGCGCCAAGCATAAACATGCCGCGCCAACCAACCAGCGGAAAGAACAAACCGAAAAAGATCGTCGCCAGAAGATAGCCTGACGGATAACCCGCCTGCAGCAGCCCCGACACCAAGCCGCGCCAGCTCTCGGGTATCGTTTCCATCGCCAAGGCCGCGCCAATTCCCCATTCTCCGCCCATCGCGACCCCGAACAGCGCGCGCATCATAATGAAAGTTGCAAGATTCGGCATAAGGCCGGAGAAAAATTCGAGGGCGGCAAACAGCGCGATATCGATCATCAATACCGGCCTGCGTCCGTAGCGGTCCGCCAGACGGCCGAAAATGAACGCCCCCAGCGGGCGCATCGCCAGCGTCATCGTAATCGCGACCGTGACCGGCGTTATCCCCACGCCGTACGCCTTGGCAACGTCGGCCAGCACGAAGATCAGGATGAAGAAGTCGAACGCGTCAAGCGTCCACCCCAGATACGCCGCGATCACCACGCTGCGCGCCCGGCTTACGCCAGTCATCTTCCCTCCCCCCTTTAATCGCAGAACCCAAGGCGCCGGCGCCTGACGCGGGCGCCTTGGCCGAGAGACTTTGCGCCGCTTGTCCGTCATAGCGCGAAGAGCATCGCGAGGGAAGCTTGGCGCGGGCGCGCCGTCTAAGCTCAGCTCGCGAGGCTTGACGCCCGTCATCCCGGGGCAAAGCTGGCTTATGCGCTTTCACTCGGGTCATGCCGGCCGCATCGGGTCGGTGCGCTCTTATTTCCGTTATCCTGAGCGAGGCGGCTTTGCTCCCGCTTCGCCGGGCTCAGGGCCGCCGCGCTCGAAATCGCGGAAAATGGGGCTATAAGGCTTACAAGCGCCGCGCTCGGGACGGGCCGAGTTGGCGGCGGGCGCGCTCAATTTCATTGCGCAACGCCCTTGACCGGCTTGCTCGTTGCGGTCAACCATGGATCTATTCGACGATTTCGCCGCCCAGGTTTGGCGCGGCGGACGGCTCTAATCGACGCAGCGTCAAGCAGTTCCGGTTAGGACGGGGACGCTCGCGACAAGAACGAGTTTTCGCACAAGCTTAAGCAGCCCTCGAGCGCGCAAATCTGCGCGTACACAGTGGCGCGCCCGTTTGCGGCTCGGCGAACAACGCCTCGCGGGTCGCGCTTGGCAGCTTCGCGCGCCCCGCCGCCGCGAATCCAGCAGAGGTCTTCGCGGGCGCGCCGCGATGCGAAGGAAAGGAGGAGCGGATTAGTAATGAATTTCTCAACCGTCTCGCAGATCGGTTTGGCGCTGGCCAGCGCGTGTCTGGCAAGCGGCTGCATGGCAATGGCCGCAGCTCCTGAACTGGAGAACCTGGGTTCTTTCGGCGGCAGCACGGGAGGCGCCTATTCAGGTTTTGCCGGCACTGAATCGAACGTAGCGGTGAATAAATCGTGGATCGACATCAACAAGGTCACTGCGCGCAGCATGCGTTTTAAGATGGCTGCGAGCGAAAGGGAGCAGCGCGAAGAAAAGCTGCGCCGCAATGTCGCGCTGGGAATACTCAAGGACATCCGAGACTTTGAGGGCGGCAACCCGCAGCTCGCAGATTTGATCGCGTTCGTAGAGGCGGGTGGCGACCCGCAGAGCGCGCTCGCCTACGCGCTTGACTCGCAGGCCCGCCAGCGAAAGGACGCCGAGCTTAGGCAAACCACCGTGGGCCTGCTTCAGGGGATGGCGCAGCGTCAGCGGGCGAACCCTGAGCTGCCGATGCTGATCGCGTGGGTGCGCGCCGGAGGCGATCCGCAGTACGCCCTCAACTACGCGCTCAGCCATCGCGCGCCGCCGCCCGCGCCCGCGGCGCGTCCAAAACCGCCCACGCCGCCCGCGCCCGCGCAGGGGTTGAGCAGCCGCTAGCACCCAGCTTTAAGTTCGAGCGGCGATTCGCGGCGCCGGCGCGCAACGGGCGCCGGAAAAAGGCGCGGCTTTGAGGCCGTCTGTTCCGATCCGAAGCAAGCTCGCCGGAAAAAGGCGCGGCTGACCGGCGCTCAGGCGCAAAGCAGCGCCTGAGCGCAAGACAGACGCGGTTATCGCCGCGAGCTCTATCCGGATGCGTAGGGCCTAATAGGAGCGCGGCAGGCCGAGCACGTGCTCGGCGATAGAGTTAAGCACCATTTCCTGGGTCACCGGCGCGAGCCTGAGCAGCCGGCATTCGCGAAAGTAGCGCTCGACGTTGTACTCGCGCATATAGCCGTAGCCGCCGAAAGTTTGCACGGCGCGGTCGCAGGCGAAAAACGCTGCTTCGGCGGCGCGCAGTTTGGCGATATTCGCCTCGGCGCCGCACGGCATCCGCCGGTCGAACAGCCAGGCCGCCTTGAGCACCATCATCTCGGCCGCCTCGAGCTGGCTGAAGGCGTCGGCCAGTGGATGGGCGATCGCCTGGTTAGCGCCGATCGGCCGGCCGAAGACGCGCCGTTGGGCCGCGTAGTGGACGGCGCGCGCAAGCGCGGCGCGCCCGATTCCGATCGCCTCGGCGGCGACCAGGATGCGCTCTGGGTTAAGCCCGTCGAGCAAGTAGCGGAAGCCGCGCCCCTCCTCGCCTACGACGTCGGACGCCGGCACGCGCAGGTTGTCGATGAACAGCATGTTCGTGTCGACCGCGTGGCGTCCCATTTTATGCAACTCGCGCACCTCGATCGCGCTGCGGTCGAGATCGGTGAAGAACAGCGTCATCCCGTCGGTCTTCTTGGCCGCTTTGTCGACCGGCGTGGTGCGGGTGAGCAGGAGCATCTTATGCGCCTGCTGAGCCTTGGTGGTGAAGACCTTGCGCCCGTTTATCACGTAGAAGTCGCCCTCGCGCCGCGCGGCGGTCGCGATATGGGTGATATCGTTGCCGGCGTCGGGCTCGGTGACCGCAAACGCCGTGTGCACCTCTCCGGCGGCGACCGCCGGAAGGGTGCGCTGCTTCATCTGTTCGCTGCCGTGCAGAATCACGGGCGTGAGGCCGAAGATCGACATATGCAGCGCGCTGGCGGCGTTCATCGCGCCCGCGCTCGCCACCTCGCGCATCATCAGCGCGGCCTCGGTGATCCCCAGACCGCTGCCGCCGTAGCGCTCGGGAATCGCGATCCCCAGATAGCCCGACTTGGCGAAGGCGTCGTAGAAGTCGTGGGGAAACTCGCCGCGCTCATCCTTGCCGCGCCAATACGCGTCGTCGAAGCGCGCGGCGAGCGCGCGCACGCCGGCGACGATCTCCTGCTGCGTTGCGCTAAGCTCGAAGTCCATGGTAGCCCCTGCGCTGCGGCCGGACCCGCGCCGGCGGGCATTGGTTAACGCCGCGCGCTGGTCAGCGAGCGTTTTTTCCCCAATTATACGCTCGCCCCGAATTTTCGTCGACAGCGCAAACGCCGGCCGCGCTTTAAGCGGCGGGTCGGGGGCGGAGATCCGAGGCGGCTTAACGCGCCGGTGCGCGGCGTGCGGGCGGGCTTGAGATGGCGGCGATGGGGCGCGGCGGCCGGCCAAGGCAAAACCAAAGAGAGCCGGCGCGGCATCATGCCCGCCTCTTGCCGAAAAAAGAG
>Ga0080006_1126690_pt1 | contig 11113 bp, 11 predicted proteins | sample RS3BMetagenome_FD_69209 | JGI IMG/M metagenome (GOLD analysis project Ga0080006, IMG submission 69209) | Ferric oxide microbial mat and aquatic microbial communities from Rainbow Spring, Yellowstone National Park, USA - RS3B (SPADES... ... | reverse complement strand
TGGCGCATTTATACCGCTCCAGCTCATTCGTTGACGGGATAGTAATGGCAACCAGCGGGGTTCGTTCGAGGAAACAGGGCCCAGTATCAAATGATAGTGGGCCCGAAGGGACTTAGCATCGTTTGGTACCAAGTCCTTTATAGCTTGTCTGCGCATAGCCGTGTAGCTGGCTTCCGCATATATAAACGTGCGCTCGCTGCTGAGTAGATTGTAGCATAAGTCAGTCATTTCTGCTCGATGGTGCAAGAATGTGAAATTGTCATGCTTGGTCTCATATGAATCGAGTCAGAAATTAACACGAAGATAATCGTTCTGAGAATTATGCTACAAGCTATCAGTTCAGGGAATCCTTAAAATGAACAATCCTCCTCAATAGAGACAGAATGAGTTTGGACGATTACTTGGTTGTCGGGGCGTCGGTGTTCTGGACGAGCATAGCCGTATACTTGACGCTGAAACAGGCGATTCTTTCCATTATCTCTGGCCTCATAGTAGGGTTCTCTCTTGGGCTCATAGGGGGAGGAGGATCAATACTTGCAATTCCTCTTCTGATCTATTTCGTTGGATACGACCACCCACACATAGTCATAGGGACTACTGCCCTTGCCGTGAGCATAAATGCATTCCTGAATCTGCTCCCGCATGCTAGGAAGAAACACGTGAATTTCCGAATGGGGGCACTGTTCAGCATTCCTGGTATAGTCGGAGTACTTTTGGGAGCGGAGATTGGCCTCATCACTCCAGGAGACAAACTGTTATTCATATTTGCAATATTGATGATAGTAATTGCTGCGTACATGCTGAAAAGGAAATGCGTTGACGTGGCAACCGAGCCAACTCACAAGGAATCACGTACAAAACTCCTTTCAATCGGATTTTTGGTTGGGTTTGCATCAGGATTCTTTGGAATAGGAGGGGGATTCCTCATTGTTCCTGGGCTCATATACGCCGGCGCACTGAACATCATACAGGCAGTGGGTACATCACTTGTGTCTGTTGGAGTATTTGGCCTTGTCACAACATTAAGATATTCATTGAGCGGGGACCTAAACCCTCTAATTTCAGGTCTGTATATCATTGGAGGGATAGCAGGTGGATGGATCGGTACGTATTACGCTACAAGGGTTTCCAAGAGGTTGCTTACAAAGATGTTTGCGATTATCATAATCCTGGTAGCCATCTATATGGTTTTCATGAATGTAAGTGCGTTCTTCTGATCGATTAATCAGTTAAAGTAGGGTGTCCCATCTTTTGTAAAATGTCCGACTAGTGTCGGATATTTATATTTGAAAAAATGATGTGGGGATATGTCTGCAACGTATATCCCCGTGATTATGGATTTGGTAGATAAAATAATTTCTGAAGACAGGAAGGATACCGTTATCTATATGAGCTGCATATAACTCTTATTTCATCACCTCTTCAGGTCGGAGGGTATACTAGTTATCTATTCGAGGTATAACCTCATTATCACAACCCTCCGGTAACTGGTCACAGGGAGCCTGCCCATGACCGACCTTGTTGTAATGAATCGAAGTACCGGCGAATGTTTGCGTGGCTTTGAGATCAAACTAACTGCTTTGCCGGACAATTCGACCTGCGAGCTTGCCGAGGAAGAGTATGGTTGTGAAATCGTGACTAGGCCTGACACAATCGTGTATCTTGCTTGCTACATCGTCTCTACATATCAGCACGACCAAAGGGAAATACTAAAATTCTTAGACCCCGTTTGCACAAAAATACAAAATTGGGAGAGCGAAAGAGAAGTTTTGAAGTACGTCCATCAATTGGCCAAGGCGATAGATGGGATTTCCATTTCGATAGTCGAGGCCAAAAAACAAAAGCCTTTTGTAATACAGCCGATTTGGAAAACTCTTGGTAAAAAATTAGAACTTCATCCAAATTGCTTCGATGTGTTCGTTTGGAGTGATGTTGCTTTTGCACGTTTGCTTGTCGATAAAACTGAGGAAGCCAAAAATCCGGAGAGCATAGACCGTCCGATGCGGTCGACTGTTTGGCTTGCCAGGATATTATACGATTATGCGTCGGTCGGCCAGATTGATTTTGAGGAAATAATTGACCAAATGACTTACAAGACGAAAAACGACAAGGCTTTTGCTGTCAACGGCAGAGTAACGAACCTTTATCTTTTCTGCGACCAACTCTTAAAACCACGCATGAAAAGAGAGGAGATTAGAAATATAATTTTAGGAGGCGGAGGCTTAGTCCCATAATTGGGACTTTAGTCCGATTAAGTCTTGCTCATTTCGAGGAGCTTTGGCGAGGGCTTGTAGATTACCTTGAGCCTGCCCACCCTCCGCTGGACCAGCTCCTCCTTCTCCACAAGGCCGTCTACCTTCATATGTTTGAGGTGGGCCATCATCATCGACCTTGCTAGGCCTGATTTCTCCACAACCTTGGTGAGGGTTCGCTGCGTTGATATGCCTCCTTGACAGAGCAGGCCCGCCAGCCTCTTGAAGCACGAATCCAAGGACATGATGGACTAATTCGGACTTAATTAAGAGTTATGGGACTACGCCTCTTAGTTGGAAACCAATATATATCGTCTGCAGGCTGGTCATCTTAGAGAGTGGAAAAGACGTGGTTAATTCAGAAAAACCTGTGGAACCATTCACCACGATGGACAGCAAACCACTTTCAAGGGCACACCTTAAAATCTGGTTCACCGCAGGAATGGGTTTCTTTACCGATGCCTACGACCTGTTCATAATTGGAGTGGCTCTCCTCATATTCGGAGCCTACAACATCCCTGGCTTCACACTGCATTCTACCATCTTTGGCCAGGCAGTAGCTGGATTCATAGGCTCATCCGCCATATTCGCAGCCGTGTTCGGTCAGCTGCTCTTTGGTTTTCTCGGGGACAGGATAGGCAGAAAAACAGTTTACGGAATAGAAGCCAGCATACTAGCGGCTGGTGCAATACTGAGTGCGCTATCCCCGAACGTGCTCTTTTTGATCCTCTTCAGATTTATACAAGGGATCGGGATAGGCGGGGATTATCCTATATCAGCAACGATAATGAGTGAATATTCGAACATTAAGGACCGGGGCAAGCTCATTTCGCTCATATTTGCAAACCAAGGAATAGGATCTGTTGCTGCAGTTCTCGTAGGGCTCGGTTCTGTTGCGCTTCTCCCTCCCGATCTGTCCTAGAAGGTCGCGCTCGGAGCCGGCGCAATACCAGCGTTACTGGTGATCTACTTCAGAAGAAAGATTCCGGAAACCCCCAGGTATTCTCTACTGGTCAAAGGGAATGTGGAAGAGGCAAGAAGGGGGGTTGGTGTGCTGGAATCAGGTCTTATAGGTACAAACGTAAGGTCCAAAGAATCCAACTTTTCAAGCTTCCTTCACAGGTATTGGAAAACGTTGATCGTCACCGCTGGAAGCTGGTTTCTTCTTGACGTTGCGTTCTACGGAACCGGCATATATTCAGGGGCAATAGTATCCTCCATAATTCCTGTCAGCAGTTCGCTTCCTGTTTCTTCCCAGCTCTTCAACAAGATACTGGAATCAGGAGTACCATTCTTCGTTGGATTTTTTGGTTACTTTACAGCGGTTGCCCTTTTGGACAGGCTAGGCAGGAAAATAACCCAGCTTCAGGGCTTCGTCGCTATGGCCTTCCTGTACGCAGCAGTATCATACTTCGCACTGACAAAGGGGACCTCTATTACGGGCTTTCTTATTCCGTCGTCCTTTGCCTTAGCTCTCTATGCACTGACATTCTTCTTCATCGACTTTGGCCCAAACACTACAACGTTCGTAGTTCCTGCGGAGGTATATCCCACCAAGCATAGGACAACGGGGCATGGAATATCAGCAGCTGCTGGGAAGCTTGGGGCTGCTCTAACCACATTCTACTTCCCCGCGCTGCTTCTGAATATAGGCGTCAAAGGAATTCTAGAGATGCTGGCCGTAGTGAGTATAGTGGGTGCACTGCTAACTCTTGGATTGAAGGAACCGAACAAACTCACTCTGGAGCAGGTGGCAGGGGAAGAACTTGTAAGAGAAGACGAAGTCAAAGCTATCAACTAGCAAGGTATGTTTATCAAAAGAAATCCCATTAAACCAATAAGGTCCGACTCTCATAGGCGATCTTTCTAAAGAAATAAAGGAAAGTGCCGGCTTCGCTTCCGCAGAACTCGTGCAATGCTTCCAAAGGCTTGTCTATATGATATTTTTTAAATGTCACTATATTTATTCACCAAAAACTTAATGTGGCGGGCCCTTTTTTGTGTAGGATACTTATGCGCTTTAATTTAAGCCAAAATGGGGCTGGCACGCAATACCAAGATAATATCAGATCGGAAAGAAAGAGATTATAGGAATACCTAAAATGCAATAGATAAAACCGTTGTATCATCAGCAAGTTACCGGAGGGTTGTGATAATGAGGTTATACCTCGAATAGATAACTAGTATACCCTCCGACCTGAAGAGGTGATGAAATAAGAGTTATATGCAGCTCATATAGATAACAGCGCTAGCAGGAGAGAGGACAAAGAAACATACATAGAAGTAAAGGGGCTCTTCTCTGTTAATGAAGATACTGTAGTGCTGACATCTAACGAAATCAAAGCATCAGAATATTTTAAGGATGATTACCATCTGTACGTTGTATTTGACCCGCTTCAGCGCTAGTGAAAGACTGAGCTGAATATCCGCAAACCACCTTTCAGAATAGTTGACAAGATAATTTCTGGATAAGATAATTAGACCGTACAAAATTCAAAAGTATAAATGTAGGCATGCGCATGGTATTACGGTATGAGTTATGTCACATCGAGAAACAAATTAGCTACGTTGGCTATCCTGACTCTGATCATACTATCTTCGTCCGTTGCGCTTACAGGCCCCAGCTTGGTCAATCTAACAAAGGCTCAATCTGCTCCTACCTCTTTGACAATCGCTGTCCTTTTCCCGCCGCCCTCTACTTTTTTTCAGTCATCCACTGAAGAATACATAGGTAATACCGCAACCGACATACCTTATTTGGCCGTTGACAGGTTGGCCATAAACGGAAGCGTGGTGCCCGGCATCTGTACAATACCACAGGCGGTACCCGGTACTAACGACACACAATGGATAGTTAATCTGATCTCACCTAATCTGAAATGGTCTGATGGTGTTCCAATTAATGCCACAGACCTTGCTTACTCGTTTGGGCTCTATATGACCACTGGGCCCTATGCAAATACCTCCACCATAGACAGGTGGGGCGCCGATAGGGGAACATTCAGTAATATTGCCATCCTGAATTCTACAGCAATACAGATCACCACGAATGCCCCAGATCCAAGGTTTCCTCTCTTGACATTTCTTTATGTTGTCTATCCCTATCACTACTACAAACAATTCGGTTTTGGTAACAACGTTCTTCAAAAGACGCCGATACTATCAGGACCTGGTGACTCTGCGTACGTTCCTGAAAACTATACTGCAGGTAGTTATTCGATGACTCTTGTGGCCAACCCGTCTTCGCCAAGCTGGCACGGAGCCAAGCCTGTGTTTAACACGATAATCTTGCAGTTTTACACGAGCGACAGTTCCCAAGTTAATGCTCTCGCAGCGGGAACCGCGGATGCAGGGCTTATCACGGCATCGGATGTGGCGTCCCTTCAGTCTATATCTTCGATAGGAATAACGCAGATACCAAGCGATTATCAGTTGATGATATACGTGCGTTCCACCGGTTACCCCTGGAATGTCACAACATTCAGGCAGGCTCTCATGTATCTTGTGAACAGGACACAAATCGATGATGCGCTCTACAACGGTACTGCACCTCTAGGCAATCCAGCTGTGCTTATTCCACAAGCTGTGTCAACTTATTGGTCCGGACCCAACACTCCCCTATACAACTACAGCCCGTCTACAGCAGCTAACCTGCTCAAACAGGCGGGTCTGACCCAAAATGCTCAGGGGAAATGGATGCTTCCTAACGGAAACCCGCTGACGGTGACGGTGGAAGCACCAAATAACGACCCTGATTATGTTCGCGCGTCACAGTTTGTAGCATCCACATTCGAAGCTGCAGGCATCACGGTAAATCTGGACAATCCTGCATATTCCACTGCTGACACAGATTGGACATCCGACAACTTCCAATTCTTACTCTTCCCCAACAACTATGCTCCTTCGCCTTTCAGATGGATGAGGAACCCGTTCAACATACCAGGTTGGACTAATTCTACTTTTAAGACAGTGTTCGCTGAATCCCTTGCCAACCCCGACTACGCCAGCGCGCTTGCCCAGATCAAGCAGGCTGAACTGATAATGGCCCAAGCAGCAATAATAAACTCTATTGTTATACTTCCACAGTATGTGGCCTACAACAAGGCACTCTATACGGGTTGGCAGCCTGCTCTATCTCAAGCTCCAAGCTACAGTGTGTTTTGGTACCCCGTAACCGCAGAAAACGTGCTCACATCCGTTTCTACAACAGTATCAACAATGCCGCCGAGCCCGAGTAATACGTACCTTTATGCAGGAATAGCGATTGTAGTAATTGTCATATTGATCGTGGTTGCTGTATATGCGCTGAGACGAAGGCCAAGAGCATCTGAGCCGCCTAGTGCATAGAGAGAGTAAAGTTCGCCTCAGTTGACGTTTTTTCTTCGATTAATCCTTAGTGAATGCAAACTACCTGTGCGGTGCGAATGCGGAATTACTTTGTTTATTCCTCGTCTGGTATTGACTTGCATGGTTTTTATCTATCTACAAAAGGATGATGATAGGGGTTCGAAACCGGCGATTGATGGGATTCGAAAAATGTAGTGCCACTTCATTTCTTGGGGTATGCATTATTTACTTCGTTGAGAAGATAATTCCCTACCGAAGAACATCTTGAACCCATGGTATCGTTTTGATTGATGTCTCTGGCTGCTACTAGGGTCAATTCATAAAAACCTTCATACCATCCAGAATTTATCGTATAAATACCAACAACGTATTGAATCCGCCAATGAGCGTGTTGCCAAAGCTTGATTATAGCCCATTTCTGTTAGCGAAGTTTCACAAAAGGACCATTTAGTGCTTCTAAAGACGAGGGACTGCCGATTTATCTGTTGCACACTTCCTGTTACACTAATTTTACTGTCGTAAAGTTCACTCCATACAAGTGTGAACCGTGCCCACTAATGAGCCCTCGGATGTTATGACGTACGAAATCAGAACGTACAGAAGCTATCTCAATACCCTCGACAGTATCATGATGCAGGCGATCTGGAATAATCCCGAGAATGCCTCTGCCAGTCTCTCGTACCTTGTCGTGAGCTTACTGAAGTTCTCCGCACACGCGAAGAATCTCTCCACGGTGTACCTCACCTTGTGGTAGGTCGCTTTGTCCAGTAGCCTGGGTCTCCCGGGACGCTTCTTGGTATCCGTGCTCGGTATCTGCGAGATGGTCTTCCTGTTGTCCAGATAGTATCTGTTGAGTGCCATGCCGTATCTGGTGTCGGCGTAGACGCGCTTCGGGTTCTCCCTCGGCCTACCTCTGCCGTGCTTGATGCTGACAGATCTCAGGAGAGGGATGAGCTTCCTGCCCTCGTGCTGACTCGCGCTACCTATAGTCACGGCAATCAGAGCCGATTGCTCGTTGACTGCAGCGTGAATCTTCGTTCCTTCTATCTTCTTGTGACCGTCGTAGCCAATAAGCTGGCCCCCTTTTTGGCCGGTATGGTGTCGCTGTCGATGGAGAGGTTGTCGATGCTCAGCCTTCCTCTTGAGTACCCGTCCGAAACGAGAGCGTTCATGATTCGCTTCCAGACGCCTTCCCTCTCCCATCTAATCAACCTCCTATTGGCTGTGGAGTCGTCTCCATACTCCTCAGGCAGGTCGTTCCATAGTATGCCCGTCTTCAGGACGTAGAGGATGGCGTTGATGGTCTGTCTGTCATCTGCCCTGGGCTTCCCCTCCTTGGCGTGAGGAGGGAGGAGTGGCTCGATGTACTCCCACTGCGCGTCTGTCAAAGGTTTGAATTTCATCGGATGAGGATATGTTGGAATTATCGAAAGAAACCGATGTCAAGGAAGTTAGATGATATGGTCAGTGCGGTATTGAGATAGCTTCTAAGAGCGGAGCATTTTTAACCTCGACCCGCTCCATTGACGGTATGGCAGACTTCTACGAAAATTGGTTGTCACTATGGGACGCGAATTTGGAAGAACGCCAAAGGGCTCGGAAGGTGATCCACTTTGAGGAACTCCAGTGGCAGAAGACAAGACAGGACTACAGAGCAGCCCTTTGCGTGGCGCCTGAGACTGGATTCAAGACGAATGGGGGCTTGACCATGCTGGCAGAAATCCCAGTCGGTTGGAAGACCGGGAAACACATCCATGGTGAAGAGGCAATCTACATAATTAGCGGGAAGGGTAGCGTATTCGTCAACGGAGAACGATTCGATTTTGACGAGGGATCCTGCATCCGAATCCCGTTTGGAGAACCGCACCAGCTCTTTAACACGGGAGACGTTCCTGTACAGTATTACTCGGGACTTGCGCCACACTTGGAGAATTTCATTTCAGTAGCCAAATTCACGCATCTCGAGGATTGTGGAGAATACTCGAGACTACCCGAGGTCAATGGTCCGGCCAAAGACCACGATGCGAATGGAAGGAGGATTGTGCTTCGCAAACAGGACGCAGGAATCGGTCATCACGGAGAAAAGAAACACTACACGGTTCACGCTGGCTTCCATGAAAGCAACGCCCTTGAAATGGATACCGTCCAACACGCAAAGATCCAGAAGATGATGGGAAGCGAACCCGATTTCGTCGGGGATGAAGTTGAGCACACTGATGTCTTCTACGACAAACCGCGTTGGCAATCTGAAAAGCACGCTCACATGGAGGCTATACTCCACATCCTACAGGGGGAAGGCTACAGCGTGATAGACGGCGAGAAGATACCTTGGAAAGCAGGATCGACATTGCACATTCAAGGGCCGCAGACCGTCCACCAACATTTCAACACAAGCGATGTAGAGTGCCGGCAGCTCAGGACCCACTTCGGCATTAGGAAGTTTTACCAGCCTATTGTCAAGGGTGTCTTTCCCTACATATACTATGAAGCAGGTAGACCGCTCGAGAGGATTAGAGAGAGAGACTGAAGAAGGTTCGCCTTGAAAATCTCAGACGCAGGCATTCCCATTCTTCATGTCTCAGTTCGGCCACAACTATTCGGGGTAACAACTGACACGAGAATCTGATTGATTTATCTGCTTGCGTTCAGGCGTACTCGCTGCACATATTGCGCTGCCGCTCCTAGCAGACAATGACTATAGGCTGAAGGAGAACATTGCGTTCGGCATCAACACCGACATCCACGACCCGAAGTGGCGTGACGATGTGGGGATAATTTTCGGCGACACCGTGCTGGTCGGAAATCCACCGAAGCTACTGGCCAACGTGCCTCTGACGCTTTCAGTCTGCAAGTAAGGCATATCACTTCGCAGGCCGAACCATTAATAACAGCGGAGCGGACCGTCAACCCGTCTTTCTTGGACTTGGCTACAAGGGCTTTGAGACATAACCCTAGAGGGTCATCCAGTTCATCATGGTAGGATGCCTCGGAACCGATTTGATCTCGATATCGATGCCCTTGGTGTACTTGAGATAGATCAGCTGACGGATGTTGTATACGAGAATCCTCGCGAGGAGCTCCGTGGCCTTCCTCTGCACCAGCTTCTTCCTCAGCGGCACGACGAACAGCCTCTTCAGCGTCGAGTTCGCAGCCTCGACTATCGAGCGGGAGTGATACTCCCTCAGCCACGACTGCGTGTCCTCGACGAACTCCAGCATCATCTTTCTCCAGGCTGGTGAGCCCTTCGTCTTTACCGAGGCGCCCTTCTTGGGGAATATCCTAGGCAAGGCACCCGCGTTCGCTATCAGGGTGCAGTTCTCCCTCGATATGTAGCCAGCATCCAGGTAGACCTTCGCCACCATCGCGTAGAGCTCAACGACCTGCTCGAGGAGGGGCTTCAGGTAAGGAGACTCGTTGGAGAATGGGCTCTTTGTCCTGGCGAAGGAGGCGATGATCTTGAACGTCGTCCCCACCGCCAGGACCGTCTTCTCGAACTCACGCCTCTTCCTCTCCTTGACGCCGGAGCACTTGCCTCCGCTCAGTCTGAGGATCTCGTCTTTCGAACTCTCCCAGTTCTCTTTGATCGTCGTAGGATGGCAGGTGCCATCGAACGAGAAATCGTGTTCCAGGTCCTTGACGGGGAGCTGCGTGAGGAAGAACGCCTCGTTCAGCAGCGAGATGACGTCGGGGTCCTCGTAGGCCCTTTCTAGCGTCTTGTAGGTGGGGTGGAACAACCCGCGTATCCCGAGCTGCGGCTTGAACATCGTGAGAAGCCCGATGGAGACGCGATTGCACCTGCCGTCGTACTGCTGCGCGAGGACGAGCCTCGCGACGTCGCGCGTCGAGTAGGGCTCCCTTCCCATCGCGTCGTACCGCGGAGGAGGCCTGAACGCCTCGGATGCCTTTCCGACGAACGTCCCTATCAGGCCTATCACCTCGGGGAACTCGTTCTCCTGGGCGGCGTTGTATCTCGCCCAGTCCCTGCGTGCGGGCCGAAGAGGCTCGTACGGGAACTCCTTCGACCTGACCTCCTCCACCCTCCTGTCGAAGATGGCTTGGAGCTGTGCGTTGTTCGATCGGACGGTCATTGCTCGCAGACCACCACATAGACCCTCTTCCCAATGAACGCCCTGGGGCAGTCTATCTTCGCCCCTGTGCCAAACTTGGTCACGACCTTCTCGAAGAATCCGGCGATTGAATCCTCAAGGACTATCTTCTCTCTTCTAAGAACAACCTTCCTCTTTGTCGTCGTCTTTTCTCTCTGCACACCAGACATAACATATACATTAATATATATGCCTATGCCATCATGCTGGTGTGCGGACACCGAGACACGAAGATAATTAGACCCTGCTAACCTTCAGAAGAGCCTCGATTGCGATGTCTCAAAGCCGACTCCAGTGCAACGCGTAAATAACACTCCGCCCGTCAAGATCACGTGGCCCCCGCTGACAACGACGTCAGCAGCGAGGAGATGGCAGCAGACTACCACAGGAGGCTCTATGGGAAGCCCG
>Ga0080006_1156231_pt1 | contig 11114 bp, 5 predicted proteins | sample RS3BMetagenome_FD_69209 | JGI IMG/M metagenome (GOLD analysis project Ga0080006, IMG submission 69209) | Ferric oxide microbial mat and aquatic microbial communities from Rainbow Spring, Yellowstone National Park, USA - RS3B (SPADES... ... | reverse complement strand
TGGGACGCCAGCGCATCAGCACAAAGCTCACCGCGCAGGCATAGGCAAAGAAGGCGAATGCGCCCGCGATCATGGAGCGTCCTTCGAGGGCGACATACGCGGCGCCATGCTTCTTCATGGTCAGCGCCAGGGTCGCAAGCGCGATGGTGGGAGCGGCCTCGAAGATGCCGCCCAGCGACTCCGGCTTCACGAGATCGCCCAGAATCGCGAAGACGCTCACCACTGCGCCGCCGATCAGGAAGCGCAGCAGCATATCGATCATGCGCGCGCCTTCTTCCTCGACTTCGCAATCAGCTCCAGGGCGGTCTTCTCGCCCTTGCACCGGAGCAGCCGGTAGGTCTTGCCCTGCAGCCTGTGGTAGTTCACGAAGAACTCTTCGAGCTCGCGCAGCGCCTGCTTCGGCATGTCTTTCAGGCGGGTAAACTTCGCGTACAGGTGCGTGGTCTCGGCCACCGCGACCAGGCGATCGTTGCGCACCGGCTTCATCTTCGGCGCCTCCTGTTCGCCTTCGATCACGCCGATCAGCCGGGCAACCAGCGCACATCCAGGAAAGGCCGGCGCATCCATCAGCACCAGAACGTCCAGTGGATCGCCATCGTCGGCCAGGGTGTTCGGCACAAAGCCAAAGTCATAAGGGAAGACCATGCCGGCGGGAAGCGCGGTCTTCAGGGCGAAGATCTTCTGCTCCTGGTCGAAGCTGTATTTGTTGTGGCTCCCCTTGGGTGTCTCGATGATCACCTGCAACAGCTTGTCTCCAGCCTTGGCCGTGCCCGTCGTGCTCTCCTCGGACTTTTTCGTGAACGGCTTGAGTTGGGTTGGATCGGCAAGAGCCTGGCTCTTCCGCGCGGACTTGCTCTTCTTATCCTTCAAGTGTTTGTCCTCTCTCACTGGAATGCGCTGTAAGAGAGGCGGGTTGCCTCTCTGCTCCTAGTCGTCGCCGTCCAGAGCATCAGTCCTCGCCGTCCAGAGCATCATCGGCGAGAGCAGACGGGGGAGAGGCTTGACCCGAAAATGCTCTGGCGACGCTGCTGGCGACGGGTAGCGCCACTCACAAGCTTCGCGGCGCAGGAAAAAGCGGAGAGCCGAAGCTCCCCGCCGTTCGAAGCCGAAACCGGGTCTGCCGGGGCAGATCAGGGTGCGTTTAGAAGAGGAGCTTCGCCCCGAAAGTCATGTTTCTGACTCCGGTGCCGGTTCCGCTGACTCCACCGAGGCCGGCCGGGGTTGCGACGGTGGTGAGGGAGAAGTTGCCGAAGGAGCTTCCGGCGTCGCCGATGAAGTTATCCGGCGTGCCGTAGTACGAGCGATTGAGAATGTTGTAGGCGTCGGCCTCGATCCGCAGCGTAAGCCGCTCGGTGATTTTGGTGTTCTTGAAGACGCTGGTGTCGACGTTGTTGTAGCTCTGGCCACGATTCAGGTTACGTCCCGAGCCGGGATAAGGAGTGCCGGCGATCTGCGCCGCGTACTGGTTGTTGGCGATGAAGTGAACGGCGGCCGGCGTGGTGGGCGCGCCAGTGACGTAATCGACCAGGGCAGGGGCGGAGTTGTTTCCGTTGGCGTCGGTGGTGGTGGTGTAGATTCCCACGGTGCCAAGCGGCGCTTTGGGGTTGGAGAGGATGGGGCGCTCGGTGTCGACTCCGCTGTTGAAGGCGTTGTCGAATCCGATATCTTCATAGCTGCTGGACGTCTTGGGGTCGTTGGGATTGACCTGGGACGATCCGTTCGTTCCGGCCAGGTCGTAGTTGGTGTAGGGCTGGCCGCTGTTGAAGATCCAGATCGTATTCACCTGCCAGCCGTTTGCGAGCCGGCCGAGAAGGCTGTTGGCGGAGCCGAAGTTTGGCACCGCGTAGACGATGCTGGCGCTGGCGACATTGGGGAAGTCGATGCCGCTGATGGCGCGCTCGCCGTAGTTGGTATCGAGCGGGTTCTGGGCGAAGGCGCTGGTGTTGCCACCGGTGAAGGTGCCGAAGATCTCGCTGGAGTTGTCGATGGTCTTGCTGAAGGTGTAGGCGAAGGTTGAGGTGAGGCCGTGGTAGCTCCTGCTGGTGAGGCTGAGCTGGACTGCGTTGTACTGCGAAAAGGCGGTGTTGGCGCGGGTACGCACGTTGTTGTTGCCGCAGTGGAGGTGTCCGATATCGCTTCCGTCGGCCAGAGTGCTGGTCGCGGCGGTGCAGAGGCTGCTGGGCGCGACGACGTTGGGGAAGTCGGCGGCGACCGGGGCGAGATAAGGATTGGAGTTGAGACTCTGGAAGAGACTGGAGGTGTGGTTGCCGGAGTAGCGGAGTTCCACTACGGCGGCACGTCCTACCTGATGCTGGAGGCCCAGGGTATAGCTGATCGCAAGGGGCTGGTGGAAGTTGGTGCTGACCAGGGTCTGATTGCGCTCCCCGGGATTACCGCCGGTGGGGATGTACTTATCAAAGCTGGCGTTGGCGGTGGTGAAGTTCGCGCCGCCGGTCGGCAGGCACTGCGCCGGAGTATTTGCCGATGCCGTGCCGTTGCACTTGAAGCTGCCCGCGTTGACGAGCGGAGCGGCGCTGGCCGAGTTCAGGTTGATGTTATAGAACGCTGGATCGACGGCGAGAGCGAAGCCCGCGCGAACCACCAGGTTGCGGTCCTGGCTGGGGTTGAAGGCGAAGCCAAGACGCGGTTCGAAGTTGCTGTAGACGTTTGGAATGTACGGAAAGGTCGTCTGCGATAGAGGAAGCGCGGTGCTCCAGAAGGGATTGGGGCCGGTCTGCCGAGCGACCGACTCGGAGTGCAGCAGATTGATGGCCTGCTGGAAGAACTCCCAGCGCAGCCCGACGTTGGCGGTGAACTCCGGGGAGACCTTCCAGTCATCCTGGAAGTATGCCGCGACGTCCTTCTCCTTGAAGGGGATCAAGGGGTTGCCGACGGTAAGGTTGACGGTTCCTATGCCCTGCAGGAGGTTGCTATAACCGTTGGCGCCGGCGAAGATAAGCTGCCCTGCGGAGACCGGGAGGAAGGTATTGGGAGAGTTCTCGTAGTCGAACTCGCCGCCCATGTAGAGGGTGTGCCTGCCCAGAGTTGCAGTCACGTTCTCCTGGACCTGCCCGTCCTTGACGATGCGGCCCTGGGGCAGATTCGTGGCCAGACCCAGGGTCGAGCTCTTCGATCCGAGAGAGACCGACGAGGGGCAGGTGCCGAAGGCGGTGATGGTGCAACTGGGAAAGTCGCCGCCATCGAAGGCCAGGGTGCTCTGCTGGAAGCTGTACTTAAGCTGATTCTGCCATGCCGGGGAGAAGGTGTGGACCCACTCCGCACCGATGGCGTGGGTAATGTCGGTTACGTTGACGGTGCCGCCCGCCGCGGTCGGGTTGTCCGGGATCGTCGGCTCCTTTTGATAGATGTAGCGGCCATCCACGAGATCCTTGGGGGTCACCTGGAAGTTGAGCCGGCCGAGATACTCCGAATCGGTCGCTTCACTCGGAAAGTTACGCGCAATCTGGGTGAAGGGGACTGAAATCGTGGTGGTTCCGTCGGTCAGCGTCCGGTTCACCGGAGTTCCGGTCGCGTGCGGGCTGCCCTGCAGCAGGAATGGATTGAGCTGATTCAGGATGGCCACGCCCTGGTTTCCGGGGAATGCGTTGTTGATGGCGGTAAGGCCATCCGGTGTCGGAACCATGTTGGCGCCCGAGGAGGTTGCGCCACCGCTTAGAAACTGGCGGCTGCCGAAGTAGCCGAACTCGCCGAAGATCTTGTCCCGCCAGATGGGGAAGCCAAAGTTGCCGCCGTAGAGGTTAAAGACGTATCTGGGAACGACTGGGATGGTGCACCCCGTCGCCGGGTCCTGGCCGGGAGCGCAGAATCCGAAGTTCGCGCCCTTGGAGACGCCGGTGGCCAGCGAACTGGTGAAGTCGCCCGAGTACCGGTAGAAGGCCGAGCCGTGATATTGATTCGTACCCGACTTGGTGATGTAGTTGATGACGGAGCCGACGTTGCGGCCGTACTGGGCGCTGAAGTCGTTGGTGATGATCTGAACCTGATCGATTGCCTCTTCGTTGCTGAAGAAGAACTGCGGACCGCCAACGGAGTTGTCGTTATTGTTCTGGCCGTCGATCTCTTCGTTGTTGGAGCGGCCGCGCTGTCCGTTGGAGGAGAAGTTCATACCGTTGGTGTTCGAGAAGTTGTTGGAGTGGGTTGCCACGACACCCGGAATCAGCAGAGCCAGCGAATCGAAGCCGCCGTTGAGGGGAAGGTCAGATAACTGCTGCGTATTAAACGTGTTGGAGACCTGGGACTGAGTCGTTTCCAGCAGTTGGGTGCTGGCGTCGACCTCCACCGAAGTCATCGAGGCGCCCGGCACCATCTTCTGCACTCCGACGTCGATGGTTCGATTGGCATCGACATGCAGGTTGGTGAGCGTCACGGTATCGAAGCCTGCATCTTCAATCTTGATCGTATAGTTGCCCACCTGGAGGTCCGATGCGGTAAAGGATCCAGCACCGTTGGTCGGAACCGTCGCCGTGGCATTCGTTCCCGTGTTGGTCACCGTCACCTTGGCGCCAGGGATGGCCGCGCCGGTCGTGTCCTGCACGGTACCGGTCAGGTTGCCGAAGATGATGCCCTGCGACCAGGCTGTTCCATGGACCGCAAGTGCGCCTAAACAGATCATGATTGCGAGTGAAATCCGGAGGCCGATCGAATGCTGTCTCATGGTGTAGTCCTCTTCGCGAGCTGCTGGGTGCGTGTGAGCGCATATCAGCACTTCAAGGGCCAAACTGCGGTGGCTGAAAACGGCGGTTTTTGAGGTACTTCTGCGGTCAAGGGGATTGCCCTCTATGAAAGATTGGAGAATTCAGGCTTGGAGGCGGCGGAAAAATGGAAACCTCCCGAAGACGCGCAAGCTGGCGGAGAGACGGCCCGGGGGGGCCTATCACGGGCTCTCCAGTGCGTCGGCAAGGCGACCCAAGTCGCCGATTTGCCAGAGGCCTTAAACAGGCTCTAAGAATCTGTATAAAACTCTGGCAAATAGAAAAAAGTTATAAAAGAAGTCGTCATTTCGACCGGAGCCGCGCCGTCTCATCGCGCGGCGTAGTGGAGAAACCCCCGCATTTCGTCTTTGCTTTTGCCCTTTTGCCTACCGCACACCTTACACGGTCTGAAGCATGGCGGAGGTGGATGGGGAAGAATAGGAGGGAGCAGTCGGCTGATAGAGTTCCGCGCAGTTGCGGCCGCCCCGCTTGGCGGCGTAGAGAGCCTGGTCGGCCTCGTTAAGCAGCGTGTCCCAGGTGAGGCCCGTGCGGGCGGCGGTCGAGGTAATGCCGAAGCTGGAGGTGATCCGGGCGGTACGGCCCGGAAGCTGGAAGTTGTGGGTCTGGAGGGCGAGGCGGAGGCGTTCGACCAGCATTCCGGCGCCCCGGGCCGGCGTGTCCGGGAGCAGGAGAACGAACTCTTCGCCGCCGAGCCTGCCGATGCAGTCGGTGTCGCGCAGCAGGCTTTGGAGCAGGGCGGCGGTCTCGCGGAGGACCAGGTCGCCGGCGGCGCGGCCGAAGGTGTCGTTGAGCCGCTTGAAGTAGTCGATGTCGAAGAGCACGAGGGAGAACTCCTGGCGGCTGCGGAGGTAGCGGGCAAGTTCGTGCTCTCCGGCGGCCTGGATGCCGCGGCGGTTGAGAAGCCGGGTGAGCGGGTCGGACGTGGGGTTGTGCTCCATGCGGCCGTGCAGCCGGGCGTAGATCATCCAGAGAACGGCGAGCGGGAGGACGGAGACGACGAGGACGGAGACGATGCCGCCGCCGGCTTCGAGCGCGGGGGCGGGAGCGGTGCGGGCGTGGAGGAAGACGGCGGCGCGGGCGTACTCGGCCGCGGCGTAGAGGGAGAGAAAGGCGGCGGCGGCGCGGCGGGGCGAGAGGGTGTCGCGATCGCGCGTGGAGAGGAGAAGCCAGGCGGTGAGCGTGGTCTCGATGGCGAGGACGAGGCCCGCCAGGGCTTCACCGCGAATCACTTGTGCGGAATTCGACCAGAGCAGGCAGAGGGGCAGCGTAAGAGCGATGAGAGCGACGGGAATCCAGCGGGTGCGGGCGCCGCGGCCGGCGAAGTGGACCATGCCGGCATGAAGGCAGGCATAGCCGATGGGAGCGGCCTCCATCAAGAGCCCAAGCGTGGCCCAGTTGGGCAGGATGCCATGGCCAATCTGCAGGAGGCCGCCGGCTAGGCCGGTGAGATACGCCGCGGCGATCCAGCGGATGGTGCGATTGCCAGTGTCTTTGAACGCCATCAGGAGAAAGATGATGGCGAAGCAGAGGAGCTGCCCGATTTGGATGACGCCGATGGCTTGTGTGAGCATAGGACGGTCCTATCAGTAAAGGTCAGACTTATTCGTAGAGGTCAGGGTATTCCCATTGCATGAAAAAGGCCTTAGTCCGGAAGTTGTAGAAGGCGCTGCCCGAAGGGCTCATAGGGAACGCGCAAAAGGATGGCGGAGATGATGGAGCGGCTTGAGGCGAGGGAGCGGTTCGCCCTGGGACAGCAGCGTCGCAAGCAGATGCGGCGGCTGGAACACCGGCGATGGAACGCGAGCGCGCGGCGGGAGAATCCCCTGACGCTGCTGGAGGCTTCGACGCGGGGGCGGGTGCCTGCGCTGGTCGGGCTGAAGAGGAAGATGATGGCGGCGTCCCCGTTCGGGTACTTTCGCGGCGCGGTGCCGGTGATGGCGTACGATCTCTCGCTGAACGGTAATACGGGCATCTGTAACCAGCTTTGCGGCGACGCGCATGTGCGGAATCTCGGGGCGTTCGCGGGGCCGGATGGGCGGATTGAGTTCGATCTGAACGACTTCGATGAGACGATTGTGGCCCCGTTCGAGTGGGACGTGAAGCGGATGGCGACGAGCCTGATCCTGGCTGGCCGGTCGGGTGGAACCAAGGATGCGCCCTGCCGCGAGGTGGTGTCCGTGTTTCTGAGCCGCTACCGCACGATCATGGCGAAGCTGGCGCGGATGCCGGTGCTCGACGTAGCCCGGTACAAGGTGCATCGGCTGGGGACGGTGTCTCCGGTGGCGGGGATTCTGCGGATGGCCGAGCGGGCGACGCCGATGCATACCCTGGAATCGCTGACCCAGGTGAAGAAGCAGGGTGCAGGGAAGAGGGGAAAGGGTGGAGAAGGCGTAAGGACTAGTGCGCAGCAGGCAACATCAAAAGGAAACTCGAAGTCCGGCAAGGGAAAAACCGCCACGGCAGCGGAGGGAGCACGGCACGTCTTTCGACAGCAACCGCCGATGCTGACGCGGGTGACCGGGCCGATGGCAGACCGGGTGGTGAACTCGCTGGCCGTATATGCGGAGACGCTGCAGCCGGAGCGGCAGCATCTCCTGGCGCAGTACCGGCCTGTGGATGTGGCGTTCAAGGTGGTGGGGACGGGGTCGGTCGGGCTGCGGGACTACGTGGTGTATCTGGAGGGCAACGGGCCCCGGGACCCTCTGTTCCTGCAGATCAAGGAGGAGACCGCGTCGGCGTATGCACCGTATCGCGCAAGCTTCGGCGGCGAGATGCGGCGCGGCGCCAGCCGGCATAACGGACGGCGCGTGGTGGACGGGGAGCGGGCCATGCAGTTGCAGTCGGACCCGTTTCTGGGATGGACGACGCTGGAGGGGCGGGACTACCTGGTGCGGCAGTTGAACGATCACAAGGCTTCGGTGCGGCTCGCGGACCTCAAGGCGGCGGAGCTGATGGAGTACGCGGCAGTGTGCGGCGAGCTGCTGGCGCGGGGCCACGCGCGGGCAGGCGATCCGGTGATGGTGGCGGGATATCTGGGGACGTCCGCGCGTTTCGACGATGCGATCGGGGGCTTCGCCGAGGCGTATGCGGACCAGACAGAGAAGGACTGGAAGCAGCTGGTGCGATCTCTGAAGAAGTAATGATTTGCTTAGTTGGATGCAGTCTTTTGCGCGTTGTACCGAGAGCGGAGGATGCGGGACGAGGTCCGATTCAGCCGCACCGGATTGGCGGACGCTTGCCCGGCGCGGCGCGGGCGGCGGATCCTTGCTGACGCCACACATTCATTTGCGGGGTGCCGTGCGGCGAAAAATTTGAGTTGGCGCGCGATGGAACACGCCTGGCTGGCGGGTGTGGCAACTGGTTTGGCCCTTCGCTTGCTATCTAACGCGCAGGCCCCCATCACAACTTGAGGCATTGCATGAATACTTTCTTCTCCCTGGTCTTTGCCTTGGCCGTCTTGGCTGCGCCTGCGTTCGCTACAGTGACGGTGAGCAGCCCGGCGAACGGTTCGACGGTTGCGTCGCCTGTGAAGTTTGTTGCGTCGGCCACGACCACCTGCGGCAAAGGCGTCGCCGCCATGGGCATTTACGCCAACAATGTCCTGAAATATAAGGCGAACGGGAGCAGTCTGAACACCAGCCTTACCCTGAATCCAGGTACGTACAACACCTTTGTCCAGGAATGGGATAACTGCGGCGGCTCCACTGGCACAGCGATCAAGATCACCGTTCCGAGCGGCGGCGGCGGAACGACGAATGGCGTCACGGTAACTTCGCCCGTCAACAACAGCACGGTGAGCTCTCCGGTAACGTTTGCCGCGACTGCGCATTCGACCACCTGCTCAAGCGGCGTGGCGGCAATGGGGGTGTACGCGAACAACAAACAGCTCTACAAGGTGAATGGAGCGACGCTGAATGCGAAGTTGGCGGTGCCGTCGGGAACCGAACATATCGTCGTGCAGGAGTGGGACCACTGCGGCGGTTCTCTGACGGCCTCGCTGTATATCACGGTGAAGGCGGCGGGAACGACGACGGTCAGCATGAGTGCGTCTCCGACTTCGATCACGGCGGGAAGCTCTTCGACATTAAGCGTAAGCGCGGCGAATGCGACAGGCGTGACGGTCACTGGGAGCGATGGCAGCAGCTACACGCTAGCGACGACGGGCGGAACCCAGGTGGTGCATCCTGCGGCGACCACGACCTACACCGCGCACGCCACCGGAGCACAGGCCAACGCGACGGCAACCGCCACGGTGACAGTGACGCCTGCGGGAACGACGACGGTCAGCATGACGGCGAATCCCACGTCGATCACAGCGGGAAGCTCGTCCAGGCTGAGCGTGACTGCGGCGAACGCGACGGCGGTGACGATCAGCGGGAACGACGGCAGCAGCTATACGCTCTCGACGACGGGCGGAACCCAGGTGGTGAGTCCGGCAGCGACGACAATCTACACAGCGACCGCCACCGGGGCACAGGCCAATGCGACGGCGAGTACGACGGTGACCGTGCAGCCGGGGAGCAGCACGCAGGCGATCAATCATGTGATTTTTATGCTGCAGGAGAATCACAGCTTCGATAATTACTTCGGCATGCTGAATCCCTATCGCCAGAAGAATGGCTGGAACGTCGGCGAGGACGGCGTGACCTACGATGTGGACGGCATCGACGACAAGCTGACGAAGATCAGCAACTCGGACGATTCGGGCGGGGTGCATCCGCTGTTCAAGCTGAAGAGCACCTGCGTGGACGATATGACCTCGGCGTGGCTGGAGAGCTATGGCGATGCGAACCGGTACAACTTCAGTCCTACGCGCTCGCTTCCGATGGATGGATTTGTGCATACCGCGGAGGGCTTTGCGAAGAGCTGCGCGGGCGGCGGCTGCGGCGGAAGCTTCACCGACCTGATCGGCGTGCGCGCCATGGGCTACTACGATGAGGGCTTCCTGAACTACTACTACTACATGGCGTCGCAGTTCGCGGTGTCCGACCGCTGGTTCTCGCCGGTCTCCAGCAAGAGCATCGACAACCGGATCGCGACCTTTACCGGAGGCACGACGCAGGGTCTGGTCCGTGATCCGGGCAACGACGATCACCTCGGGCAGGTGAACATCGCGACAATCTTCCAGGAGCTCGAGCAGGCAAACGTGTCCTGGAAGATCTACTACAGCGTGACCGACGGCAATTGCCTGTCTGCCAGTAGCTGCCCCGGAGGAGCGGCGCAGTATCCGGCGACCAACTTCAACTCGCTGAGCGCTTCGGGTCAGTATCTGTACGCGAACCCGAGTCACGCGGCCTGCCGCGCGCCGCTGCAGGAGTCCCATGTGGTGGGAGACAGCTCGAACTACTTCTGCATCGACACCGCGCATATCGCCCCTCTCGCCACCTACTACACCGATCTGAACGATGGGAAGCTGCCCAGCTTTTCGTTCATCGAAGCGGGGTATGGCAACAACGACGAGCATCCGGGATCCGGCCAGTCGGTGCTGGCCGGGCAGCAGCAGGTGTCGAAGGTCATCAACTCGCTGATGTCGAGCCCGGCGTGGGGGAGTTCGGTCTTCTTCTTCAGCTACGACGAGGGCGGCGGCCCGTACGATCACGTACCGCCGGTGCCGGGACACTCGAACCAGAATACGGATTCATCGCTGGGAGGGATTCCGGACATCTCGGATATCGCGGTCAACCCCGACGGCTACAAGCCGTGCCTGCCCGCGGGCGGAACGGCGACCACGCATTGCGATCTGTTCACGACCGATCCGGGCGCCAACTCGAAGGACGCTCCGGCGCAGCAGGGGTTTGCCGCGCAGCTTGGCTTCCGCGTACCAAACATGATCGTGTCGCCGTTTGCGCGCAAGCACTACGTCTCGCATACGCCGATGGATCACACAGCGATTCTGAAGTTCGTGGAGAACCGGTTCATCGGACCCTCGGCGCATCTGACGGCGCGCGACGCGGCCCAGCCGAACCTGCTGGAGTTCTTCGACTTCTCGGCGATTCCGTGGTCCACACCGCCGACGCCGCCGGTGCCCGTGTCGAACCAGTCGCTCGGGTATAACTCCTGCACCCCAACGACCATGGGGCCTTAGAATCTGTATAAAAAATCTGGCAAATAGAAAAAAATTATAAAAGAAGCCGTCATTTCGACCGGAGTGTGAGGGAGTATGCAGGAGTGATCCTGTCCTGCCGGACGGGCCCGCTACGCGCGGGGCGGTCACTTCGTGACGTGTATACCCCTTCGGGTGGCCCTCCCGCTGGTCGGGATATAGTATCCTCGCGCCGACCATCGGGAGGCCCTATTCCGATCGATCCTGCCCAGACCGGTATACGCGTCACGAAGTGACCGCCCTCCGCGCAGGAGGCCCGTCCGGCAGGACACCATCCT
>Ga0080006_1109027_pt1 | contig 11115 bp, 11 predicted proteins | sample RS3BMetagenome_FD_69209 | JGI IMG/M metagenome (GOLD analysis project Ga0080006, IMG submission 69209) | Ferric oxide microbial mat and aquatic microbial communities from Rainbow Spring, Yellowstone National Park, USA - RS3B (SPADES... ... | reverse complement strand
CTTTAAAGGAGAAATTCTGTGGAACCAAACCCCAAAGAGGCCGCTTGATGCTAAGGTTCTAATAGGAGACAATTCAAAGGCAAAAAAGCTTCTAGGTTACGAACCTAAATACAGTTTAGAAGAAGGTTTAAAAAGGACTATAGATTATTGGAGAAAATCTGTAAAGAGCTAAAATAAATCGAGTAGACTAAAAGGTAAAAAATGTATATTGAAAAATGGAAAGAAAGCAGTAGAATGTGCAAGAAGCTTTACGTAGGAAAAGACCGCAAGAGAAACATTGAAAGTGTATAAAAACGATGGGTAGGTGTCATTATGAAAGTCTTAATGATAGGACATAAAAATCTATTTACAAAGACCGTAGGTCCGGGAGGAGGAACATTCGTAGCAGAACTTACTTCTAGATTGAATAAATATGTAGATTTAGATTATTTTAGTTATAGCAATGTTTTATTCGGTGCTATTAAATCACCGTTATTAAATTATGGTAGCAATTATAAAAGCATAGATATAATTCATGATTTAATGGGTGCAAGCTTAATTATAAAAAAACCACCACGTCCATATATTATTACACTTCATGATAACTTTGGCATTTTATCAGATTTTTTAGTATACCCTGACGGAAAAGGCACATTTAAAAGTAAATTATGGCTTTATCTTACGAAGAAAGGGAAATCCAAAAATTTAGAATATGCAGATTTTATAATAGCCGTTTCATCTAATATAAAACAAAATCTAATTGATTTTTTTGAAATACCAAAAGAAAAAATATTTGTAATTAATCATGGAGTAAACCCAGTTTTTAAGCCCCGACACGGCAGATCAGACAAATTTATAATAGGAACGCTTAGTGATCTTACTACGCGAAAGGACCCCATAATGCTTATTGATGCTTTTAAAATTTTTGTAGAGAGCTTAAATAAAAAAGAAAGAGAAAAAATCGAATTAGATATATATGGCAAACAATCCAATTATATAATCCAAAAATTAAAGCAAAGATGTATCGGATATAATATAAAATTTAAAGGCCAAATCAGTCAATCACAAAAACCATACATTTACAATAAATTTAATATTTTCGCATTTCCTAGCATTGAAGAAGGCTTTGGCATGCCTATACTTGAAGCGCAAGCTTCGGGTGTGCCTGTTATTATTAATGGTAACGGAATAATAGCACAAGAGGTTCAAAAGTATGCTATTAAAGCTTATACTACGGAAGATATGGCAGAGCAATTTTACTCAATATTTTTACACGGTTATAATAGAAATAGCTTAAATGCAGCAGTTAAATATGCAAGAAGCTTTACATGGGAAAAGACTGCAAAAAGAACATTAGAAGTATATAAAAAGGTGCTAGAATGAAAATCGCATTACTTAGTACTTATAATGCATTTACAAATAACTCTGGGGAAGGTCAGAAAAGATATGCTTTTCAAATATATGAAAATATAAGAAAACAGACTAAAAACAAAGATTATAAAAATATAAAAATAATCAAATTTGAATCTAGTAAGCGGATTGGGATATTGCCTTCGTTTTTTTTGGAAAATAGTTTTAAGAATTTTAATTCGTTTGATTTGCTACATCTATTAGGTCAGTTACCTTTTATCCATATATTTAACAACAAATGTAAAATTGCTGTAACCGCACATGATTTCAGACCATTACTTGATCCTGTTTGGGATGAAGAAATTGGAAAAAGCATTAATGACAAGGTATATAAAATTTTTGCTATACTTAGTTCTAAGCTTGCTCTAAAAGCCGATTTCTTATTATCGAATTCTACACAGACTAAAAAAGAAGCAATAAGACTAGGTTATCCGAAGGAAAATATATATGTAGTTAATCTTGGAATAGAAAAACGTTTTATAAATTCAGAGAATAAACTAGGGCTAACTAACAAGGAAAATTTTAGGGCTGGATACATTGGCTCATTTATGAGGCATAAGAATCTGCGTTTTATATTTCAGGCCAGTAAATCTATAACTGATGATAAAATTTTGTTTAATATTTATGGTAATGAAAATACCGATCAAGAAAAACTCTTACAACACTTATCAGAATTTCCAAAAATAAAGTTTATGGGCTTTGCACCAGAAGAAAAAATAGTAGAAATTTATGATAGTTTTGATGTTTTTGTATTTCCAAGCCTATATGAGGGTTTTGGATTGCCAATTCTAGAAGCCCAGGCCAGAGGCCTTCCAGTAATAATCTATAAATATGGTAAGATCCCAAGAGAGGTAAGAAGATACTGCTTTGAGGCAGAGAGTCCAGAGCATATGGCACAGATTATAGAGCAGCTTAAGGAAAACGGCTACAACGAAAAGGAAAGGAAGAAGGCAATGGAATATGCAAGGAGCTTTACATGGGAAAGAACTGCTAAAGAGACGTTAGAGGTGTATAAAAAGGTTTTAGAATGAAAATGAAAAAATCAAAACTTGCTATTTTTACTGGAAGTGACTTGAGATATTTTGGTGGAGGTGAAAAAGATGCAATATTAATGGCAAATATGCTCTGTAATGATTTTGATATAACACTATTTACACCTATAGATAAATCAAACCTTAGGGTTAACAAAGAATATGTAGAAAATTTAATCGATAAAAAAGTTGAAATTTTATATTACCCTGCAATCAGGATTTTTTTCGGCACCGATATTATACCCGAAGGTTTTAAAGGAATAAAAGATATTCTGCTTATAAGAAAATTTGATTTTGTATATGCTTATACACCTTCAGTTATTTTAGATTTAATACTGATTTTTATCTGTAAGGTTTACAATGTAAAATTTATTTTTGGTATACATAGCCCTGATTATTTTAAAGAAAAATCTACAATAAACTCTCCAATGAGAAATCTATTATTGAGACCTTATAAAAAGTTAAAATTTTATTTTATAAAGCAAACTAAAATTATTAGAATACAGAATTTAACAGACTTTAAAAGATTAAAGCAAATAGGATATAAAGGCAAAATATATAATATTCCACCATTTATAAACTTGCCAAAAAAGATTAGGCTGCATAAAGCAAAAAGGTTTATTGTGTTGTCAGTAAGCAGATTAAGCATAAAACATAAGGGTATAGATTTATTATGCGATGTAATAGAAAAAACCATAAATAAAAATAATAAAATACTATTTTATATAGTTGGTTCTGGTGACGATGGCGAACCTTTAGTTAGAAACTTAGAAAATAAATACCCTAAAAACGTGAAATGGCTTGGATTCGTTGATGAAAACGACTTATATAAGTTATATCAGCAGGCTAGTTTGTTTATCTCCACATCTCGGGGTGAAAATTTCGGAATAAATGTTGCAGAGGCCCAAGTAAATGGGCTTCCTACAATAGCATTTAATGTTATGGGTTCACAGGACATAATAACCGAGAAAATACAGGGTACTCTGGTAGAACCTTTCAATACGGCTAAATTTTCTGACGAAATAATAAAGTTCTATAAATTTTATAAAGGGGATATTAAAAATTATATCAAGTTAAAACTGAGAATATCTAATATGGCGATAAAAAAATATGATTATAAGATAATTTCAAATAAAATTACTAAAATGTTTATAAATTGAGATTGTTTGCCCAGATTAAACCAAGATACGTATTGCTATCCTATACTGTCGACTTTGTTGGCGGAAAGAGTTCGTTTGAAAAAGATTTATAAAGGTGAAACCTTTACATCATTCTTTAGTGGGCTTTTAAGATAAAATAGCTTCTTAAAAATACGGTATAATGGAATAGAGAGGTCTGGTAGTATTATAAGCAATATAGATAAAAATTTTACTGTTTTACCATTTTTTTTAATTTTAAAGTGGAATACTCTTTTTATATCTGGTAAAAGTTTATTAATTTGTTTTTCCATTGCATCGATAAGGCAATCGATAGAATAAACTCCTTTTAACTTACTGAGAGCTATAGAATAATCAATTAACCATACTTTTACACCTCCTGAAATTTTTTGTGCTGGAGGTCTTCTATACCTTATTAATGGTTCTGAAATTAGTTTTCCCCATTTTCCTACTATCGCCCTATAAAAAAGAATAGAATGCAAAAAAGCCATATTTCTAAGGTCATCAATTTTTGATAGTTCCTTCAGTAAAAAAGTTCGTTTAGTTATGATTTCGGCCATATAGCCAATATCTACTCCCGAATTTGATAGAACGGATAGAACTTTTTCATGCGATCCTGGTAAATAGACAATATCTTTGTTTACCTTAATTACTTTGTTTTTTACTATTTTTTTAAGAGATTCATCAAAAACTTCCGAGTTAATCTGTAAAAATTCATATATAAATAACTCCTTGACTATTTTGTCTATAGCACCGTGTTTTATTATATCATCATCTCCAAACAGCCAAACAAATTCTGTATTACCCATTAGAAGTACCTTCTTGCAATTGTATGCATATCCCATATTATGTATATTTCTTCGATAGTAGATCCGATTATATCTCTTTTTTAAATTATAAACAACTTCTTTAGTGTTGTCTGTTGATCCGTTGTCTGAAATATAGATTGGAAAATTGTATTTTTTTAGTTGTCTAATAAAAGATTCCAAGCATTCTGTTAATTTACCTGCCCTATTATAGGTAGGTATATATATTCCAAGTAGATTACTGTCCATTTAATTTCCCCTAAAATTTTCGATCTGTTCTAATGAAAAATTAAACATCTTTTTCCTGTTATTGTAAAAATTCAAATACCAAGAGGCAGTTTCATTTACCATTTTAGAAAAGTTATATAGTGGCTTCCATTTAAGATTTATTTTTGACTTTCTAGAGTCTAAAAGCAGGTATTTATCTTCATGCATTTTTACCTCTTGAGTTTTTACATACCTTATATCTAGATACTTTTGAAATTCAATGACGAGATCTTCTACCGTTTTCGTGTAATTAGGTCCAAAATTCCAAGGACCGGAATACCTTTCTGGATTATTGTACAAATTAATCATTAGTTTTAGATAACCATAAATTATATCTAATATAAAAGTCCATGGCCTTACAGCATCTGGGTGCCTCAAATTGAGGATAGATTTATTCTTATAAGCTTTTACAATATCTGTGACTATTCTGTTAGGCCCCCAATCTCCACCTCCTATAATGTTTCCGGCACGCGCAGTTGCTATACCAACCTTCTGGTCTTTGAAAAAGCTATTTGAATAAGATTGCACTATTATCTCTGCTGCAGCTTTGCTTGCACTGTACGGATCAAAACCTCCAAGTGCATCTTCTTCTCTGTATCTTTTCTTGAAACCTGCGTTTTTGTATACTTTATCAGTAGTAATTATAAGCACGGCTTTTAAATTATCTACTTTTCTACATGCTTCAAGAAGATTAAGTGTCCCAATGGTGTTTGTCTCGTATGTCTCTATTGGAAAATCATAAGATTTTAATAAAATTGGTTGGGCAGCAAGGTGTATTATTATCTCTGGATTAATTTTTTTTACTGTATGATATAGATCTCTGTAATTTTTAATGTCTCCTCTTATATCTGTAATTTTTGATTTTAGACCAAGAACTTCATAGTTGTATGGGTTTGAAGGTGGATTAAGGGAAAATCCGCTTACTTTTGCATTTAATTTATATAGCCACAAGCTAAGCCACGAACCTACAAAGCCGGTATGGCCTGTTATTAATATATTCTTATTATTGTAAAAACTTAAATCCGTGCTAGCACCTTTTTAATTTTTTTATAGATCTTCTCTGTAGAAATGCCATATCTATCTAATATATACTCTTCAGTTCCAGAGAAATTAATAAATTTATCCGGTAACTTAAAAGGCAAAATATTTATTCCCATATTATTAAGTGCAACAGAGACTTTTTCAAAAAGGGCACCTGTATTTTCTTCTAATGTTATTACTAACTTTTTATTTTTGGCAACTTCTGCTATCTTTTTGTAATCAAAAGGTTTGAAAGTGTGTACTTCTAATAGTTCTGCAAAATTACCTTCTTCAGAATTAAGCTTTCTTGCAACATCAATTGCAACTTTTGTTATTGCACCAATTGATACAATTAATACCTCTGATCCTTTAAAAAGTTCTAGTGGTTTACCTATCTTAATTTCACCATGCTTGTTATGTATTATTGGTTCACCATTTCTTGAAAGCCTTAGATAAACAGGAGAGTTTATTTTATCTATTTTTTGCATAAATATGGATACTTCTCTTGGGTCTGAAGGGCTTAAAATGGTAATGTTTGGTAAGGCATCAGCTACCTTAAGATCTTCTATGGCATGATGAGTAGGCCCTGAGTTGGCATAAACTACACCGCTACCAACCCCAACAAGCACAACAGATAGATTAGGATAACATACATCATTTCTTATCTGCTCAAAAGTGCGATATAATAAAAAAGGGATTATTGAGTAGACATAGACTTTTTTGCCTAGATACGCCATACCTCCCGCTACACTTATCATATTTTGTTCTGATAACCCCATATTTATAAAATGCTCTGGATAATTCTCCCTTATCTTTTCAAACGCTGAAAAACCTAAATCACCAGTAAGGAGAAACGAATTTAAGTCTCCTTTCTCTTTTTCTTTTTTAAATTTATCTATCAGAGCATTTGTAAATGCGTTCCTCATTTAATCACTTCCTCTAAAAATTTTTCTATATCTTCTGACTTTGGTGACCAATAATGCCACCCTAAGTTATTTTCCATCGATTTGACACCTTTTCCTAATATGGTATGAGCAATTATTAGTTTGGGTTTATTCGAATTAGTTTTAAGTGCATTATAAATTTGATTATAGTCATGACCATTTATTTCAATAACCTCCCAACCTGCAGAGATAAATTCCCTTTTGATCCTTTTAATACTTATCAATATTTGATCAAAGGCTTGCCATCCATTATTATCGACTATTGCAATAAGATTATTAAGACCCATTCTGGCACAAAAGTTCATGGCTTCTAGAGTGCTTCCCTCCTGACATTCTCCATCGCTTAATAATATGTATACTTTGCCTTTCGATTTGTTTAACTTTTGTGTAAGTGCCATACCTGCACCTACAGAAAGCCCATGTCCAAGTGATCCTGTTGCGATTTCTATTCCGGGCATACCATATAATGGATGTTCTGCAAGTAACGACCCATTATTTCCTAATGAGCTATACACACTATTACTCACTATGCTTTTTTCATGTAATACTGAGTAAAGTGCCAATGCAGCATGACCCTTGCTTAATATAAAGTGGTCGCCTTTTTTAAGTATATTAAAATAGAGGGTGATTAAAATATCCAAACAAGAAAGATCTGAGCTTATATGTGACATGTGTGCCTTAGAATGTATTATTATAAGTTCCCTTCTCAATTTATTAGCTATTGACTTTAAGTCTTTTATATTTTTCATTCTTTTCATCCTCGTATAAATTAATGTTTTCAATCATCCATTTTTTAGTTTTTTCTAAACCTTTTTCTAAATCATAATAAGGTATCCAGCCAAGTTCTTTTTTTGCTTTTGTAATATCTGCTTTCCATACTCTATTTTCTGGTTCTTCAGATCGTATATCTTTAGACCAGATAACCCTGGCTTTAGCTAGTTTAACAACATCAATTACCTTAGACTGGACACCAGTGCCAATATTAAAAGTTTCCCCACTATTAATTTTATAAATTTTTTTAATTGCAAATTCATATGCTTTATTTATGTCTTCTATAAATACAAAATCTCTTACATTGTTTTTGTTGGATAGATAGGCTATCTCATTTTTTATAGAGGAGTAAAGCACATAAGGAATCAGTCTATGTTTTTCTTCATAATATCCATATACAGAGAATAATCTTAGAGTTATTGATTTTATTTCAGTTTGCTTGAGAAGATTGGTTATAATCGCTTTTGACATTGCATAATCTGTGTTAGGCTCTATAATATCTGACTCTTTCATTGGCTTATATTTAATACCATACTCTGCACTACTACCTGTATTAATTAGTGCTGTGTTTTGTTTACATGCATCAATTAAATTTATAGTACCTATTATATTCGTCTCAATTATTTCTTTTGTACTTGTTTCAAAATGGTAACCACCATAAACAGCACAGTGTATTATTATATCTGGTTTTATTTTTCTAATTTGTTTTTTAACCTCCTCACGGTTTTTAATATCAAAATGGATTATATTATATCCATTAAGTCTCCAACTATCTAAGTTACGCGAGAGTGCAAATACTTCATGTTTTTTTGAAAAATATCTTACTAAGTTTGCGCCGATAAATCCAGAAGCACCAGTAATCGCAATTTTCAATCTTTCCATAATTTTACCTTTTTATTAAGAATTATTTCTTCTAGGTCCCTTTTATCCCATATTGTATCTACTGGATGCCAGAAGCCTTCATGTTTATATGCAAAGAGTTCTCCGGCATCTATAAGTCTTAGCATAGGCTGTGTCTCAAACGGTTCATCTCCTTGTATATAATCCATTACCTTTTTAGATAGTACCATAAATCCACCATTTATGAATGGACTATGCTCTATTCTTTTTTCTTGAAAATCTAAAACTTTTCCAGATTTATCAATATTAAGAACACCGAACCTAGGCATCCTTACGGCAGTAATTGTTGCGAGTCCTCCATGAGACTTATGAAAGTCTATTAAAGATCCTAGATTAATATCAGCTACGCCATCTCCATAAGTCAACATAAAAATATCATCAACATAATCTTTAATTTTTTTGATCCTACCACCAGTAAAGGTATCTAATCCGGTATCAACCACAGTAACCTTCCAGTTTTCAACTTTTTTGTTTATTATATCTATTTCATTCCTTGCTATATCTATCGTTAAATCGTTTGTAGTATTAGCTAGATTAATAAAATACTCTTTAAGTTTTTCACATTTATAACCTCCTGCAACTATAAACTCATTAAATCCATAACTAGAGTAAGTCTTCATTATATACCATAATAGTGGCTTTCCTGCTATTTCTACTAATGGCTTTGGTATTACACCTGTTTCTTCACTCAGTCTGGTTCCACGGCCTCCGGCCAAGATAACTGTTTTCATCATTTCATCGCCAAATCACTTTTTATAAGCAAAATTATACTAGGATAACCATAAGTTAACACTTTTATTATGAATCCTGATTTTTTAAGTTTTTCTATCAAATTCTTATATCCATAATGATATTCTATAATAATCTGGTCGAATGCATTCAAAGCTTCATCGCTTGCATTTAATATCAAATCATATTCGCAACCTTCGCAGTCGACCTTTAACGCTGAGTGCTTCAGGTTAAACCTTTTTACAATTTCATCTAGGCTTTCTATTTTTATTTTCTTGCCTTTTTTGAAATTTTTGAGATCGGCGCTATTCGAATTTTCATAATCTTCTCTTATTGTTACAAATCCGCTTCTGCCACAGCCTTCATTGAGCAGAGTAATCTTATTTTCAAGGTGATTTAGCTTAATGTTCTTCTTTGCAATATTGTACGAGTAAGGGTAAGGCTCAAATGCATACACGTGCTTTGCGCCTTTAAGTGCAAAGTATATCGCCGTATCACCAATATTTGCACCAACATCAACAATATCTTTATCTCTAACATCAAGTCGTTTAAGTTGTTCATTTATAAAATTTGCATTTATAAGAATAATAGTATTATTTAACTGCTTATTTGTATCGTAATAGAAATAAAGTTTCTTGTTTTGGTAGTTTAACTCGACACTGTTGCTTTTAATTTTAATACCTTTAATTTTATAGTTATAATGCCGCTTTTCAGTAAGTTTACTTAGCTCGTCCCGCCCAAATTCAGACTCCCAGAAATCAAAATATTCTTTTCTGCTTTTAAAACAAACACTTTTTCCATTTCTAAACTTTATCGTTAAAGTTTTCCTAATTCCTATCCTAAACAAAACAACATCATACCAATTTTTTGCAAGTCTTATTATAGATAAAATGTTATTTATTTTACTATTTACTGTGATACTTAAATAAACAAAAACAGACATATTATTTCTTGGATCAAAATCTAGCTTCAATTCAACACCATTTCTATGCGTTTGCTTTTGGTTTTGTTAGAATTAATCCTACTGCCTTTATAAATCTATATGATATATGTAGCAAGGTCTTGCAAAGCTAACTTTTAAGGGCCAATATAATATACTTAGTGCATACCTTGACCTGTTTAGCCCCGCTCAACCACATTATTTAAGCATTTTCTGCCATTATTTCTTATGACTGCCATGAAGAGCAAGAGAATACACCAGAAATCCAACAACTTGCTTGCTAGAATGCTAGTGCCGTCGCTGCTTGCTGGCTTTACCCTTGCACTGCTTGTCTTTGTGCTTTCTTACTTCCGCGTAGACCTTGCCTACGGCACCGGTACATCTCTGGTTATATTCACCTCGTTTGCAAGCAGCATATTCATCATGTTCCTTATGCCGCGCAGCACTGCTGCAAAGTCGAGCAAGTTTGTAAAGAGCTATGCGCTTGCCGGCATAATAGGCTATGTTGGCAGTCTGGGTCTTGCCTTTATGCCTCTTGCCGCTGTGGCAGGACTGGTTGTGTTTGTACTCGCCCTTGCAATGATTGCAACACACAGCGAGCACCCTCCCGCTGCTGCAATCGCTTTTGCATTTGTGCTCTTCAAGGTCGGCATTCTCGGCATACTTGTCATAGCACTGGGCGTTTTGATTATTCTTATAGTGCGGTTTACACTCGAGAGGCTTATGTTTCGGTTTGAAAAGACATTGAGAGAAGAGGTTAAAAATATATGATTCAAATGACGCGTAATATGGTGCCTTAACCCCACTCGTGGGAAGTTCACTTTCGAAAGATAGGAGATGAGAGCGAGTGAGGATTTACATAACTGTGACGTTGTTGTGGGTGTTGAAATTTATAAAACCTAAACAACGCATAATATTTCCTAAAACTTTACCATATTTTGATACTCTTCTTGTATAATTGCTTTAATTCCATATGTATTTATTTTTTTACTTACTATTTATTATTATGATAGTAGTTCTTTTTGTCTGCAAAGAAAATGCATATAGGAGCCAGATAGCTGAAGCGCTCTTCAACAGCATGGCAAAAAACAGCTTTGCGATAAGTGCTTCTGGAGCCGAGCCCGCCAGAGAGGTAAGCAAAGATGCTATAAGGCTGCTCAA
>Ga0080006_1126270_pt1 | contig 11117 bp, 12 predicted proteins | sample RS3BMetagenome_FD_69209 | JGI IMG/M metagenome (GOLD analysis project Ga0080006, IMG submission 69209) | Ferric oxide microbial mat and aquatic microbial communities from Rainbow Spring, Yellowstone National Park, USA - RS3B (SPADES... ... | reverse complement strand
CTGTGCGCGGGGCAGGCCTATTCCGCCGGCGTGGTATCCGGCCGAGTAACGGTCGATCCCCGCGTACGCGGGGCAGGCGCGGCGGCAAAAATACTGCGCCAAGCTTCAGAGGGTCGATCCCCGCGTACGCGGGGCAGGCGATAGTGAGGGCCGGAAGACTTCGGTCTTTCGGGGTCGATCCCCGCGTACGCGGGGCAGGCTAGCCGACGAATTGTTGCCGTTTGACTATAGAAGGTCGATCCCCGCGTACGCGGGGCAGGCCCGCTGAGCCTCGCGGCTTGGCGGGTGCTATTGGGTCGATCCCCGCGTACGCGGGGCAGGCGGCAAAAAAGCAATAAAATTATCCAAAAAAGTGGGTCGATCCCCGCGTACGCGGGGCAGGCTCTACATCGCAAGCCCTTGCGAGTATGACAGATTTTATTTTTAAGGATCAACCTTGTGGTGCCGCGTCACGGCGCCCAAGGATCAGTCCATCCACCTCGACCAAGTCGATGGGAGGTGAGCCGAGTACTCTCACCGCTTGGCCACCGGGGACTTCCCGGTCTTGCCAGACCATGACGATGGATGCGTCAGGTTCGTTGGGAAACCATTCCTTCAGCACAGCCCACACGCGCTCTCGCACCGCTGGCGAGATGCGCGGGGCACTGTAGACGCCTGGGACTAGTTCCAGCATGGCCGAGGCGAGAAAGCCCCGCACCCGCCCCGATACGTTACGCGTCACCACCACGGTCATCGACATCGAAGAGCTCCTTGATCCGGTCGATCATGCGCGGGATGAGTTTCTCTTGTCGAAAGGCACGGGCTGCCCGTTTGCGCACCTCGCGCTCGATCGTGAGGTCGCTTTTTTTCTGCTGAATCGCCTGAACGGCAGAAAACGCCAGCGGCAGGGTGATGTCGATGCGATAGAGATCGGCCACGTCCAGCGTAAAGGCGTTGCTTGAGTCCTCGTGAATGAATCCCAGTGGCGGCAGCGCACCCACAGCGGCCACGGCGATATCGGCGGCGGCTTCGACAAAAGTGGCGGCGTGGTTGATGGCTTGGTTGGGTAGATCGGCAGCGTTTGGGTTTTGGCGGTCGTAGAGGCGGCCGTGCCAGGTGATGCCGAAGCGCTGGGCGATGAGCTTGTAGCTTTCTTTGATGCGCGCGCCCTCGATACCGCGCAGTGTTTCGATATCGCGGTGTGGCAGCACACGGCCGAAGCGCCAGGCGTACAAGCGCCGCGCGGTGTCCAAGCGGCGTTTGGGGTCAGCCCAGCGCTCGGCATGTGCGCGCGCCACATCGGAGCGCCCTTGGCCCAGCGGTGGGGCGGTGTAGCTCTTGACGCCGCCTTCGCCTACGGCGGCAATCAGGGTGCCGTGCCGTGCGCACAGCCGCAGCACGTCTTGTGTGATGCTGGTGCCAGGCCCCAGCAAGATCATGGAGACGGCTTGATAGGGGATGGCGTAGTCACCCGCTTCGAGGGTTTCGCTCTGTGCGGCCATGAAGCGCAAGGTGCCGTCTTCGACCGAGAGTTTGCCGTACTCTAGCCACAGCAGGCCGTGGCGGTCGGCGTGTGGGATGCGCGAGGCGGCCAGGCCCAGCCGCCCACGCAGCAGACCGGGCCCGGAACTCATAATGCCGGTGAGAGCAAGATCATCCCAAAACCGAACGCGCGGTGCCGGCCGATGCCGTGCGCCAGCAGCGCCGCGAAGCGTTCACCGTCTTCTACCGTTGCATCGGCTGCAAAAAGCGCCGAGGGGCGCTCCACACCTTTGATCCGGTTGCCTCCGTGGCTGCGATCACGCCGCAGCAGCCGGCTGCTGGCTTGCATGCCAATCAGGTCGATGTGCGCAAGTGTCGCCGTACCCACCCAATGGCGCGCAAACCACGCGCGATAAACCTCGGCGCGAGTCACCGCATCGTTGCCTGAGCGGTCGATGGCGCGCAGGTAGATGTCTTTCTCCTCATCCCCCTGGCGCGACACGGGGCAAGTGAGGACCTCCAGCCGCAGGCGCTGGCCTTTGCGCCACACCTCGGGCATCGGTTTGCTGACCACACCCTCAGGGTCGAGCGCAGCCCAAGCGTCTGGTGAGGCGAAAGCCTGTGCGTGAGCCAACAGCGTGGCGGCGTCCGTGCCGGCATATGCCAGCACTTCGTGTCGGCGCTCGAAGTAACGGAATGGCTTGGGTTTAGCGTTGCCGAACAGCGCAGCAAACCACGCGTGCAGGGTGTAACCCAAGGTTTCGTCTTCCCGCGTGATGCCGTGCCCGCTGGCAAAGCGCAGCAGTCGCGGGGCATCGATGGGAATGCGCACGAGGTGCAAGCCGCTCACACGGTCAACTCCAGCAGGCCCACCGCGTAGCGTCGCGACCCACGGTGGATGTTGTTGGCCCAGTCGCGTCGGTCATAGCGTTCCTCGGTGTTCTCTCCTGCTCCTTCATCCATCGGCCACAGAGCGGGGATTGCCTTGGGGCGGCGGCGCGGGCCGATGTCAGCGAGCGGCTCGGCAGTGAGTGCCGCTTTGACGCCTGGGGCCTCGCGTCGGCCTAGCAGAAGAGGGGTGGCGGGCAGGCAGGGCTTGCGGCCGATGAACAGTGGCCGTGCCGGGGTGCGCAGGGCGGCTTCAAGCGCATCGAGCGTGGGCGATTCCTCTCCGGTTACGGTCAGGGCCACCGTCATTACGCCGTTGGCCCAGTAGTCGCGAAGGCGTATGTTGGTGTAATGGCCAGTCTCTCTGATCACTCTATCCACATCGCCCTTGCGGCCCACCACCACTCCTCTAGTCGTCCAGCCGGTGTCCACAAGAAAATCCTGCCCAAGATCGGCGGTCTGGTAGTCCTGAATGAGCACCGGCTCGGCATCCCATCGGGCAGCAAAGCGCAGTCGATCCTGAAGCGCCTGGAGCCTGTCCGTGTCGCGGTGATCCCACCCCAGGGCATTCCCAAGAAGGCCGGTGAGCATCGACTTGCCAGGAAAGCGCCAGGTAGGGTTGATTTGATCGACCACCACGCTGCCAAAGCTCATCAGCGGCGCATCGAAACGCAAAAGTAGGCAGTCCACGGCGTCATCCCCAAAGGGCGTCGAGCGCTGCCGCAGCGTTGGCAGGCACGGGTGCTTGGGGTGGCAGGGCAGCAGGCACGGGGTCCAGCACGGTGGACAGACCGCGATAGCCCGATGGTGCGCCATGCATTTCGTCCACGCGTTGCACATACGCAGCTAGCCGATCCATCGCTGTCAAGCGCAGGTCCTGCTGGACCCCCTTCCAAGGTAGCGCTTCCAGAAAAGCGTTGGCAAGCGTGCGCGGCTGGGCGCGGCCAGCCTCGAGCAGCAGCAAGTCGGCCCAGGCATATGGCGCGGTACTGCCCTTCTTGGCGCCGGGGCTTTGCTGCACGATGCTGGTGATGAGTGCCTCCAACACGCGGCGCGGCAACGTGGTGTCCTGCTGCTTCCAATCTTTGGTATTGCAGCCGGTCAGGTTAGCCACCAGCAGCGGTACGTCGACGACGACGTAACCGTAGTACAGGCCGGCCCCGAGTTCGGTCTGGTTGGCATGCGCCGCGCCCGTCTCGTCGTCACGGTTGAGGTCATCGACCACGGTGAAGTAGTCCATCTCGGTACTGGCGGCATGCACGGTGATTGCGTGGGCCACGTGCACCGGGGCATCGACGCGGGCGAGTAGGTCGGAGGTGACCATGCGGCCGAAAAGCGCTGCTGTCAGCCCGGCGGCTGATTTGCCCATAGCCTTGAGGTTATCCTTTTCTTCCCTGGCTTTGAGGCGCTCGGCCAGCGCCTTGGCGGGGTCCTCCTCACGGCTGGCCTGCAGCAGCATCTTCACGAAATAGTCGGCCTCGCGCAGTCCAAACAGAACTGGCTGATTCAGGTCGCCTCCCTTTTTGACCCCACCGTCGATCACCCCTTGGGCCAGTGTTTCGATCAGCTTGGCGGCCAGCGCTTCGGGCACACCCTCCGCAACGGCCTTGGGCAGCACCGTACGGGTGAAGAATGAACGGGTACGCAGCCCATCAGGCACCTCCGGCAGTTTCTCGCGCAGATCCTCGCGCCAGTGGCGCTTGAGGCATTGTGAGGAGACGCGCAGCCGAATGGCATTCCCAAACGGGATGCGCTTGGCCAGGCCTGCATCGTCGCGGTTCAAGAGGCTGGCGGGGTAGCTGGTGAGGGTGTGGATTTGCAGGAACATGGCGTCACTCCTTGGCGTATCAGTCTTGGGGCAGGTGGCGGTAGTAGTGGCTGGCGATGCGGCGGTGCAGGCGTTCGCGCTTGTCGGCATCCGTCGTCAGCAGAAAAAGAGCAACGTCATGCCAGTCGAAGCGCTCGCCCCGGGCGGCCAGAAAACGCACGGCGCTCATGAAGAGATCCAGGCGCACATCGTCGGGGGCCGAGAGCAGCCGCTCCAGACGGCCTTCCGAGAAGCGGCTTTCTGCCAACGCTCGACCCAGCGGCCGTTGTGGGTCGTGACAGCCTGTGCCGCAGGTTGCCAGGCCCCAGGCCAGGGTCATCCACGCTTCGATGTACCGATCGGCCGGCAATTCGTGGCCGAGATGCCGCAGCCACAATCGGTAAAAGGCCAGCGGCACGGGCTGGCCTGGTGCCCAGCGGCGTAGTGCTGCGCGGTCGCCATTGGGGTAGTGAGTCGCACCGATCACGCCGACGAGGCGGACGATGTCGGACGCCAACGCCGGGGTGGTGGCTAGGGACGGGGCGGCTTCGGTCATGGGGCGGTTTCCTCCATCATTTCGGGGTCGTCAACGGAAGCCCGGCCGGGCCAGGGCAAGTGGTGTTTGCGCAGCAGACCGATGAACGCCCGCTGTGCCTGCGTGATCGCGCGCCAAGTGCGGTTGGCGGGAAGTGGCAGACGCTCCGTGGCCTCATCGAGCACGCCCTGGGCGATCTCGACGAGGTGTTGCTGCCATGCGAGGCGCACGCTGTCGTGGTCCTCTTCAGCGCCGCGCCAGAGGGTGGGGAAGTAGCTGGCTTCCCAGCGGCGGAGGAAGTCTTTGCGAGCGGCGTCGAGCCAGCTTTTGACCCGATCGAAATCGGCCTGCTCGGGCCCGCCCTCGCTGAGCACCGCCAGCGCAGTGCCCAGTGCGTTCTGAACCGTTTTGGCATCGGTGAGCAGCGCTTGCGCTAATTTGCCCAGTTGGTCGCGGCTCTCACTGCTCAGTAGCGCGAGGCGCGCTTTGGGCGGCATGGGCAGCTCAATGCGGTGAAAGCCCTCTGTGGTGCCTTGGCCGCGCACGAGGCAGCTGGCCAGGAACAAGCCTGGGCCCTCGCCGGGCTGTGGGGTTTGCAGGGGCGTCAACTCGTAGCCTTGCTGGAACAGCAGGTCGGTCAGGCGCTGGGGCGTGAAACCCTCGGCGGACAGGGTCAGTGCCGAGCGTCCCTTTTTCTTGTCTGACGTGTTGATGGCGGTCCAAGGATCGCCGACATCACCGTTTTCTCGCGTTTTGGGCCCGATCTGGCGTGCCTTGCTGGTGGCGCCCAAGACGACCGGTTGGCCCGTCGGCCCGCGTACCAGTCGCACAGGACGGGCAGCTTCAATAAACCAAGGCTCCAAGTCTTTCAAATAGAAATGATGGTCGCTGCGCTTCCATGGGGTCAGCCATGTCAAAACAACGCCGCGCTGGGCGTAGCCGTGGGTGGCGATGGTTGCCGCGCGTAAGGCATGAACGGCTCGAACTTCGCACCGGAACCGTTCGCTGGATTGACGCGATGCGGTCCACGAGATAATGGAGCGGCTGGCAAAGCCGCCATTCATGCGCACGATACCGTATTTGTCTTTGCCGAGGAAACCGCTCGTGGTCTGTAACAGCAGCAAAGCGTAGATCCAGGCCTCGGTTTGGCCGGGCATGACCCGTGCCATTTTCACGTCGTGGTTTTTGGACGTGACGAGCACGTCGAGCTCGTCCGGCGTGGTGGCCTCGGCCTCGTACACGGTTCGCCCGCGTACGGTTTTGACGCCGTAGTCGGCGGCTTCCTGATCCCAGCTCGCCCACGGATGCTGGAAGAAAGCCGGTTGGGTGACGTCCTCTACCAGCAGATGCCAGGCGCTGGCTTTACCCTCTGCCAGTTCCAGCAGCCCATCGCGCCAATACGCCGGCTCGGTGGGCAGCTCTTCAGTGGGCCGGCGCGCCTGGATGCTGGCTGCCAGTTGCACCAGGAACACGTGCCAGGGGTCGGCCTGGTGGGCGCGCAGGCCAGTGTAGCCATCGACCGTGCCTGACGACAGGGCGGCCAGCAGTTCGGGCAGGCTCAAGTGTCGATCGCCGGCGGCGGTGCGTATGCCGATCATTGAGTCGTGGAGCAGGTCATGCATCGTCTCTCTCCAGGCCGAAGCGGGTGTAGCGAAAGCGAGCCTCACCGATTGAGAAACGAAAACCGTCATCGATCGGCTCGGCGCGAACAGAATCGGGCGCCTGTCCTGCTGGCAACCAGTGGAATGGGATGGATACGCGGTGAATGCTCGCACCCAACGGCGAGGGCAGCGGGTCCGCCAGGGCGATGTCGTAGGTGGGCTGCCCGAGGCGAGTCAGAATGCGCTCGCTCTTGTCAACGTAGTGCAGGTCACCGAAGGGCTGGTCGTCCATGACCGAGCGTAGGGCTTGTACGATCTCCGCCTGCACCTCGCCCGCCAGTCCCTGACCATGGGCGTACCAGACCTCCGACAGCGCATCGAGTGCATCAGGGTGTGTGGTGCGTTCGATACGCTCGCGGGCCTGCTGGGGCAAGGCCAGCGCGGGTCGGAGCCGTAGTTCCTCCCAAGTGCAAGCCAGTACCCGCCCGTCGGGGTAGACGCGTCCCAGCCCAGCCGGGGCGCGCAGTTCGCCGCCTTTGTCGAGATAATCAGTGAGCGGCTTGGAGGGTACGCGCACGAGCGCTTGGGACGCCTCGAACCCTGTTGGCCGTGTTCGGCGTTCGTGCCGATGCAGGCGCCCGAAGCGCTGGATCAGCACATCCATCGGTGCGAGATCGGTGACGAGCCAGTCGGCATCGATGTCCAAGCTTTGCTCCAGGGTCTGTGTGCCGATTAACAGGTGCGCGCCTGTGGGCGAGCTTTTGCCCAATTGTGCGGTGACGGCTGCATCCAGTCGCTCGCGGTCTTCGCGCGCGAAGCGACCGTGGTGCGGACAGGGCACCCCGTTGAGGGCGAACAACGCGGGCAATAACGCCGGGTGATGTGCACGCAGTCGCCCTTCCACCTGACGAAATAACGCATTGGCCCGCGCCACTGTGTTGCACACCACCAGCACGCGCGCGCCTTGCTCGAGCGCGGCGACCAGGCGTGGGATCAGTGCACCGTCATCGGTGAGCGTGGGCGAGAGTTCGACGTCGATCGTGCGCTCGCGGGCCGCGGGCATCGGCCATGTGCGCGAATGCGCCGACAGCAGCGGATAGGGTTTGGTGATTGCCGCTTCAAGCGAAGTCATTGATCGATCGAAGTACAAAGCCGCCGCTGCTTCGCCTAACGTGGCTGACAGCAAGAGCGCCCAGCCGCCGCGCGCCAGATGTCCGCGCAGCAGCGCGCGCAACACCTCGCGCATGTAGGGGTCGGAGGCGTGCACTTCATCGACCACCAATAAGTGCCTGTCCAGGCACACCGAGCGCATGAGGCTGTGCTTGACCTGTAGCGCCGACAGCAGCGCCTGGTCGATCGTGCCCACCGCGATCGGGGCGGCCAAGAAGCGCTTGGGCCGCTCGGCCGACCAGAAGCGTTCGCGCTTGCGGTCTTGTGAGTTGTCGTCCCATAGCGCGCCTTGCGGATCGGGGAGGATGCCGGGTACCGGGCGGCCGTCCACCTGCACGTAGCCCGGAACGGCGAGCAGCACCGGGCCGGGGCGTTGATCCGGTTCGAAAGCCGCATCCACCGCCCGGCGCACGCGGGTGTAGAGCTCGCGCGCCGCCACCCGGGTGGGCAGGGCGAAATAGAGCCCATCGACCTGGCCTGCAGCATACAGGCGAAAAAACCACGCCAAGGCTGCTTCGGTCTTGCCCGAGCCAGTGTCGGATTCGACGAGCAGCAGGCGGGTGTCGTCTTTGGGCGGAATCTGCTCGGCCAGTGCGGCTTGCAGGGGCGTGGGGAAAAAGCCGAACACCTGGGCAAACGCTGGGGAGGTACGCGGCTCGGGCGGCTTGAGGCCAATCGCTTGTAAGGCGCGCCCGGCGGCCGACTGGGCCAGCGCCCAGCGATCCTCTTGTGGGCTTTGGCGGTAGGGGAAGAACTGCGTATCCGAGCCGATCCAGTCAGCCAGCATCACCAAGCCAGCAAATCGCTGCTGCATCGCCGCCGTGGCGTCGATCGGTGGCGCATCGGGGGCAAATGCGGCGGGGAAGGCTTGGCGCGCGGTAAGGGCCAATGCATCCAGCGCGGTCAGCGGGTCGTAGCCGTTGGCGGCACCCCACCACCTCTTGGCGCCCCGTTCAACACCGCTGGCTGCGTAGTCGTGCACCGACACCGGCCGGCCATGGTGGGAGATGCTGGCCAGCAGCATCTGAAAAGCTTGCTCTTCGTTGGTAAACCAGCCGCAGATGTCGGCAAACAGCGACCGCCATGCCGACGGCCAGCGGTCTGACAAGTCGCACAGTAAGGCCACAGCCTCAAGGACGTGCCCCGCTGTTTCGCGCGCGGTCGGGTCGGCCTTGGCCTGAAAGCCGCGGTTGCACTTACCAAAGTCGTGCAAATAGGCGATGACGGCCAGACGGTCTTTTTGTCGAGCGTCCGTAATGCCGAGCCGCGCGAGATTGCCGAGATCCAGCAAGGCGCGCAGGACGAGCGCAACGTCGAGGCAATGATCGGTCAGGGGGTGTTTGGCCCCATCCGGCTGGCTTTTGCCCCAGCAAGTCGCCGCCATTGTGGATGTACTGCCGTTGGCCGACGTCGCTTCGCTTGGCTGCCCGGGTCGCACCGATCATCCCCCCTCACCACGACATCTGGTCTGGACAGGAGTCATCCCGCGCATCGGGAGACCCCGGCCTAGCAGGCCGTTGAAAACTCCCCCGCCGGCGCCCGTGTCGGCCACGACGATCTGAAGCCATCCGCGAACGACCCATACGAGGACCATGAGAGGCGACCAAGACTCCCAGGGGGCGATGTTCAGTGACATCCGTCTTGAAGAGCGCGTGCCGCAGGCACACCCGCTGCGCAAACTGCGCGCGGTGGTCGATGCGCTGCTGGCGACGATGAACCGCGAGTTCGAGGCGGTGTATGACCGCCGCGGCCGCCGAAATCGCAGCGCAGAGGCGACTGGGCGGCTTGTTTGCGCGAAATCTGCGCCCATGATGCGTTCGATCATAAATTTTTCAACGGTCTGTTAAATACGATGGGTGTAGCGCCCATCCATTTTCGACGTGAAGTCGTCTATGAGGAAATGCAGCTCCTCATGATAATCCGTGTCCAGCAAATCATAAGCACGGTTCTCTTGCTCGCGCTTCAATCCAACATGGTAGAGCTTGGCCCGATTCGCATAGTTGGTCGAACCCCAGGATTTTCCGGTTGGATACCGGAAATGTCCGCTCAGAAATTCGACCATCGCCTGCCGCGAACGAGTGTTGATTTTTTGCTCGAAAAACATAATGTCCTCTCATTTGAACGCGCCGGTCCGATACATTCGGACCACCGCAGTTCGTTCGAGGTTGTCTGGTGCGGGACTTGTAAAACGCGGCGGGGGGCATGGCCCCTGTAGCCTGCTGATCCGGGGGCGGACATGCCCCCAGCGGGGCCGACCCGGCCGCCTGGCCGCGCGATCGTCCCCCCTTGGCGACAATGTTTGCCGAGGTTGTCCACTTCGCCTAGCTCTTATGTTTGCCGAGGTTCCCGAGTTATTTTGCTTCGGCCGCTCCCGGCACCCCCTCCAGCCCCCCCGCGTCGCCCCTGCTCGCGCCTCTTGCGAGCCGCTGCGCACCCGGACTTCCTGAGCGCTCTTCCGTGCCACCTGGTCTGGTATACCAGACATTTCCCGCAGATCCTCTTTCGAGTCTCTGCTGTTTTGGCGCGACCTGAGACCTGAGCTTCGAGACTCTTTCGAGTCTCTGCGCGACCCGATGTCGGGTTTTGTAAGCCGACATAATGGCCCGCGCCGATCATCCGGTCGATACAAAACCGATTGCCAAGAAACTGGGTGCCGATTACAGATTACCGAATACCCGCCTGATAAAAACCCAGAGCCAACCCCAGCGCACACCAAACAAAACCCGAAGATACCAACCGAGCCCAGCGCATAGATCCTGACGATACCAAAAGGCCGATCCCGAACTGAAAATACCTGAACTCCAGGTACGAGCACTAGCGCAAAATACCGCGAACGGGAAAAACACACCATGAACCTGCGCGAAGAAATGGGCGACGACCGCGGTTCAAGCCGCTTGAATAAGGGCGCTGATGGGCTCGTCGTGGGAGGAACTCAACGGCTGGCTCGAGCGCTGGAGCCTCGAAGTGGCCGACCTCCGCATTCACGGCGCCACCCATGAGCGGCCGATCGATCGCTTCGCGCGCAAGCAGCTCACGCCGCTCGGAAGGCGGCCGCTCCATCGTTACGAGCGGGTGCGCACGCGGCAGGTTACCAACGACACCATGGTCTCGGTCGGGGCCGCGCGCTATTCGGTCCCGGTCGAGTACGTGGGCGAGAGCGTCAGCGTGCAGGAAAGAGCCACCCGCTACGAGATTTTCCATCACGACAGGCATATCGCAAGCCCGCGCCGCGCACCGCGGCATCCAGCATCGCCGGCGAGCCGTTGGACAGGATCGCGGTGACGAAACCGGCTTCTCGCAGGCGTCTCAGCGTGTCGGGCACTTCGGGGGGAGTCGTGTGGATCAGGCCGCCGGCACCAACCTGTAGTCGGCAAACATCCCGTCGACTTCGGTGTGGAAGAGGTGGTTGGGGTAGATGCTCAACGTCTTGACCGCCAACGCCAGAACGATTTCGCTTGCGCGCACGCAATGCCTGCAAGACATCGGCCGGGACCTTCGACATTTTTTCGGCAATCATGCTGTGCGTGGCCGCGCAATAACCGCAGCCCTTCGACACAATGCTGGTGACGCCCGGATGCCCGCCTTGCGGCGACCTTCGACCAGATGAAACAGCCTCCTCTCGTGGTCGTGGCGCCAATGCTGCCGCGGCTCCTCG
>Ga0080006_1156224_pt1 | contig 11120 bp, 9 predicted proteins | sample RS3BMetagenome_FD_69209 | JGI IMG/M metagenome (GOLD analysis project Ga0080006, IMG submission 69209) | Ferric oxide microbial mat and aquatic microbial communities from Rainbow Spring, Yellowstone National Park, USA - RS3B (SPADES... ... | reverse complement strand
TGTGAGGCTCATACTATCCGATTCTACCTTTACGTATTCAACCATAACGCAAATGTCGCACTCGCCGCTTTCCAACCTTTCACGGCATTGTTTTAAAAGTTCGTTCCACACGCCCGCCTTCTTCCCTTCGATTATGACGGTCACACCATTGAATTTGAGCAGAGCATCCGGCCTCACGTGTTTGCTTAGAAGAGCTTCCCCATACACTTTGAGTCCTGCCTGCGCTAGAAGCCTTGCGAGTTCTACATTGAGATTTTCCTCTCTAGTGAAAGAGAAAATATCCATCACTCCACCATAGCGCTCTCTTTTTTAAGCTTATGGGATTTTAAGGGATGGAGGTGCCCCTGATGAAAGTCCGTTATAGCCCAATAAGATAAGAGAGGTACATCTGAGGAAAATCTTTACGAATCTTTCTTGATTGTTTTCGAATAAACTTCTTTCATTTCCTCCTTTGAAATGGGGGAATTAAAAATACTGAAATCACTCTTTTGCAAACCTTAGTTGTCACATCGTAGATATGGAGGAAAGAATGCAATCCAAAACCTTGACAGTAGGAATATAGAAATTGTTAAACCAATCTGAAACTGTTGGTTCTTCAACAATATTGGCATGGACGTAGTCGTTGAGCTTGGTATATATTTCGGAATAAATTAAGTCTCCAAAATATTTGTCTTTGATTTTTTTATTCTTAAGTTCAAAATATTTTTTTACACAAAGGTTTATAGCATTTAATTTATCTTTCTGCAGCTGATACTTTATTAATTTCTTCATTTCTGGAGTATCTGGCCTCGAATATACGGCATAAATGGTTGCCTCATTCTCGCAATACTTGCAGCGACCGAACTCATTTCCCAAATAAGTCTTCGCATCGGGGGTATGGAAAGTTAACAGACGAAGCTTCTCCTTTAATTTAGAAGTAAGTTTTCCTTGGATCCTAAGTTTTCTTTTCAAATCTTTGAGCAACACATACTCATGCTTATCGCAGGCCCTTAAAGTAATATTATCATCACTCATTAACAGAAAGTGGAAAGACTCGGGAGAAAGGTAGTTTTTCAAAATTTCCCGCACGACTTTGTTATCCTCTCTGATTAATTCTACAACAAACTCCTCTAATATCTTTTTAAAAATTTCCTTTGCCTTTTTGTTACTTGCTAATGCTTTGTTGTGTGGAAGCTCGTAAATGATTTCTTCATAGAATTTTTTGGACAATTTATGCATAGTTTCTTTCATTGATCTCTCTTCGCTTCTGTTATTGACCCCAACGTGCGGTAGGGCTAATCTATCAAAATTTTTAAAAATGCTCATTTTGCCCCAGTATCCAGAAAGAATGGCATTTGCCATTGGATTGATATCTTCATCGCTTTCTGCGCTGCCTCCAGGCCAAGAGGATATAGTAAAAATTCCCATAAAAATAAGGTCTAAGGTAGCTCTAATTTCTCTTAAGGAATATTTGATATAACCTTCTCCCGCCAATTTTACTGAGATAGCTAGCTCGCTAAAAATATCTGCAAATAGAAGGGCAAGAAATTTTTCGGTTCTTCCCTTATCGGGCTTTTCTTTAATAGAATTTAAAAAGCTAGCATATCTGTCATTGAGTTGCTTTAGAAATTCAATAGCTTCACGTATTTTTTTCTTACCTTTATTTGGTACATTAAAGATCTTATAAAAATCTGAGGTTTCTAACCTTCTATTCATCCATTCTATAGATTTTTTGATATCTTGATTTTCTCTCATTTATGACACCGTGTTTTTCCATTTGATTTCTAATTGTCATTCCAATTAATCATTTTTTCGTCATAGCCAGAGAGGATTTATAAAAACTCTGGTATTTCGCCAGACCCGGTAACAATAAACTTTATTCATGCGGGGGCCATGGAACAGCATGGCAAACCTTCTTGATGAAGCTCTTATGGGAAGAATAGATTATGATACTTTAGCGTTCATGAAAAAACAACAACGTGAGAATGGACTAATAACGAGAAAAGAATGAACGAATCATATGCTCTTAGTAATATGAAATATATATCTGTGTTTCATCAATTTCCAGGATTTTTCTTTCATTAGCTGTCTGTATAATAATGAGAAAATAAATTTATTTTCCTCTGATAACTGAGAATTATACTAAGGAAACTGGAAAGGGGGTGTGTTAAAACCGTTCGGTTTGGACACGCTAGTTTAGCAGAAGACTCAATGAGTCTAAATTCCTATAAATATGATGTCAACCAATCCAAGATGGCGCAAGCTAGAATAAATTTATTACGTTCTTAGAAATCTTCTCTTATGTATGGTTTGAATGGTAAAATATTATGGATAGACCTAAATCATAGCAAGATATGGGCTGAAAATATAGAGGAAGAAATTTACAGAAAATATCTTGTAGGTGTTGGTCTGGGGAGTTATATTTTGAATAGAGAAATAAAAGGCAATATTGATGCTCTAGGTCCAGATAACATTCTTGGTTTTATCACCGGGCTGTTTAATAGCTTTAATGTACCTTTAGGAGGAAGATTGGAAATTGTAGCGAAATCACCGATGACCCAGTCGTGGGGTGATTCGAACTGTGGGGGTAAATTCGCACCTGAATTAAAAAATACAGGATATGACGCAATATTTATTAAGGGAATTTCCAAAATACCTATTTTTATAACCGTTATAAACGACAAGGTCTCGATTGAAGATGCTGAAAAGCTCTGGGGAATGGATGCATATGAGACGGAGACAGAACTCAAGAAGATAGACCAAAGAGGACAAGCCATGGTTATTGGAGTTCCCGGAGAGAAAATGATGTATGCTGCTGCCATTATGAATGAATACGGAAGAGCTGCCGGGAGAGGCGGTCTTGCCGCTGTCATGGGATCAAAAAAGATAAAAGGATTATTTGTACGAGGAACTCAAAAGTTACCGGTTTTCGATCAAGAAATGCTAAGAAATACATTAATTAATACTCAAACGCAATTTAGAAATTCCATGGACCTAGTAAATCCTTGGCATTTATATGGGACTACCCAAGACACTGAGTCTTCGCACTTAAATGGTGACGCTCCCATAAAGAATTGGCTTGGTGTAGGGCTTACAGATTTTGGAGAGGAGGCGGCAAGGAAAATAAGTGGTGACGAAATCAGGAAAGACGTCCTTAAATCTTATGGGTGTGCACAATGTACCCTTGCTTGCGGAGGGCATATCAAGAGAAAAACGAAATATGGAGAAATAGAAGGTCACAGGTTAGAATATGAAGGAACTGTTGCATTTGGTGGTTTAAACTTGGTATCTGACTTGGATGCAATTTCTGTCAGTTTTGAGCTGTGTAATAGATATGGACTAGACATTATCACAGCCGGTGCCGCAATAGCATTTGCCAACGAATGTTACGAAAAAGGAATTTTAGAAGAAAAGGACATAGGATTCGAGATTGGTTTTAATAATCCCGACGCAGAAGTGAGACTAATAGAACTAATGGGAAAAGGAGAAGGTATAGGAAAAATCCTCGGTATGGGGCAAAGGTATGCATCTACGGTTATAGGAAAGGACAGCAAGGAATGCACAGTTGAGATAGGTGGGCAGGACTTACCTATGCATGACCCAAAATTGATGCCAAGCTTGGTCACAACTTATCTTTGTGATCCAACACCGGGAAGGCATACAGCTGGAGGTATAGGTTTCAGTGAAGGCTCTAAGTTGGTTCTTCCTTTTAAGCTTCCAGAATCTGATAGTTTTATACCGAGATATGAGTGGAATGGCAAAGGGAGGTATCAGTTTCTGGCCGTAGCATCTCAAGAAGTACAAAATGCAACGGGAATGTGTCAGTTTTCAACGTGGATATGGAGAAATAGTTTTCCGTATACTGAGTTCATAAAAGCCATTACCGGCTGGTCCCTAACTACGGAGGATCTAATAGAAATTGGATGGAGAATTCAGATATTAAGACACATATTCAATTTAAAGCAAGGAATTAACCAGTACAAAATATACCCACCCGGAAGGGTCATAGGAAATCCTCCATTGAACTCAGGGCCGACAGCTGGGGTTACGATAGATTTTGAAACTCTTAGGAGTGAGTATTTTGATACACTTGGCATTGATAAAAACGGAGTACCTTTTGGAGAAGTAATTTCAAAACTAGGTATCGATCCATTTCTCATATGACACAGTTTAATATGTTTGAATAATACTTCGTAGCTGTTTTCAATCTCATAGTTTTCCTTAACGGAGCCATCCTCCTCCAAGTGGTTGTGAGAGTCTGAAGTCGGAGAAATCTCCTAATACTTCAATTCACCCTCATTGAAGGGTATTCTGTCGAGGCGAAGGATAGACAGTTTAAGTCTCGATCTCATAGGTCAAATCAACTCGTTAGGAAATGTAACCTCAAGCATCTTTTCTCAGAAGAGCTCCCTGTCTAATCCAGATTTTGCTGTTTCCGGACCCTATGAAGAAATTAAACTCGTGAGGATCTAGTGCTGGAGCGAAAAAATTTATACACCAAAACCCTCACTACATGGGGTTTGATCTCATGCTTTTTGTTAAGAACAAATTTACAGGTGAAGTGATAGCTGAACTGAAGGAGACTGGAAAGGAAGAGGCTGAAAAGGTTCTCAAGAATTCAATAAATGCGTTCAAGAAAATTTCTGAACTCCCTGCATACAAAAGGAGCGAGTCACTTCTGGATGCTTCCGATAGAATAACGAAGAATTTGGAAGAAATGGCAAGAACAATTGCCATGGAAGCAGGGAAACCAATAAAGTATTCCAGGAAAGAGGTCAAGAGAGCGGCATTTACCACAAAGAGTTCAGGAGAAGAAGCAAAGCGAATTCATGGTGAAACCGTACCCTTCGATGTTGAACCAAGAGGGGAGAGAAGGTTTGCATACTACACTCGTGTGCCAATTGGCCCGGTTTTCTCTATTACCCCTTTCAACGATCCATTAAATCTCGTTGCACACAAAGTTGGTCCTGCAATAGCCGCTGGAAACTCCATAGTTAATAAGCCTACCACCCTTACCCCATTATCATCACTGAAACTTGAGGAAATTTTCAGGGAAACAGACCTTCCCGAGTACTCATACCAGAATATAATTGCAGGAGGAGAATCAGAAGTGACAAAATTCTTCCTCAATTCTGATACCATGAAAAAGGTGACATTCACTGGAGGTACGGAGGCAGCAGAAAAAATGGTGAGGAATGCAGGACCTAAGAAATATTCTATGGAACTGGGGAGTAATTCTCCTGTGATAGTATGCGAGGACGGAGACTGGCGTGGATCTGTAGATTCTATCGTCGATGCGGCATTTGAATCACAGGGACAAAATTGCATTCACGCCCAGCGTTTAATAGTCCACAAGAGTCACATAAAGGAATTCACTGATGCCATTGTAAAATCAACAGAGAAACTTAAAGTAGGGAATCCATTGGACGAGTCCACGGATATAGGTCCTATGATAAGTGAAGGAGAAGCAAAAAGAGTTGAAACGTGGGTAGATGATGCTAGAAGTCGAGGAGGAAAGGTACTGATTGGAGGAAGGAGAGAGGAAAGCGTATACTACCCGACAATCCTTGAAAATGTTCCTAGATCTTCAACCATATGGAGGAATGAAGTATTTGGGCCCGTCACGCTTATAATACCGTTTGAATCTATTAAAGAGGCAGTAGAAATAGCAAATGATGTACCATATGGTCTTCAAGCTGGGGTTTTTACCTCGAACATCGATACGGCGATAAAAATGATAGATTCTCTCGATTATGGGACGGTTTTGGTGAATGATACGTCTGATTTCAGGGTCGATACCATGCCATTTGGTGGAATGAAGAAGAGTGGATTGGGAAGGGAAGGAATAAAATTCGCAATAGAGGAAATGACAGAAATAAAATTAGCAATATTCAGGAGGTAAAAACAGCACTGATCAAATTCTCTTGAAATGATCGGGCTGTACAGATTTGAGAGTAAGAATATAATTTGTATTATTTTGTTTGCTGTTTACCTCTTACCTTTTCTCAATTATATCCATTAGGTCTGATAGCGCAGCCTGGGCTGTGACAACCTTTCCCGCTCCAGGTCCCATAACATATATTTTACCAAGCGTATCTGTTTCTATTTCAATTGCGTTCATTACTCCTCTTACCTCCCTCAATATTTCATCATCCGCAAGTTTTTCAGGTCCGACGCGTGCTTCCTTCTTATCAACCGTTACCAAAAGTTTTACACCAGAGGCGGCTTCCTCCTTTGTAACGTCTCTTATGCCCTTTACCTTTATGTCCTTCATGGGATGATTCCATCCGAATACGCTTGAAATTATGGATGCCTTTGCTGCGGCATCAAATCCATCCACATCGTTTGTAGGATCTGCCTCTGCATATCCCTTTGCCTGAGCTTCCTTGAGTGCATCTGAATAAGGGATTCCTTCGGTCATCTTTGTAAGAATATAGTTTGTGGTTCCGTTCATTATCCCCCTGACCCTTATAGGTTGAGCTCCAGGCAGGAGCTTAAGGATATTGAATGAAGGTGTTCCAGCCATGACGGTTCCCTTGAATAGAATTTTTTTGCCATTTTTCATTGCCACATCCCGTAATTCATTGAATCTCACCGCAATGGGCCCTTTATTTGTGGTTATGACATCCTTTCCATTTTCAAGGGCTGTCTTGATATAAGAGAATGCTGGTTCAGCATTATCATAGTTTACCCAGGTAAATTCACACATAATATCGGCAGAAGATTCCCTTATAGCCCTCAGTATGTCCTCGTTAGACAGCTTTGTCCCGTTTCCTCCAATGACTTTGTCTGCAGTATTTCCTTGGGGATTTAATATATGCCCGAATTTGATATCAATTATCTCAGAGATTCTGCAGTTTTCCAAACCCAACATCCCTTTCTTCGAATTGAATAGTTCATAAAATCCCTGACCAACCGTGCCAAATCCAACGATCATTATATTGCAATTTTTTACAGTCATAATAATTCAAGAGATGCTGCGATTTAATTAACTTTTCTGGCTCAATGCTCCAGGACTGGCCAGAATACCAGTAAAATTAGGAATGTTATAGATTATACTACATTCTAAATTTCTTTGATCGATTGTTAGAGTTGCTGACTTCAATTAACGCTGCAACGTCTGTAGCAATAATAAATTCTCGACAGGATTTGTTCAAAATCTTGAAATCGAATCAGACACGACTACAATCTTCCCAAAATTCTATAGAGCTTCTTTTCTTCCTTTTCCATTGGGTGGTCTTTAGCAATTTCACGTAAACGACTAAGGACTATCTGCCCCGTTTCCTCTTCCTCCATCCATTCCTTAGCAAAAGTTCCATCCAGTATTCGAAAAGCTTCAGTATACATTTTATTTTTTAGATCGTCAGAAATAAATTTTGGACCAATAGAAAGCTGACCATATTGGCTAGTGTTAGAATGAGTTTTTAACTGTTCAAACAGACCCATATCCCTCATTCCCAGCGCAATTTCAGCTAATTCACCTGACCCATATAATTCCAAGATAACGGCCTCAGGAGAGGCACCCAAGCTAACAGCAACATCATAATAGGCTCTGAACAGAAACAAAATAGCCCCTGCCCACGTATGTTCCGAAAGTAGATCAATCAATGTCTCCTCTTTGAAGGAAGACCTAATCGCACAACCATTCTTATTGAAAACACCAAGCGCAAGTGAAAGAGAAATAATTAGTTTCTCTCCTTCTTTTTTTGGATCGTTTCCCACGGAAATCAAGACTGGGAATCCATCTCCCTTTAGATATGCCTCCCTGACTCCGTAGCCAATCATTCTGGGCGCTATCATTAGGACTGTAACTTCTTTTGGGATTTCAACTAGCCCGTAAAAATAATTGTAACCTGAAGCAAAGACCACAGCGTCGCCTTTCTTTAAATGTGGGGTAATATCACTCTTGAACACATATTTTTGAATCTCATCTGGAATTAACACAAAAATAATTTGTGATTTAGAGACCGCGGTCCCTATATCGAATACTTCAAATCCGTCTTCTTCTGCTTTCTGGGAATAATTATCCTTCAAATTTCCTATTATTACTTTAAGCCCCGAGTCCCTCAAGTTTAGAGCTTGTGATCTTCCTTGGTTCCCATACCCGATAACGGCTATTGTCCTCTTACTTATGTCTAAAATCTTGGCACGTTCCAAAGTTTGAGCAGTTATAATCTTGTCCATATCTCCGTCCAATCAACATTATGCCATTAGATTTAATTATATGTAAGAACATGTTGCCTTTATGTGTTTCAAAGTTGTGATAAGACATATTAACTGTTGGAGTGAAGTATTCTCAGACTTTCCGAACGTTATGGGTGAGTTAATATCTCAAAATGTGAACGAAGACCGAGTCACTGGAACTGTTGCAATTTATACTTTAGGTGACCGTATTGCAATATTAGATAACTTTCTGAAGGGCTTAAAAAAGGAGTCATCAATAATTTCGGTCGATAATGTAATTTCTGTAAGCAACAGTAGAGTAAAATTGGTTAAGATTACTGCGACCCGGCAAGATAGTATGTCTAATTTTATGTACTCTAACAATATATTACTATTCAAGGAGTTCTTCTTGAAAGGTCTTGAAATTTGGTATTTCGGAGGTACAGATATGACTCTATCAATGATTAAAAATTCAATCTCCGAAATTGCAGAAATTTACAGTGTAGAGAAGATATCTGAAGCTTCTAGTTTTAATATTTTTTCTAATTTTGGTAATAGAATGAAATCTTCTCAAGAAAACCTTCTCACATTCCTTTATGAAAATAGATATTACGAAATGAAAGACCGAAAAAACCTCCAGCAACTCTCTTCGGTCCTCCACACATCTAAGTCAAATCTAAGTCGAAAGGTTCGTATCATTGAGAAAAATTTGGCAGAAGAATATATTGCCAAGATCAAAAGTATCCAAGCGCCTGATTTCGTAATCCATTCCAAAGCTTGAGAAGGCAGCGCAATACTAATATCATTTACTCGCAAATATAAATTATAAATGGAGCCAATGTATTTTTAGATCCTTTCATGGCTAATCCGTAACTCTTTCAATTTTAGACAATATGTAGTTCCAGTTCTTCCATCATCTTCCTCGATTTCTTTGGTATCTCTGAGAACTTCCATTCGTCCCCTATCTTCAGCCTGCATATCCTCTCGAGATGTTCTATCACATCCCTCGGGGAATAGTGTCTCAGCATTCCCTTCTTCCTCAGGAGGTTGTATATACGGTAGTGGAGCATCAGTGCTATGAAGTTGATGAACATCCATCCCTGCATCTGGTAATCATCCCTCACGTAAGTCCTATCGGCATGAATGGTGTTCTTGAATGTATCGCAGCATTGCTCTATGTCCACCCTCGTTTTTAGCATGTCATATACTACCTCCCCGACACCCTAATACCTGTGACAACTGCTATCTTGCCCATCCTATTCTTTATGACCCTTAGCCGGGGTACCGCACTTCTCTTCTGGGTTGAAAGGGTGTATCACACTGGCCTGTCCTCGTAGAGGAAATAACGCTTCGTCTCCCTGTCGTACGGAATGAGTTTGGAGTTACTCTTCAGGGGAAGTATGTAATGAATCCCCTTCTTTTCGAGTTCATTGACGTTGCTGGAAGAATATAATAATTAAAAGAAAAATTGTTCAACAACGGTTACCACAAAAAAAAATTTATAGGTATAAACTCTTTCTACTCTATGTTTGAAAAAGAATTAATTTTTAATGGATCACATGACAGTACAAATTCAATATGGGGGGGAGAAAAGGAAGAGTGGGGCCAACATAGCTCTCGAGTGCCGATTTTTTTGACGAATGGATACCAGTATGAAGATTTAGACGAGATGTTAGCAGTTTCCGAGGGCACAAAGTTCGGCTATATTTATACTAGAAATGATAACCCAACGGTAAAGGTACTGGAAGAAAAAATTAGGTTGCTAGAGGGAGGAGAAGATTCAACTAGCTTCTCTACTGGAATGGCTGCTATTAGTAACACTTTTTATACCTTGCTCAGTCCTGGGGATAGTGTGGTTTCCATAATTGGGACCTATGGCGGTACTAACAAATTGTTCCGTGAATTTTTGCCTAGAATGAATATTAAAGTAAATTTATGTGGAACTACCGATTACAACTGCATCGAAGAATTTCTAGAAAAGGGTAGCAAATTATTGCACATAGAAACACCAACAAATCCAAGCATTAAAATTTTGGATATACAAAGGCTCGCAAAAGTAGCTCATTCAAATGGTGCAATTGTAACTGTAGATAATACATTCGCAACTCCAATAAATCAGAAACCTCTTAAATTGGGAGCGGATATAGTTATTCACAGTGCTTCTAAATTTATATGTGGTCACGGAGATGCTCTGGCAGGACTAATTAGCGGTAAACGGGAGTTAGTTAGAAAGATATATCATTTTAGAGAAGAGAATGGTGGAAGCTTAGATCCTTTCAGTGGTTACCTTGTTCTAAGGGGTATGAAAACTCTCGAAGTTAGGATGAAAAGGCACAATGAAAATGCTCTTGAAATTGCAAAATTTCTCCAGGATATACCAGATGTTGAAGAAGTTAGATATCCTGGCCTTCCAGACTACCCTTTTCATGATGTGGCAAAGAAACAAATGAGCGGATATGGAGGCATACTTAGTTTTGTGATAAAGGGTGGAATAAAGAGAGCTAAAAGGTTTTTGCCAAAACTCAAGTATGCAATCGTAGAAGGGAATTTAGGGTCTGTCGAGACCATAGCGGTCATACCCCAAACCTCTAGTCACATACGATTTACGGCTGAAGAATTAAAAACCATAGATATTCCTGATGGACTGATAAGGTACTCCGTCGGCTTAGAAAATGTGGATGACCTTAAAGAAGATTTAATGAATGCCGTAAAGGAAAGCAGATGAATTTCTTCTCATTTAGTCAAAAATTTCTATTTTTCTTCTGGAGAAATGAATAAAATAGAATGACTATTTCTTGACTGGGATAATCTGGTTTTACCCATAGGTTAATCCTAGGTAATAGTCATATTTAGGGTGTCCCATCTTTTGTAAAATGTCCGACTGATGTCGGATATTTATATTGAAAAAGTAATTTGGGGATATGACTGCAACGTATATCCCCGTGATTATGGATTTGGTAGATAAAATAATTTCTGAA
>Ga0080006_1136657_pt1 | contig 11123 bp, 11 predicted proteins | sample RS3BMetagenome_FD_69209 | JGI IMG/M metagenome (GOLD analysis project Ga0080006, IMG submission 69209) | Ferric oxide microbial mat and aquatic microbial communities from Rainbow Spring, Yellowstone National Park, USA - RS3B (SPADES... ... | reverse complement strand
CTTCCAAACCAACCAACACACACACCACCACACACATCACCCACGCGGGGTGGAGCAGCCCGGTAGCTCGTCAGGCTCATAACCTGAAGGTCACAGGTTCAAATCCTGTCCCCGCAACCAACGATACTTGCGAAAGCAAGGCACCCAAAAGCCCCGCCTCCGAAAGGACGGCGGGGTTTTTCTTGTTTGCAGCGAACCGCAGGATCGCGGCCAGGTCGCCGCGCAGCACGATCGCCAGCTCGGCCTTGTCAGGCACGAGCGTCACCTGATCGACCAGCGTCCGGAAGACCTCAGCCGCCTCGGCCTTGCCGTCATCGCTCTGTAAGTTCTCATAGAGCGCTACGATCCGCTGGCGGTAGATCTCCGCCATGTTCGGATGCAGGAGGGGCGGTGGCTCATCAGCGTTAGCAAGCAGCTCGGTCAATTCCGCCTTGCGGGCTTCGAGACCGCCGATCCTATCCTTGAGCTGAGCGCCGGGCACCCCATCCAGGATGGCTTGGATCGCTCTATCCAAATCCCGCTGGACGCGCTCCAACTCCTTGCGCTGACTGATGATGTCTGCGCTGCGCTCAATCCGCAGCCGGTTTACTTCGCGTGTGAACTCGTCGCAGAATTCCTTGAATAGCTCGGGCTCCATCAGATGCGTCCGGAGACCGCTGAGCACTGAGGCTTCTAACGCATCGCGCCGGATGTTCAGGCGGTTGTCGCAGGTGCCCTTGTTCCGTGACGTCGCACAGCCAAGCAGGTCCTTTGAGATCATCGTGTAACCGCCGCCACAGCAGCCGCACTTCACAAGGCCGGCGAACAGATGTTTTGGTCGCCGGCGTTCGTTCAACGCGTTCTCGCCGGGCTCAGACGGCTCATAGGCGAGCGATTGCTGGCGTACCTTCGCAGCATTCCAGACGTCCTGGTCCACGATGCGCATCTCCGGAACTTCCTGAATGACCCACTCGGATTCAGGATTGAGGCGCGAGACCCGCTTTCCCGTATCCGGGTCTTTCAGGTAGCGGAGACGGTTCCAGACGAGGCGGCCGACATAAAGTTCATTGTTGAGGATGCCGACGCCACGCTTCGGATTGCCATGAATCGTTGATGGCCCCCATTCGGCGCCCTGCGGCCCAGGCACGCCTTGCTTGTTCAACTCAAAAGCGATGGTGCGCGACGACTTGCCGGCGATGTAGTCCGTGAAGATGCGGCGTACAACGGCAGCCTCGGCCTCGTTAATCGTCCGATCGCCGCGGATCGGTTCTCCATTCGCCGCGAACTGCTTCACGACGTCATAACCGAAGCACAGCCCACCACCGGATTTGCCATCCTCGACGCGGCCGCGCAGCCCGCGGCGCGTCTTGTCGGCCAGGTCTTTCAGGAAGAGGGCGTTCATCGTGCCCTTGAGACCGACATGCAGATGCGTGACGTCGCCCTCGGACAACGTGACGATACGCACGCCGCCAAAAGCCATGCGCTTGAACAGACCGGCGATGTCTTCCTGATCGCGGCTCAGACGATCCATGGCCTCCGCCAGCACGACGACGAATTTGCCGCGCATTGCGTCGCTGATCAGCTCTTGAATGCCGGGTCGCAGCAGCGATGCGCCGGAGATCGCCCGGTCGGTATAGCTATCGACGACCGTCCAGCCCTGCTTTTCTGCGTGCATGCGACAGACCCGCAACTGATCCTCGATCGAGGCATCTCGCTGATTGTCCGATGAGTAGCGGGCGTAGAGCGCGACCTTCATGGGGCGACCTCCTTACTCCGGGAGGCGGTCTCGCGTCCGGTTGTCTGTTTCGGCTTGAACGAAGTCCCGCGCGGCCTGTCGCGCCAGCAGCCGGACCAGGTTGACGAGGCGTGGATCGGGCTTCGACGACGGAGGCACAGCCGGTTCGCTGGCCGCGTCGGCGACCACACGAAGCTTGTCGGCTGTTGTACGTCTCGGTCGCGCCACGATCGCGTCCTTGTCCTCGCGCGGAAAACTCCGCTTCGCGACAATGATGCCAAATGACCGCGCGTTGGCAAGAGACAAACCCCTTTTAAATCAACGGCTTGTGTCGCATCGGCGCGGACGCTGGCGTGGGGCGGCGTAGTGGCGGTGCTCGGGTCGATGGCCATCGTAGCAATAATATATTTGTGATCACCCTCTTTGGAAGAGGCGTGTCTTTTCATAATGGTATCGGCCGTCGTCCCAAATGCCTGGGACCGACCGTCCTCACTTGCAGGGACCGATAACACTTCCACCACCCTTGCGCTCCAGAGACAACGTGGCTATATATCTGGATATAGCACGGAGGCAAGCGATGAGCAACAGTGCACAGAAGAGAGCACTTGAGAATTATCGGTCTCGTCTGACCGAGCGCGGCATCGCGCGGTTCGAGATTCAGGCGCTCGACGCCGATCGCGATCTGCTCCGATCCCTTGCCCGGAAATTGACGGAGGAAGGTCCGGAAGCTGGGAAACTTCGCCGGACGATACAGCAGGCCGTGGCAGGCGAGCCTCCGAAATCGGGCGGTATTCTCGCGGCGTTACGTCGCTCACCTCTGGTTGGCGAGGATCTCGATCTCAGCCGACCGCGAGAAGATGGGCGTAAGATCGATCTGTGACACGCTATCTCCTCGACACCAATATCATCAGCAACGTCATAAAGCCGGAGCCGTCGGGCTCGCTGCTGGCTTGGATGGGCGCGCAGAAGGACGACGACCTTTTCATTTCTTCGCTTACCGTCGCCGAGATCCACCGAGGCATCTTGGAAAAGCCGAAAGGCAAGAAGCGTAGTAGCCTTGAAACTTGGTTCGCTGGCCCTGAAGGGCCGCAAGCGCTGTTCGCCGGCCGCATCTTATCGTTCGACGACAAGGCGGGTTTGATCTGGGCGCGGCTGATGGCCAACGGTAAAGCCAAGGGCCGTTCGCGAAGCGCGCTGGACACAATCATTGCCGCCGTAGCCGAAGCCAACGAGTGCGTCGTCGTGACCGACAACGAAAAAGACTTCTTCGACATCGAGATCGTCAACCCGATCAGGGACGGCGACGGGGGACGGAAATGACAGGACCAACCGCAGCGCCGTTAGAATACCAGCTTATCGGTCTAACCGAGAGCGGCGATGTCGGCGACATCCTTTCGGCGCTCGATCAGAAGCAAGGCCGCGTCCGCCTGCAGGCCCTGATCGCAGAGTGGCTGCGCATGGAGAACCTAGTTGTCCTGACCGGCTCCGGGACATCGGTCAGCTCCGGCGGCAAGACGATGGCTAATCTCGAAACTGCGGTCTTTGCGACGATCGAAGCGCTTGCCGATCTGCCCGCTTCCATTACGCCGATCATCACCGCCCGCAAGGCCGACGTCGATTACGCGAATATGATGGACGAACCGGTGATCGGCTTCGAAGGCTGGTTATCTTTTATTGCCAACGCACTCGTCGTCACCGAGTCGAGCGATGCTCCGTTCAAAGGTGTAATTTGGCCAACAGCCCCAGGTCCCACCGTCGCTGAGCTTCAATGGTTTGTCGATCGGCTTCGGGCCGCGATTTTTGCTGAATGCGCTCTTTCCCTACCGGACACTGGAGCCGCTAAGACAGCCAGCGAAATCGCGCCGCAGCTCGCGTTTCTCTCGAAGCTTGTCGCCCGTGACAGCAATCTCGGTCGGACCCACCTTTTCACGCTGAACTACGACACGCTTTTCGAACAGGCGCTAGAGATCCTCGGCATCCAGTATTTCGACGGCTTCACTGGCCGTGCCGAGGCCCGCTTCGATCCGTCCGTCTATGGTCTCGACGTCTACTACCCGGGCGAGGTTGCCGAGGGTCGCGTTCGCCGGTTCGATAAATTTCTGCACTTCTACAAGCTTCACGGTTCAATCCATTGGTTTGAGCAGGACGGCGAGATGCGAGCTAGGCATCCAAGTCTCGCGCCATTTCGCGCTTACAGAAGCCTCAGCCCGGCCGACAAAGCCGCGGCAATGTCTAAGCTGGCGGCCGACACGCCATCGGTTGGCATCCTCCCAACCGCCAACAAGTTCGCCCAGACCCTGACGATGCCCTATGCGCATCTCTTCAGATCGTTTCAGGTACGTCTCGGCATTCCTCAAACCTTCCTTCTCGTTCTCGGCTATGGGTTTGGCGACGACCATGTCAGTCGCATCATCGAAAACGCTCTCATGAATCCATCGCTGGTCATGCTGGTCGTCGAGCCCAATCCGAGGAGCCCGGTTATCGACCGCATCCGGCGCTACAAGGATTTGGGCAAGCGGGCCTTCGTGCTTTGCCCGACCGATGCCGCTTTCACCGCCGCGGCGTTCAAGCATGCGACATTCGATGATTTCGCTAGGTCGGTGATGCCCGACGTCCAGTGGCTCGACGACTTCCTCCGGCTGAGGCGCTTCGAGAAACAGATCGCGTCTTCTTCGACGCCTGCGCCAGATCCGGACCCGGGAGTCTGACATGGACAACCCGCGCCTCGTCGGCCACATCGTTGCAGTTCAGGGCTTCCGTATAAAAGTCGAGCTTCTGCCCGAGACTCGATCGGCGCTCCGGGCGACGCTTGACGGCGTTCAAGTAGCGATTGCCATCAATGCCTATCTTACATTTTCGCTCGGCGCTGGCGAGACCGTCATTGGCATGATCACGGACCTGGAGGCTCGGGAGAGTTTCGATCCTACAAGCGGCGATGATCTCAGTCTTGAATTGATGAAGCCCAGAAGGGTCGCGAGCGTACAGTTACTCGGTACAATCGAGCGCATCGACAACGAGCCCTCTTTCAGTCCAGGCATCTCGGTGCTGCCCACATTGGACACGCCTGCTGAAATCGGATCGCCCGAAATCCTTCGCGCTGTCTTCGAGATCCCACCACGCCGGAACCAGCCGGAAGGTTACGACGCAAACGACTTCGATTGCGAGCTGAAGATCGGCCATCCCACTGGTCAGTCAAGCAATGTCGTCCGCGCTTCGTACAACGATCTATTCTCTCGACCGTTGGCCATCGTCGGCAATACGGGCTCCGGCAAGTCCTACTCCGTGTCGAGCCTCATACAAAAAGCCATGAAAGCGCTCGACGGCGCCGCTCAGGAACCGCACATTTTTATTCTCGACATCAACGGCGAGTACGAAAAAGCCTTTCCGTCGGGGAAAACGACGGCGCGCCAGCCTGATCGCGTTTACCTAAACGGGGAGGAGTTTGGCGTTCCGCTGTGGTTTCTCAACGCCGAAGAAATCTGCGCGTGGCTGAGCGCATCGGAGCAAACCCAGGAGCCTGTGCTTAAAGATTGGTGGGCCATCGCAAAGGGTGGCAGCGCCAATGACGCTGCCAATCTGAATTCTCTGCAGAATGCGATGAGCGCGCTAGATCAGCTTCTGAGCGAACTCACTCGGATAAAGAAGAAGGCGGCCGGCTCCTACTGCGATGCCGCTGTCGGCCATCTTGCGGACGCCGGGATCGATATCACGGCATTCGAAGCTCTCTTCGTGCATCACCGAACGGCGAACGACTACAATACAGAGGTTATGAACAACCAAGCGGCAGTAGCGACCGAGGCGGAGAAGCTTAAAGACGAAATTCGCAAGAAAATCGTCGGAGGCAGTGGCGCCGCTGAAGCCGGCGTCCGCACTGCGGATTCGCCACTTCCGATCGCACGAGCAACATTGACCGATCCGTCGCTGATTAACCGGGCGGTCTCCAAGGAAGATACGTTCAGAGTTGACGCGCATCTCACGACCCTGAAGCTCCGGCTGAAAACCAGATTGGACGACAAACGTTGGCGCGCGTTCCTCAACTACGAGGAAGCGGCCGTGGCGATCGCCGACCTCTCATCTTGGTTTGCGCGCTTCGGTCTCGGCAAGGCGACGGGTCCCAAGGTGTCGGTGCTCGACCTGTCCATGTTGAGCAACGAAGTCCTCCCCTACGCCTGCGCCGTCATTGGTCGCATCCTACTTGAAGCTCGGGAGCGCCTGCCAGCGGCGTCCCGATACAAGCACCCTTGGGTGCTCGTTTTGGAAGAAGCGCACAACTATGCCCGGCCAAGTCGTTCAGACGAGGATCGCGGCCACCGCCAAGCTCGCCTGACATACGAGCGCATCGCCAAGGAGGGTCGGAAATTTGGCATTTCGCTGATCATCGCCAGCCAGCGTCCCAGCGAAATCAGCCAGACGATCATCAGCCAATGCGCCAATTTCATCAGCCACCGGCTGCAGAACCCTGATGATATCGACCACTTTCGTCGCATCATTCCGATGCAAGCACGTCGCCTGCTCGACCAGGTGACGATATTGGCATCCGGCGAAGCCATCGTGTTTGGCAGCGCCTTCCATATCCCGACGCGCGTGCAGTTCGATCGACCTGATCCCGGGCCATATAGCCAAACAGCCGCGCCATTCCACGAGTGGTCGAAAGAAACGAAGCCCTTCCCTCTACAGCAGGTCATCGCCGCGTGGGGTGTGGAAAAAGTCGAAGAAGATTCGACGGGCGAGGATTTTTGATTTCGGATTTGGCGATCAGGATGTCCAGGTGTCAGGCTCTCCAGCTTCGCATATCCTGATCCGGTTTTTGCGCCCGGCTCCCGCTTCGCTCCCGCCAGGCCAGTTTCGCTAGGGGCTCCGCCCCCGCGCGGGCAAGGGTAAAGCGCCGGCGAGCCGGCGCCGTCCGGGGCGGTCTCCCCGACCTTCCGCGCGGATACGTTTTTCAGCATGTCCGTAACTCCGGAAATCCGCTTGTGCAGGCCGGGTGATCCCCCTCCGCCCCGGCCGCCCTTGCCCTTGCTACCCCGGTCTCGCCGACGGGCAGGGTTGCAGCGCAGCGCTGCGCTGTAACCCAAGCCCATAGGAGAAAGACGATGACCACGAATGCGAACACCGAAACCGTCACGCAAAGCGGCACCGAGATTTTCGTGCCGCTGAACAAGCTCAAGAAGTCGCCCCGCAACGCCCGCAAGACCCCGCACAGCGAGGCCCATATCGAGGCGCTGGCGGCAAGCATCGCCGTCAAGGGGATGCTGCAAAATCTGGTGGTGGAGCCGGAGACCGATGCGGAGGGCGAGCCGACAGGCAGCTATTTCGTCACCATCGGCGAAGGCAGGCGGCTGGCGCAGATGCTGCGCGTGAAGCGCAAGGAGATCAGGAAGACGGAAGGCATCCGCTGCGTGCTGGATACCGAGAACGATCCGCAGGAAATCAGCCTCGACGAAAACGTCACGCGGGAAGCCATGTCGGCCGCAGATCAATTCGAGCGATTCCGTGAGCTTTCCAAACGGAAGGGATGGGGCGCCGAAGAGATCGCCGCCCGCTTCGGCGTGACGGCGCATGTGGTGCGCCAGCGGCTGCGGTTGGGTGCGGTCAGCCCGAAGCTGATGCAGGTCTATCGCGATGGCGATTTGACCTTGGACCAGTTGATGGCCTTCGCCATCACCGAGGACCATGCCCGGCAGGAACAGGTCTTTGAAAACCTGTCCTATAACCGCGAGCCGTGGATCATTCGCCGTGATCTGACCAAGGCCAATATCGCGGCGACGGACAGGCGAGCGATCTTCGTCGGGCCGGAAGCCTATGCGGAGGCGGGTGGCGTCATCATCCGCGACCTGTTCAGCGACGATCGTGGTGGGTTCTACGAAGACCCGGCGCTGCTGGATCGGCTTGCCATCGAGAAACTGGAAGGCATCGCCGCCGAGGTTCAGCGGGCGGAAGGCTGGAAATGGACGGGCGTCCATATCGATTTCCCGCATGCGCACGGGATGCGCCGCGCCTATCCGCACCCGGTAGAGCTTTCGGAGGAAGACGCCGCCACCTACGATGCCGTGCAGGCAGAGTATGACGCGCTGACCGAGCAATACGACAGCGCCGAGGAATTGCCCGACGATGTGGATCAGCGGTTCGGGGAGCTGGAAGCGGAAATCGAGCGCATCGACGCGCTGCGTCATGCCTACGACGCGGATGAGATCGCGCGCGGCGGCGTGTTTGTGGTGCTCTCGCATGACGGGACGGCGCGCATCGAGCGTGGTTTCATCCGCGCGGAGGACGAAAAGGTTGAACCCGAAGAAATCCCGGAGGGTGAAGACGCCACTGTGATTGATGGGGTTCGCGTCAGTCCCGATGGCGAGATCATCGAGGACGGCGGCTATGACGAGGGCGGGAACAATGTTTCGGCACTCGACACCGAGGACGAGGAAGCGGGGGATGACGGCAAGCCGCTGTCGGACCTTCTCATCCGCGATCTCACGGCGCATCGCACGCTTGCCCTGCGTCTCGCCCTGGGTGAGCAGCCGGACATGGCGTTGATCGCCGTAACGCATGCTCTGGCCGCGCAGACCTTCTATCGCGGCGTCGATGCGTCCTGCCTCGAAATCCGTCCGACGTGCAGCACTCTTGCCAGCCACGCGGACGGCATTGAGGATACAGCTCCTGCAAAGGCGCTGACGGATCGCCATGCCGGATGGGCGGCGGACATGCCACGCGACGTGGCCGATCTGTGGGGCTTCATCGCCGGGCTGGACCACGCCAGCGTCATGGCCTTGCTTGCGCATTGCGCTTCGCTGACCGTCAACGCTGTGAAGCAGCCTTGGGAGCGCAAGCCTCAGGCCCAGCAGACCGCCGACAAGCTGGCAACAGCGGTCACTCTCGACATGACGGCGCATTGGCTGCCCACGGTGCGGACCTATCTCGGCCGTGTCACCAAGGCGCACATCCTCGCCGCCGTGCGCGAGGCCGTGGGTGATGAGGCGGCGGAGCGGATGGCGGGGATGAAGAAGCAGGCAATGGCGGAAGCCGCCGAGCAGCTTCTTGTCGGCACCGGCTGGCTTCCGCCGCTGCTCCGTACGGAGCGACCGGCGTGGCGTGCCGACGAACAGCCGGAGACCGGGCCGGTGCCCGACCACATGGGCGGCATCGATGAGGAAGCGCTTCAAATCGCTGCCGAGTGAGAAGGGCCGGGGCGGCGCTGAGCCGCCCCGGCCTGTTCTTCTGACGGACAATGATTTCGGCCGCGCGTTACCCGCGCGGCCGAAAGTCTCGACAGCGCAACTGTCGGAAGGATCAAACCGTCGCACCGTCGATCATACAGGGTCGACAGCGCCACCTGACTTGCGGACAATAGGGGGCGCACTAATTCACCAGAGTCGATCCGAGCGAAAGGCGGGCGGCAGAGGTCAAGGAGACCGATCATGATCATCGCGATCATTGCATGCGTCGTGTTGATCGGCATGCTGTGCATGTTGTTTTTTACGCTCGCGAGCTATGCGCTGCCCTTCATGTTGGGGCTCGAGATTGCCCGCTTCGCCTATCATGCCGGCTCAGGGCTTCTCGGCGCGGTGCTCGTCGGCATCGTTGCCGGGATGTTGGTCTTCGGTTTGGCGTTCCTGCTGCTCGGCATCGTGCGCTCACCCGTGCTTCAGATCGCCGTCGCGCTGATCTACACCGTGCCCGCTGTCGTCGCAGGCTATGCCCTCGTCTACGGCATCACGCGCGAATACGTCCCCTCGGACATCTGGCGGCAATTGTTCTGTGTCCTTGGCGGTCTGCTGGTTGGATTCTCGGCGCTGTTGCGGTTGATGGCAGCCGCCGGACCCGATCCAGCCAGAAGGCCGGTTCAGCCGTAGCGGGACAACAGCCCAATAGGCGCGATCAGGAATCGCGGTGTTTCGCGTCCTCGGCTGCTTGCTCCAGAATCCGCCGATGACCGCGCTTCGTCATCCAACGCGCTCGCGCCAGGTGACTTTCCCAGCATTTCCGCGTCCTTCTCTCGTCGGTGACGGGATCGCGGTGCAGGACGATGCGGGCGACCTCGGCCCAATCCGCGCCATCCTTCTCTGCGTCGAGCAGCCGGAGATAGGTCACGTAATGCACTTCATCATACGGCGTGATGAGGTCAAACGCCGTTGGAGCTTCGTCATCGACATCGGGATCAAGTTCGGGTTTCACGCGCATAGGCAGCACTCTCTTCTCGCTTTCCTCCAGGGACATACGGCAAGGATCAAGGATCAACGCCGGTGCGGGAAACTTTACCGTGACCAATGCCCTCGATTCTGATCTTGGCTCGATAGGAGTGCGTCTTCAAGAGTGACATGCCGTTGCCCTTCGGGCCGCGCTCTCGGCTGCGCCGGAACCACGCCTGCGGCGCGTTTCCGCCTTTCGGCATCGATCGCTAACGCTAGGTGCAACGGTCCCGGCTCTCGCCTGACGCCCCGCGCGAGAATTGACCTTGATCCCTCCTCTTGCGCCAACGGCAGGACTGAGGCCGGGGACCGCCGTCCATCTGGCACGACAGGCCGTGTGTCCGAAACGGACAAAATCATCCATCGTGACGCCGAATCGCTAAACGTCAGGCGGACCTTGCCTTCGGCCATACCGACCATGAGGCCGCGAAGGGGACAGAAATCGCAGGAGCCGTTCGGTCATCCATCGTAGCGACGTGCCAGTCGGACCAGTGAAAGTCAGGTTGAGAGGACCGGTTGGAGCATCACCGTCATCTTCGCACGTGGCGTCGGGCCGATCGCCATTGCCGTGATCTCTTGGTTTTCCTGCAAGCCACGCCCACGGCGTCCTCGAATGGATTGGGTCTGACCGAAGACCGGCTGCGCCTCGATCGTCTTCCCGCAACGTCCGCCGCCAGCTTTTTTCCGCCGCCTTGACCACCCCACGCGACAGGTCGCGCGGGGACCCCGATCCGGCTTTGCATCGCGAAGCAAAAAAGCCGTCGCCGGCCGCCTTCCACTGCGTTCCAGCCCTGCGGGTGCGGGCCGATCGTCCCCGGTCGCACGACCCCCATCGAGATCGCGATAGGCGCGGCCCGAGGAACAGAAGGAACAGGACAATGGCGACCATCGGCAGCTTCACCAAGAACGAAAACGGCTCGGGCTTCACCGGCTCGGTCAAGACCCTGACCCTCAACGTCAAGGCCAAGTTCGTCGCAACCGAAGGCGAGAGCGAACGCGGCCCCGACTTCCGCATCCTCGCAGGGACCACGGATTATGCGGAGTGAGGTGTTATGCGGAGTGGCGCGGTTGAAGCCGAGCGTTTCCGCGCGGTTGGCTGTGTTGTGCTCCGCATAATCCCAGTGGTGAGAAGGTGCGGCGCCTCGCTCGGGGCGAGGCGCCGCGGGTCGGTCAGCGGGACCAGATGAGGCGGTGCTCGCCCTTCTCGCCGGCGACCAGGGTCGCGT
>Ga0080006_1165101_pt1 | contig 11124 bp, 14 predicted proteins | sample RS3BMetagenome_FD_69209 | JGI IMG/M metagenome (GOLD analysis project Ga0080006, IMG submission 69209) | Ferric oxide microbial mat and aquatic microbial communities from Rainbow Spring, Yellowstone National Park, USA - RS3B (SPADES... ... | reverse complement strand
CGTTGCCCTGGTACAGCTCGTCCCCGCAACCGTCGCACTGGCCGACCACGTGGGCCGGCGGCCCGGAGAGGATGAGCGCGTCAAGGCTGTCCCAGTGGCCCACTGTCTTCACCTCCCCTCGGTCCTTTCCTCGGCCAGCTGGCGCAGCTTAGCCACCGGCACACGCATATGGCCGCCGCCGAGCCGGACCACCGGGATGACGCCAAGCTTTACTAGCTTGTAGCCGTTCCCACGGCGGTAGCCGAGCAAGCGGGCCGCCTCCGGAACCGTGATGAAAAGCCGTTCTTCAGTATCCATAATTCCACCCCCTTGTTTAGACCATAACACGCAACCCGCGGATTATGGTAATCGGGGGGTGGACACCCTGAAACCCTTACCCTCTCTTGACCTGACCTCTTGACTTGCACTAGAAGAAGCTGCCAGGGCCTGGCAGCTTCTTCCTTGGAAGCCCGAAAAGTCTGACCGCCGTTTGTCCACCGTTCACTCGTGAATACTCGTAAATTGCCGTGAACTCCTGGAAACAGGGTGTGCCTCTAGCCCTTGCTACGACTGACTTTCTATGAATGCTGGTAGCTTCCAGTGAACTTGAGGTAGTGGCTCACATTCAAGAGGTCGCAGGTTCGAAACCTGCCGTGCCCACCACGAAACCCAATCCCCGCAAGGGTTTCGAGGAAGGCTCCAGGAAAAACCTGGAGCCTTCGGCCTTTTTGCCCGCGTTTTGACCGCCATTTGTCCACCAAAACTCTCGGGCTGACCGCGCCCCGACCGCCTTTCGCACGGTCTCTGTTGACCGCCATTCTTGACCGCCAGGAAGGGCGAAAAAAGAGCCCCGGTCGCCTGTGCGGGCATCCGGGGTTGTCTGAGGAAGCCTATCTCGCCCTTTTGGTCCTGGGGGCCAGCAGGTCGGCGGCCTTCTCGACCGCTTGGCGCTTGCTCTCTTCGACGATATGGGCGTAGCGGTTGACGGTCATATCCGCCCGGGCATGGCCCAGGATTCCCTGAACGTCCTTGACCCCGGCCCCGCCCATGAGGAGCATGGTGGCTGTCGTATGGCGCAGGGAGTGAAAGGACACTCCCTCGCGGTCGATCCCGGCCTTCTTGAGCAGGTCGGGAAAGGTCCGCCGGGTGATATTGTTCGGTTGCAGGGGGCCGCCCAAGTGAGTAGTGAAAACCAGGTCCTCGTCCTGCCAGTAGGGGCCGGCGGCCATTCGCTCCTCAAGCTGCCGCTTCCGGTGCTGACGCAGGGCCTCGACGGCGACGGGCAGAAGCGGCACAACCCGCCGGCTTGCCTTGGTCTTCAGGTCCCCGAACATCTTGCGGCCAGCCACCTCGGTTAGCTGGCGGGCGACGACGACAACGGCATTGTCGAGGTCCACGTCTTTCCAACGCAGGGCCAGAAGTTCCCCCCGTCTAAGCCCGGTGGTAGCGGCCAACAGGAACAGGGCTTCGAGGGGGTGCCCCTCGGCGGCCTCCAGGAGTCGGGCCAGCTCCTCCTGTGTAAGGGGCCGCCGCTCGCTCGGCGTGTGCCCGGGCCTTTCCACGCGGTCGGTCGGATTTTCGCGAAGGTAGCCCAGCCTGACCGCCGCCCCCAAGGCTTTGTGCAGGGTTTGATGCAGGTATAGGATAGAGCGGCTTCCCACCCCGGCCTGCCCCCGCTCCCTGTAGAACGCTTGAATTTTGGCGGGGGTGAGCCGGTTAAGCGGCACGTCCCCCAGCTTCGGTTCCAGGTGGTTACGGATCATGTGCCTGTAAACCTCAAGGGTAGCGGGCCGCAGGCGGGCCTCCGAAGCATCGAGCCATTCGGTCAGGTATTCGCCGAGAGGCTTCGAGGACGTCTCAAACACCTCGCCGGAGTCGCCCAGTTCCTTCAGCCTCGCCGTGCGCCAAGCCCGCGCCTCCGCCAAGGTCGCGAAGGTCTTCACCGCCTCGCGCCTCTTATCCCCCACGTACCATGAGACCCTTGCCTGGTAGCGGCCGTTCCTGAGCCGGATCCCCTCGGGCATTTTTTCCCCTCCTTCGCATTAAACCGGGCTTGAGTCTAGTAGCCCACAATCATTCCCCGAAGAAACCAATAGATCCTTTTCAAAAAAGAAAAAACTTCTTACCAGGCTTTTCCACCGATAGAACAGGTCACCAAATGCTTCTTTTGTGACCTAGCGCCTGAGAGAAGCTGGAAAACAGGCTTTTTTGTTTTTTTATTTTTTGCCAACCGAGAAAACCGAGAAAACTTCTGCGCCCTAGAGCCATAAGGTTTTGCGTCCCGAGAAAACCTTCCGAGGAGCGACCGAGGAAACCGAGAAAACCGCCGCCGATGAGGAGGAGCGACGGCCGGCCAACACGCGGCGGCCACGCGACGGCCACGCGGCGGCCATGCATCGGCCGGCCAACACGGATGTCACTAAGGTAAATAGATCACGCCATGGCCGCGTGGAAAAATCGGGCTTTGCCGCCAGGCAGATGACTAACCGCGCGGGCGATATGCCGCACACCAGGCAGCATCAACATACGCAGTGGTGCTTGGTGGCGCAGGATCTCCTGCCGCACACGCTGCGCGTATAGCTCCAGTGGCCGGCCGGCGTGCAGGTGATCCCATATCGCGTCGGCTGCCAGTCGGCCACTCCAGAGCGCATAGGCGATGCCCTCGCCGGTGATCGGTGCCACCAGGCCGGCAGCATCGCCGACGCGGAGCACGCCATCACGGACCAGATCGCGCTGGGGGCGATAGGGGAGTGGTGCGCCGATGATATGCTCGGGCGTGACACCCCACAACGCGGCCGTCCAGTCGGCCAGCAGTGGCCGTAGCCGCGGACCCAAGCCTGGATACATCGTGCCTACGCCGACGGCCACGGTACCGTCAGATCGGGGCCATGCCCAGTAGTAGCCACCTGGTATGGCGGGATCAATGACGGCCGCGTCGCCGATGTCGGCCCGGATGATCCCCTCGATTGCCAGGCCGTAGCCGGACCGGATGCCAGCGGCACCCGTCGCCATCACCACTGCGCGGGCCGTTGTGTGGCCGGGCCCATAGCCAGCATCATAGGTGATCTTCAGGGGGCCGCCGGGGGTCATCTCGACCGACGACACCGCTACTCTGTCATCCCAGGAGGATACCCCGGCCTCAACCGCAGCATCGGCCAGGGCCGCGTCAAACCCGGCACGGTCCATAAATTGGATTGGCTCAATTTGGATAGGGCGGGGGAGTACGGTGGGGGAGTGGCGGCGACTGAGACCGGGGGCCACGATGGCCGAGTCGATCTGTCCCACGGTATGCCGGTCGAGGTCAACCTCGGGCGGGATCATGGGCAGGGCCTTGGGTGTGAGGCCGCCCGAGCATGCTTTCCGGCGGGGGAATTGGGCCCGGTCCAGGAGGAGTACGTCCAGACCTCGCCGAGCTAAATGGTAGGCTGTCGATGATCCCGCCGGTCCCGCCCCGACAATGATCGCATCATACATTATGCCCTCGCCTCCTCCGCCATGATTTCCGCCATGGCCCGCCGCTTAGCCTGGGCCTCTTGCATCTCACGGTACGCCTCCGGCGGGGCCAGCAGGTAGGGGATCTCGCTTAGGAGCACCGGCCCGCCCATGAGTCGCCGGCCGGGGGCGGGGCCAAGCTCCAATGCCGCATCACCATACGCCCCCACGGCCGCCAGGATGATGATGCCGGCCAGCATCCGGGCCGTCATGGCCGGCGCATCCTCAATGCGCTCGACTCCCGCGTTACGGATCGCCGGCAGATAGATGCCGAGATCACGGGCCACGGCCCGCAGAGCATCCGTCGCCTTGGCCACCGAGGCCGCCTCGGCCTGGGCTTCGTCCGCCGCCTTCCGGGCCGCCCGTATCTCCTCATCGAGCTTGCGCAGGGCCTCTTTGGCCGCCGCTATCTGCTCGCCCAGACGGGCCGCCGCCTCCTCCCGCTCCTGTACGGCGGCCTGTAGCCGGGCCAGGTACTCCGCCGCCCCGCCGAGCTCCGCCAGGGTCTTGGCGAGCAATCGAGGCTCCATCCGAGCCTGGCGGATAACGTCCAGGACCTCCAACACCGCGCCTTCGGTCACACCGGCCGAGGCTACGTCCCGCAGTAACTGGAGCCCCCACGCACCCAGGCTGACTTTCTCGCGCACCACCCGGTCTGCGGCGAGGACCTCCGCCTCGTCTTGGTCCAGCTTGGCCCGTCGGGCATCGAGTTCCCGCTGCATCTCCTCGCGGCGGGCATCGAGTTCCCGCCGTGCTTCACGGAGCGTATCAACCTGGCTCAACACGGCCTCCATCCGGTCGAGGAGTAGCGTGAGTACCGCTCCCCGGTCGGCCAGACGACGCTTGCCGCCCGACCGACGCAGGAGTTCACCCTCCAGCTGCTCCCTCGCATCATCCAGCCGCTCGGCAGTGCCAATGGGCACAGTCAGGCTTAAGATTTCCTCACCTTCAAGAAGGTCAAGTCCTTCTGTGCCCAGCTTGCGTTCCACCCATTGGCGCAACCCGCCGACCGCTGCGGCTTCCTCGTCCAGAAGCTCTGCGTCGTCGTCATCAAGCCGAAAGCTGAATACTCGGGGCATACGTCCCCCCCCTCCCCCTAGGCCGGGGCATGGTTCTCTACGGTAGGTTTACGGGCCCGTCTACCGCTAGTATACACCCGCATAAACGCATTTCGTAAACGCCTCCCCCCAGCAAATTGCCCGCAAGCCGCGTGGGGCGGGTGTTTGCGGTTGTTTACGCTACTCCGCCCACACAATCCGCACATCCAATCCCGCCGCCCAAACCTCGGCCACGTCTTTCCGTCCGCCCCAGAAGTCATCCCGGATCCAAAAAACCTTCGCCCCTGCCTCCTGCAAAACCTTGGTCCACTCTGCCCGGGCCTTCTTTCCCGCCGCGTCGTTGTCAGCCAAAACCAACACTCGCCCACCTCCTGGAATCTGGGTCGGGTCGACCCCGGAAGTCCCGCCAATCGCCACAACGCGGGGGTTGCCGGCCGCCGCAAGGGCAAGGGAGTCAACTTGTCCCTCAACCACGATCAAGTCCCCCTCCGTCTTGACGGCCGTCGCCGGTGCCCAAAAATAGCCGCGGGGGCCAGCCATGTAGAGCCACCGCTTGGCGTCCTCGTGGTCCTCGATTATCCGGCCGGCCAAGTTGATTAGGCGGGCCTTGCCGTCGATCAGTCGCACCAAGGGAAACGTCGCCCTCGCCCATGGATCATTAGGCCATTCTCCCGGCGGGCAGTAGCCAACACCGGCGGCCTGGGCCACGGCCAGCGGTATCCTTCGACGGACCAAGTAGGATTCAGCGGGGGAGCCGGGCAAGAGGTCTCGGAACCGTCGCCATAGCCGCCGTCGCCGCTTCAATTCGGCCGCCGGTGGCACCATTTGGACAATCTTTCGGGTCGGGGCCGGCCGGGGGCCTCGACTTGGGGAGAGCCCTAGGGCCTCCAGGATGTCGGCATACTCACAGCCGGCGAAGCAGTGAACGAGTGCCAGTCCATCGGTCCCCTCGGATACTGAGAGGGAGGGATTCCTGTCGCCTCGCCCTTGCCCGTGAGTCGGGACCGGGCACCTGGCGACCCACCTCCGCGGACCCATGGACCGAACCCCCGCCAGAAGGGGCAGGATGTCCTGTAAGACCGGGCGACTCACCGCTTTCGCCCTCGCCGGAGTTCCCGCCGCCAAGCGGCCAGCTCAAGCAGATAGGCGGCCTGGGCAAGTAAAAGCAAGTCGGCCAATTTGAGCATCACGACTCCCTCCATTTCCCGTCAGTTCACGATCCGCAAAGACCTGTTCCGTCCGCGGGCCTGCCTTTGTGAAGGTCCGGCCGCTTCCATCGCCCGCCGCATCAGGTCCAGGGCCTCGCGGGACTCTCCCAGGGCCTTTAGGTCGATGGTCGCGACGGCCGCGGTCCTGGTGGCCCCGTCCTGGGCCAGAAAGGTGCGGTGGACCTGCAGTTTCCCCGCCTTGTGGTACCACCTCAGAAGGGTTATCCCTGCCCGAGCGTCTTCGGGACTTTCGCTTTGCCAATAATACCTGGTGGACATGACGATGCCTCCTTTAACATGCTCATGCCTCGAATCCCCCCTAAGAAGAAGGGATGATCATCTTTGAAATTGTGCCGAAAGCCAAGCTGGGCAAGGGTTTCCAAAGATGATCATCGACTTGTCTATGATCATCTTTGCCGAGCCTTGTCCCACGCGGGTTTGAGGCACTTCTAAAGGTGATCATTTAGGGTTCTTAGGAGGGTGATCACCTATTGATCACCTTAAGGGGGATGCCCGGGCAGCAGCCACACCCATCGCCCCTCGCGCCCACCTTCGCGCCTAGCCTCGACCCCCAGCCGCTTTTTCGCCCGGCGTAGCGTGATTTCCGCCAGTCCGATTCTTTTCCCAGCTTGGAAGATTTCCTCCGCGGCAACCGGCGCGTCGGTCAACATGTCCTCAAGCCAAGCCATCGCCTCCTCCAGCTTTTGCCGCTCGGCTTCTGGTTCGACCACCTCGGGGGCGGTTAAATCGGCCGCCTTAACGTCGGTTTGTTGCCCCCACGCGAAAAACCCATTGGCGACGCTGAAGGTCCAGGACGGACCAAGAGGTCCAAGATTCGTTTTGGCATGGGCCACCACCCGAACCTCCGAGTTCCCGTCCTTTGCACCGGCCATTAGGACAGAACGGGCCGCGCCGGAAAAATCAACCGAACCAAGCACTCGATACAAAGCACGGCCTTGCCCGCCCTTCGACAAATGGGCCAGAAGCAACACGGCCATGTTCATTTCTGACGCCATCGCCGCCAGTCCAGAAAGAATCTGCCGCGTCTCGTTTGCACGATGGAAATCACTGTCTGGTGGAAAGAATCCCTGGATGGGGTCGGCCACCAGTAGGGACGGCTGCACCTCGGCAACAGCATCCCGGAAGTCGGCATCGTTGAACGCCACCGGCACCACTCCGGAGGTCGGGGTCTCCTTGCGGCCAACTAGGAAGTGAACACGGTCCAGGTCGGCGCTCATTGCGTCCAATCGGGGCCGGAGTGTAACAGCCGGGTCGTCCTCGGCCGTAGCGAAAAGCACGGTCCCAGGGTTCCGGCTCGCACCTTCACCAGGCAGGGGAACCCCCAGGCTATGCGCGGTCGCTATCGCTAGGGCGATAAACGTTTTGCCCGTGCCGGGATCTCCGGCGAGTATGCTAATCGCTCCGCGCGGAATATAGGGCTCCCAGAGCCATTCCACGTTACGGGGTTTTACGTCGGTAGCCCGGAGGAGAACCGGGCCAGCTTTTGGGGCCGGGATCGCAACCAGTTGACGCATTTCCGCGGCGGTGCTATGCTGAATTTGTGGTGGGGCTTCACCAGGTTGGTGGGGCTCCTTCATTTGCCGTCACCCCCCGCCCCCCTCGTTCCGCCGGCCTCCGCCCAACGGTTCAACCCCGGCACCGAAAAAAGCACGCGCCGGCCAACGTGGACGACCACTCCCGGCGGGAGAATGCCGTGCCGGACTAGTTCCCAGACCCTGGTACGGCTAATGCCCAAGAGCTTGGCCACCTCTCTCGCGTCGACAAACCTCAGCCCGTCCTCGTGATCGTGCATCTGACATCCCTCCTTACTTACTTATTGAGCCTAACATGGCAAGGCGTGATTTTGGTAATCCTGAGGGTGCCGCCTTCGGGACAACTCTCCGCCCCTAGATTAAGGTGTTGCTTTCGCGCCAAAGACAACATTAGGAGGCCGACGCATTTTCGCCGGCCTCCTAATGAGCACTATTTTTTCGGCTACTGGCTTTTCGGGTACCTGTCCAACCGTCCCGCCTCCCTGAAGGCCGCTTCCGGAGCCGGGTTCCGGCCCCTAACTTTGTGTGCATTTTGTGTGCAACCTCCGCCAAACTAGGCCTAACTAGACCTCTCTGGAATAGAGTACCATATCCCCGGAAGCCTTGCTAGGGCTGACTTTGGACCACTTCGGGCACCTGGGCCAAACTAGGCAAAACTGCCCTTTAAGAGACTGAAAATCCTCGTGTCGGCGGTTCGATTCCGCCCTGCGGCACCACGAAAGCCAATAGCGTCAAGCATTTCAAGAACGGCCCTTGGGAGCGAATCCCAGGGGCCGTTCAAATGTGTGCATTTTGTGTGCAGGCTTTTGGGGTTATCCGAAGAGCAAGCCGCTCAGCCGGTCGGTCGCGTCTCTCTGCATGGTTGGAAGCACGTGACTGTAAACGTCCATCGTCAGGTTGATGCTTGAATGTCCAAGCCTCTCGGCAACGACCTTCGGATGGATACCTTCGGCGAGCAACAATGTGGCGCAGGTGTGCCGGAGGTCGTACAACCGAAGGTCGGCGGGTAGTTCGGCGGCCTTGAGGGCGGGCTTGAAATGGCGGGATATCAGGTTGTGCAGGTCCAGGGGTTCGCCGGTATCGTTCGGGAAGACGAGGTTGTGATCTTCCCCGCCTGGATTGCGGAGCCGCCTTTCAAGTTGCTGCCTCCTGTATGCCGCGAGGTCCTGCACCAGCGGCGGCGGCAGAGGAACGGTTCGGCGGCTTTTGGCCGTCTTCGGTTCGTCCCAGCGCCATCCTCCGCCCTTCAGCCGGACCAGCACCCGTTGCACCCTGGCGGTTCCGGCCTTCAGGTCAATGTCCGACCATTGCAAGGCGAGGTATTCTTCCGGCCTCATGCCGGTTACCAGGGCGAAGGCGAAGAGGAGTCCCCATTTGCTTCCCTTCACGGCCGCGAGGAACCGTTTCGCCTCTTCCGGGGTCATGGTCCGCATCTCCTTGCGTTCCTGCCGCGGCAGTTCAACATATTCAGCCGGGTTTGTGGAAAGCAGACGCCAGCGAACGGCCTGCTTGAAGGCCGAACGAAGGACGGCGTGGGTGTAGCGGATGGTCCGGGCGGAAAGGCCACGCTCCAGCATCCCGGCATAGACCCCTTGGATGTCCACCGGGGTCACGGTTGTCAGCCGGCGTTCGCCGAGAGCGGGCCGGACGTACCGGGCCAGGTGACCGGCGTAATCGGTGAAGGTTTGGCTTCGGACCCGCGACTTGGCGACGGTTTCCAGCCAGTCGTCCAGGTAAGCGTTGACCGTGGTGTTTGCCGGTTCGACGAAGGTTCCGAGGTCAATTTCCCGTTGCACCGCCACAAGATAGCGTTGGGCATCCTTTTTCGTGCCGTGGACGGTGTGGTTGTGGTACTTCCGCCTTCCGGCGGAATCCCGACCCAGGGGAACCCGGACCAGCCAGGTGTTCGGACCCCGGTTGACGATTTGCCCAATCATTCCCCGCCGGCCTTCCCGTCCAGACCGAGATATCGCCTAATGGCCTCGATGACCAGGACGTTGACCGGAACATTTCGTTCCACCGCCGCATGTCCCAGCGCCTGCTTGAGGTCCAGAGGCAGGAGAAGATCGTACCTGGCCTTGCCAGCGCGGCGGAGTTCCTGGGCCAGAATTTTTGACACCTTGAGCACCCCCTAGTAAAATGGTATGCCGTATAGATGAGGAAGTCAAGCGTTTTTGCAAAAAACAAAAAGCCTCTTGCCAGGCTTTTCCAACGATAGAACAGGTCACCAAATGCTTCTTTGGTGACCTTATCAACCACACATTTTTGCTTGCAACATTAATAAAGAGCAGAAATAAGAATTACGTCTGGGTCAAGCTATCAAGATTGTCGAGAGCAGTCGGTCACTTGCTTCCCGAAGGTTTTGCAACAAGGGAATTGTGTAAAGCCATGGCAGGCTGTGTCGACTGTGAGTGGTTGGCATAGGTAGACCATGAGGGATAATAGTTGTCGTGGGCTTGGTCCCCCCACCCAACCCAACCGCTTCTGTATCCGCGGGCAAACAGTTCGAGATACGGACCGGGGCTGCACGCCTCTATGATCTCGTACTGCTCATCTGGTTTACGAGAATGCTCGCGCTTTAGGGATTTGATGATGTTCACCTGACGACGTCCGGGAGGCAACGTGCGCGCATTGACCCCACGCACACCGAAGAGTAGCAGTTCTGTCGTGTTACGAAAGTAAAAGCCAACTCCGCGCCCATCAGGCTCCCCATCCTTCCGGACCTTATGCCAAACAAGGTTCGTCTTATAGGTAAAGCCCCAAGCGTGCATCACAGCAAGCCCCTCGGGTAGTAGTGCGTTGGGCACCCAAAGGTAAAGATGCGCCGTTTCTGAAACGACCTGCTCTACCGGGAGGGCCATAATCTCCTGAAGGGACATGGTGGGATAGCGTGATAACCGCTTATGCTCAGGCGCGACCTTCCCCGTCTTATTTTGGAATCGCCACGGCGGATCGGCCAATACAGTGCGAAATGCCTTGCCGTGACAAATTGCCAGAAGACCCTTACCAGGATCGCACTGCATGCTGGTCAGTCCTCCATTAGGCGGGGTGTGATACCGAGGGCTAACACCGGGCAGCCACCATTTCTACCTGCGTTAAGCCGCGGAAGGAGCTTACCCATCCAGGTCGTACTTGCCCCGTACTTCGTTCGAATATCCAGCTCTCTAAATATACTGTCCATCTCGGCGCTCCGCGTAAGCAGTATGGCTACATCAATAACTCCTGCCTCGTGAAACGACCGGAACGCATACAGATCCCGATCAAACGTTTGATCCTTGCTATTCCACTCCAGATCGAAGGCTACTCGACCCTTTACAAAGTCGATCTTATGACCATCGAAGTAGTCTTTGATGATGCGTTCTTCCCGCAGGGAAGTCTCTCCCTCACCAGCCCTTTTGCGTGTGCTACGTACTACTAAGTCTCCCTCAAGACGTGTCTCTAGCCACCCTTTGGGGCGTAACAGGGAGGAGAATCTTTTAGGGATATTCGATTCGTTCCCCCCGCTGACAAGAACATCCTCCTTTGAGAGTCTAAATCGAAGAAGGGCATCAACGAGATCGGATAGTTCATCTGGGTATGAAGTCGCCAAAATCTCCTCGGCGTGTCGGAAGTTGTGGATTTCGTAGATTGCCCGAACATCATCTGGTAACCCTGCCATGTGTCAACCCCCTCCTCCCTCCGTTTACCTCGCCTCCTCCGCCATAATCTCCGCCATGGCCCGCCGCTTAGCCTGGGCCTCCTGCATCTCACGGTATGCCTCGGGCGGGGCCAGCAGGTAGGGGATCTCGCTCAGGAGCACCGGCCCGCCTATGAGTCGCCGGCCAGGGGGGGGGC
>Ga0080006_1188966_pt1 | contig 11126 bp, 12 predicted proteins | sample RS3BMetagenome_FD_69209 | JGI IMG/M metagenome (GOLD analysis project Ga0080006, IMG submission 69209) | Ferric oxide microbial mat and aquatic microbial communities from Rainbow Spring, Yellowstone National Park, USA - RS3B (SPADES... ... | reverse complement strand
TGAAATTGGTATTCGTTTTTCCGACTGTATCGCAGTGATTTCAGGACCACACGAACAAGCTGGTGAGTAAGAGAGACACCCGTTGTGGCTTCTATCATCGCTTTTGCCTTCCACGCGGTGATGAATCGGTTGTTTTTTACCACGGACCCCAAGCACGCTTTGTGAATATCGGTTTTTTGATACGGAGCGGGTGTAGTGGTTTCTTTCGGTGTTCCTCAACCAGCTGAGTACTCTCGAAAGACTGACCTGAAGGAGGAATACATTACTTGCACGCTTCAGTCAAGGATATATATCCTACATGCAAATCGCCTATGTTCTATACGGTACATTGCAGAGTGATATCGATCTCCTCCTATACACTGCAGCAGGGGTGAAACGTAATTGATTCGAAAGACGTTAGTTGTACACGAGAATAAGCGACAGGCTCCTTCTTCTCCTTTGCTCAGTCCATGTTTCGCAGAATTGCGCCACAAGTGAGCAAAAGTCTTGTCGGATTCGTGGATCGGTTGGGAAAAGGGTTGCATGTGGAGCTGCACCGTGTAGGATTGTGGCAGAACGGGCTGTTCTCACGCCGACTTGAGAAATTCTCTATCCCGACGATTTGTAAATTTACGCAAGCACTAGCGCGCGAATTGGGCACTATTTTGCGCTACGCCAGCAGTTCATTTGATTCTCGAGAGCTGCAAAGCAAACATGCGCACCGAGCTGATGGCCCACGTCGTTCTGCGAAGCGTTGAGAGCAGTGAGTTCCGCGTTCCACAGAGGTGCAATCGTTGTGCTCCCGTTGTCATTCGACGGAGGTTACACTTTGATTGCTCTCGCCCTTAACATACGTGAGACCCAGCATCAGCCGGACAAGCAATCTCCTGCAGTAACAACCAGGAACGAGAAGACCGCTTCACAATATGCACGACTGGCTGCATCTTCAGGTTTGTGCTGATGTTCATATTTCATCGGAATGCTCGCCATATGTGCGCATCCATTCGGAAATCGATGCTCGCAGACGTTGAATGCGCTCCTTGGTATCACCATCTAGTTGCTCACAAAAATCTGTACAATCCATATTGCCTGTGTATGATATGGCTTCTTCTGCATCCCCGATCTCCGTTGGACGGAGGAATAAAACCAGAACTGAGCAGTCGTCACGAAGCTGAGGGCGCGACTCAGCAGCACAGCTTCCACTGCTTTTGCCACCAGTCTGGCCCGCTGGACGAAAGCTCGCGGGTTCTATACTGTCGTGGAGGCGAAGCCACACGTACTGCATCAAGAGCTCGCTTGCCCTTCTTGGATCTATTGAGATCTGGTCTAGATTCCCCTCCAGAATCTCCCGATCGTGAAAAAAGTGACCCAAAAGCTCGACGACTACCTCTGGTTCAGCGTTCTCCCAGAATCCATCCGTTCCTAAAATCAGAAATTCGTCCCGATCCATCAAGGACACATGCTCAACATGCGGAGTTGCGGACACGTATCCTCCACAGTAAGGTGACTTCGCCCTAAAAATAGGGTAGAGTCGCTCGTTGAATCTTTGCTCTTTCAGGTATCCATTTCCAAAGGCGTGCGATACCTGCAGCTTGCCTTTGACGAAAAAATTGTTGCCTATTTTCTGCACTACGGAGGGATCGTTGGGAAACCGCTCCATGAGAGCTTTCGAATTCTCGCTGATTCGAAGATTATGTGAGCGACACAGCCGAATCGCTTCGAAATTTTTTCGAGCCATACGCTTATTCGCTCCTTCTTGAGGATGCGGGAGCTCCGCAGCCGCGCAACATCGACGGCCCAAATAGGCCTCACAGTCTCCTAGCGAGGCAACGAAGAGATCCCTTCCACCATTCATCAGCGTTGCTGTTATGCAACAGGCTCCTGTTATTGCAAAATGTCCGTCGCCACTTCGCTCTAGATGTTCCCAGAGGAGCTCCAGGATCTTCTTGTCGACAAATTCAAACGTCTCTATCAGACATCTTGCAAAGCCTTCAATTCCAAGCTCCTGGAGCATAGTCGTATATTTTCCATTCTTGGTGCATCGGTCTCGAATCGTTTCTAGAAGCAGTTCGCCAACTAGCTCGCAGCACGTGGCTCCTTCGTGTCCATCAAACAAGCCCACCGTAAACGAGTCATCAGATTCGAAACCGCTGTCGCAGTCAGCGACTTCACACTCTGCCACATCGTGACTCCCAGGCGGAGTTGCTGGTCGTGTGAAACCCACAGCCGATCCGCTGCATTTCACGCTTTTGAGAGCGGCGATCGAGCATGTGCCCGCCTCAGATCTTAGACTGGCTTGCGACAGCTTGAAAGGCGCGTATGACTGGAAATCGCACATCAGACGCTGGCGTTCTACGTGCCAACGGTCCTCATTAGGTCTGTTGACTCCAAGTGACGCGACTGACCAGAGACGTCCAAGCACCGCCGTGTTCCGGGAACCCGTGCGGGAAGTTGAGAGTTGCCCAGTTTCGCAGACCGGCATGCTGCTCGAAATTTGTTTCGAGACAATGCGCATTCGATAATCGACAACATCAAGCTGAACCAAGCCTTCATGCAATGAAGAAGAGCCCGTTGTAGCCGAGTCTGCGTATGAGCTACAGGGCAGTAGGCGTGCTTCCGCCTCAGGAGAACTGAAAATTTTCGGTGCATCCGAATGCCCTGCTACCGCAAATTTAGCATTCGTTGACGGAACAGTAACTGAGCTCACGTCTCCAGCGCGGTGCTTCATCGATGGCAGCTTTTGCGTATCATGAGACGCGGCATCATGAATGGAGAGGTCCCGCATGGTTTCGAGTGGTTCATTAGCAAGGGGCTCGCTTCCAGACTCTGCTCGTCTGGAACGAAAAGCACCGTAACCGAAGCTAGGACACTCAGCGAGACGCTGTATTGTTTGGGTTGGTGTCCCCATATTGAAACCCTCATGCAGTTCCCATACGTATTGATCGACTCCTTCTGCGGCCCCACCACTAGAACTAGAGTAGCCACCAATACACTGTGGACGGTCCTCGAGCTCAGAGAGGCTGCTGCTGCCGCTGTTGCTGCTGTTGCTGCTGTTGCTGCTGTTCGGGAAACCGGCTAGGCTCAGTGTCCGGCAAGCTTCACAGGAACAAACCGACCGGCCTTCTGTGGACTCTCCCAAATGATCGTGTTTCCACTCCTGACCTCCCTGACGTTCCACAAGCTGCGTGCGGTGACGTTGCCCAGCTCTATGGCCGAAGCTCGGAGGCTTCGATCGAGTTTCGCTGGTTGGAAGTTTTCGGGGGATCATCCAATTCGTCCCAAGATGAGGTGCTCACTAAACCAAAACACCTCAACTTAAAGCAGCAAGGACCCAAACTGTTAGCGAAACTTGACTTCAGCCTAATATTTGAGGCTCTCAAAGACCCTCATGATGCGAGCAGTCCGTCGAAAAATAAATTTCCGTTGGATCGATGACGTCCCGCGAGCTGCCATGCCGATCGGATCGATGGTGTCCCGCGCTAGCGCGGCGATCGCGATGATTTCAATGGCGGTACAGGGCGCACGAACTGCGACACAGTCGATGTTCCCAGCTGCGCTATTTCAACTCAATTACGTTTCACCCCTGCTGCAGTGTATAGCAGGAGATCGATATCACTCTGCAATGTACCGTATAGAAAGTAGGCGATTTGCATGTAGGATATATATCCTTGACTGAAGCGTGCAAGTAATGTATTCCTCCTTCAGGTCAGTCTTTCGAGAGTACTCAGCTGGTTGAGGAAAACTGAAAGAAACCACTATACGCGCTCCGTATCAAAAAACCGATATATTGACAAAGCGTGCTTGGGGTCCGTGGTAAAAACAACCGATTCATCACCGCGTGGAAGGCAAAAGCGATGATAGAAGCCACAACGGGTGTCTCTATTACTCACCAGCTTGTTCGTGTGGTCCTGAAATCACTGCGATACAGTCGGAAAAACGAATACCAATTTCACGCTCGGCCATCGTCCAACGACATCGCAACAACAGCGTCTTCGGATCGTCGCGATCGGTTTGAAGCGCAGGGGCATCGATTTGTTTTTCTAGTCAATGAGACTTGCTTCGGACGATACTGTCGGAGCGTACATGGGTATTCGCGGAGCAGGGCGCCCATAGTTTGTATGATCGAACTCAAAGAGAACGAGAATATCATCTGGTACGGGTGGAGTGGATTCATCTGGTGGCCTCAGCTTCGCTCGTAGATAGCGGTCATACAACGGTACCGACCACTGCGTCGAATCATTGCAGACTCTTCCCCTGACGTCTGGAAACATCCCTCTGTCGGGCAACGTGATGTTTTACCGTTCCCCTTGCGTTCGAGTCTTTGCCGAATCTGTAGGGATAGGGTTGCTTCTCATTACTTCGTACACGCCGTGGTTCGGCCGCATCTAAGGAGCGTTTTCTATCGAGAATTTTGATGAACACTGCGCTGGGTAAATCGCTGAGCGTTCTGCACACGCTAAAACATGGGGGCACATGTCGCTTTTCTTGCGAAAGTCCCCCTCCCTCCGAGAAGGCCCCATCTAAGAGCAAGAAGACGTGCGATCATCTTGACGAAATAAAAACGCCAAAGGAAAGCAGCGCACATGCAAGTCGGGATCCTGAAGGGCCGATGTTGCCGGCCGCCGGGAAAAAAAGAAAAACCGCGCCGAGCAAAGAGGAACACGAGAAAACGAAGAAGCAGATGCAGGAGGTCCGACGTCACATGCTGCATGAAAGATGAGAGTACGACGAGATGGTAGTGAACGCCTGTCTTCTTGGACATATCAAGGACCCCTACGAGCAAGAGACGCAAAAGGCCGTCAGAAACCGTGTGGAGTCGTACTCCAGGAGTGTTAATTACGCCTCTTTGGGACTGATGTATATGGCGAGGGAGATGTATCGCGACGTCACGCACATCAAAATATTCGAGATTCCGGAAGAGTTTTTCAACAAGACCTTTATTGGTGACCTAATATTTGGCACAGGGGAAATGTCGATGAGAAATGAGCGATTACATGCCCTCCACGAACATCACTCCAACTACCGCTTCAACGGTACTCGATAGAGGGGTGACTCGCGTATTTACGAATACGGGGCGATCAAGTCCCTCACGAACCTAAAGACCCATATGGCCATGAACCTGGAACGCTTCATGAAACGCTCCAATTTTGCTCTCTACTTGGGCGTCTCACACTGGGCGAGATGGACCATCATCGCCGGCATCACGAACGATAGTAAGAATGAACAGGACATCGGATTTGTCGACAAGAAGACATCAACCAAGAGCACGAATGAAGCTTCTGTGATCCCTGCGGCTGCTCAAGAGCACCGTGCGGTCCTGGGGCTGGTCAGCCCAGCAGAACAGGTATCAGATATGGAAAAAGATATTATCCCCTCATCCTGCGCTATTTCGTGTTCCTGAACCGAGAATTCGAACGCAAGGCCGAACTGCAGATGAGTAGGGGGAAAATAGAGAGTCGGCGAAACGGATGGCTGTGTTTCCGGAGAGGCGCTTCAGCGTCGTTGCTCTCGGCGGCGTCAAGTCACATTTTGTGACAATCGACGCCAGCGACATTCACAACGTAATGCTGGAGATCAGTTCGGAGTTAGATGTAAGCGGGGAGGCATCTATTGGTGGAAACCTCTAGACTTCTTGGAAAACTATATTCGACTTCAAACGTCTCAATAAGGGCAAGAAAAAGATATTCACGGGGATAACCGAAAGCGATGGAGTACCCGTATGTGCACACTATCGGCTCTTGAAGGCGGATCGTCCAGTTCCGTCTTCGGCTTCGCACTCGGCGAAGCATGAAGAAAAGAAGGATGCGGAACCTGCGACGCAGGAGGTGCAGGAGACCGACTTTGTCGTTGATGCGGCGAAGCATGAAGATGAGAAGGAGGCGGGTCATGCGACGCGAGAAGTACATGAGAACGACGTTGTCGTTGGCGCGGACCCCAGAAACACGAATATTATAGCCATCGCAGCACCCAAGCGCGCGGAAGAGGCATTGAAGGCAACTTAAGTCAGAAAGACATGCGTCTTTTAAAGCTCTCGAGAGCGAGATTCTATCGAGAATCCGGTATGATGAATGCGAGGAAGAAAATCGAGATGTGGAACGAAGGAATGAAGGACCACCTGGAAGCTATGAGCGAGGTGACGAGCCGCGGAGCGGACTTTCAGACTTTTCTGAAATTCATGGAAGTTCGCGCTGCTCATTGGGAGGCGCTGTGGAAAGAGTATACAAATCGCCGGTGGGCTCCTCTGCGTGTGAACCTGTATTGTGGGAAGCGGCGCGCGCTCGCGAACTTTTTCAATCAGTTGAGCGCCCTGAAGGAGCACAAGAGTCAGAGGCTCGTAGTAGCATACGGAGCAGGGCGCTGGGCGTCGAAAAAAAGGTGTGCGCCATCTCCAACGACACGAGCGTACAAGGAGTGCGCATACCGTTTCGTCACGATACCGATAGATGAGTTCCGAACGTCCCATACACACCACCAATTGGGGTGTAAACGTCAGAGATTGGAGATGAAAAGTGCCAGCAGACCCCTGAGGATATAAAAATGTTCGGGGCGCTGACGAAAGAGCAAGTGGAAAGGAGGACGAAAGTTCGTGGACTACTTGCACTAGTGAGTCCAACTACCAATGGCAAGAAACGCATGCAGTTTGTGAATCGAAACTTTAACGCCGCTATCAATATAAGGAAATGTGCGGTGATGGAAAGAAGACCTCCGGAGTTGACAAGAGAATATTTTGTTGGACAACCGCTTAAGGTAGGATTATATGAGAAAAAGTTGGAACCAGTAGTGGGTGGCCGGTCGAAAGAGACTGGGAGGCGTCTGTACGTAAGTTGGAGACGTCTTGTCTAGGGCGGCTTCCTCGCTGCTCCTGTCCACCGCCGGCAGCAACGTTTTTCTTTTGAAAGGCGTTCGCTTTCGCTGTCGTGGCCTGCACAGAGCGAGCGCTTAGGATATTCTTCTAGCAACTAAGGTGTCCTGGGTTGAAAGCCTGGTATCCTGCGCAGTCAGAAGTACTTTTACTGGCACGTGATGATTGGAAGCGGTGGAGTGGTGCTCCAGGGCTTCCAGGTTTCGACTCCGTGATTCAAAGCCAGCTTCAAAATGCTTCACTATGAAAAGACCGCAGCGACGGAGATTCTGAGAGGCGGTAACAGCCTGGCAGTGTTCAGTCGCGGCCTAGACTTAGGTTCTCTCGTTGCCATCGTTGCAGCGGAAAAGCTTCTGCTAAGCGAAGGGAGACCTATTTTGGCACTCAACTTCCCGAAAACTGTTTTTCAGCGACTTGGCCGTCTGCTAGCGACGCACCCTGCAAAATTTCCGATCCACCTGCTCCCAAGACTTGTGAGTTCCAGCGTTTCAGCGGTTGAACGCTTCGAAGTCTACGGTTGTGGAGGAATCATCGCTGCCACGCCGCGAACTTTGGCTGTGGACCTTCTTACAGCAGTATCTCATCTGGGTGATCACGAGGCAAAAAAAGTCCCCACGCTGAGTTTTCTGGGTATTCTGATTTATAACGCGCATGAAATCTCAGAACATCGAAGCGAAACTTTTGTAACGCGTCTTTTTAGAGAATATGTAGGAAGATGTGAACTGGAGGATACCTTCATACACGCCTTTAGTGACGCGGCACCAGCATTGTGCCGCGGATTTCACTCAGCAGAAAAACTGATGCGCCTTCTCGGACTCGAAAGGTTACTGCTTTATCCTCGTTTTCACGTTGATGTCGTTACCTCCCTTGAGCACAAGACAGAAAATCCACAGAGCTACGTAGATGGAGGTTATGGGACTCATTCCTCATCGAGCGCGGGAATAGAGTTGCTGGAATTGCATCAGCCTATGACTGCACTGATGAAAGCCATTCAGGACGAGATCCTTGTGCTCATGCGATCCTGCTTTTTCGAATTAAGACGAAGTTCGCCGGCCGCGGAACTAGATGAGAGTGATTTGAGGGTAGCGGCTACCAGTAGGAGCATCTTACAAGCCGCCCAGCGCATCGGGCAAGAATGGCGGCGATTGAATTCTCGTAGCAGGCAGCTGTTGCAGGATATCCAGAACCTGAATAGCATTCTTTCGAGTCTGCTGGACGATGACTGTGTCACATTTTTGGCATATTTAGAGTCACTGAGGGATACACAAGGAGCGACCAGTTTGTGGATGGCGATGGAATCGGCGCAAAATCTGTATAGACTGGCCAGGGAGAGAGTCTTCCGAGGCACCGACACAGGGGGAGACTCCAAACTAATGGGAATGCAGGATGCAGCGCTTGACCTACGAGCCAGCGAGACTGGTGAGTTACCGTTCGAATTCAGCCAGAAGCTTGTCTGTCCGGAACCGAACAGCAAATGGGAACTTTTGAAAGAGTTACTTGATGAAGTTGTAAGTATGCTCATGGGTCATCAGAGGCATGGAAACGTATCGGACGCATCGACTCGTCGAGTTCTTGTTCTGGGGAGAGAGCCCTGCACTATTCAGTTTCTCGCCGAGTATCTCCACTATCGTGAAGGCGCTTTCGACGCATTGCATCGACGACTGCTTTTGTATCTTGGGACGAAATCCGGTGGAAAAGCCCGTGAGTCTGTCAGAGCGACGACGGCAACAATGTCGAAAGCGGTGCCGTCACTTAGGGTCAAGTCAGATGACATAGATGCCTCGCAATCCTCGTCGAACGCGGAAAGTGAGCACTCGAGCGCTTGTACTGATATGCGACAACACGCACCAAATCAGAGGATCACAGCAGAACACGATTCCCCTGGGCAGAAATTCGGTCACCTACAGGGCGATGCCGCAGGGCATGCATCCCCCCGCGAATCAGCGTCGGATAACTACAATTCAGCTCCCGCGCATGCCAGTAGTGCCGTGTCGCAGTGTGCAGATGCAGCGCGTGTAGAGATTTTGCTCAAATCCTATGGCAGGAGACAGAGCAGCACGGGCGTTGAAAACCTCATCGGACCCTCCACCATACTGCCTTTCTTGCTGGATTCGCAACCGTGTTCAATTATTATGTTGGATCCTACCCTGCAACACGTCCGAGAAATCGAAGTATACCAAGCCGCTTACTCGAGATTTGCAAAGATCCGGGTCTATGCAGTATTTTACGAAGAATCCCCCGAATATGAGCTATATTGTAATGCAATAGCAGATGAGAAGCACGCATTTCAAACCTTGATCCGCCATAAGGCGTCGATGGCCGTTCGACTCGATCAGAGCTCTGCCGTGGCTGTACCGGATACTGGGCCCGAACGCATTTATTGGCCACTTTGGGCGGGATCCCTTGCGAAGGCGGATAGACCTTCGCCCTCGTCTGGACGTCCCCAGATTCTTGTGGATGTACGAGAATTTCGCTCGACGCTTCCTGGTTGTCTGTATCAAGCGGGATTCGAGCTGCTTCCTCGGACCCTGAAAGTAGGGGATTATGTACTCACACCGGATATTTGTGTCGAGCGCAAAAGTATCCCGGATCTGACGAGTTCTTTGGCGTCTGGGAGACTTTATACGCAATGCCAAGCAATGTGTCGACTATATAGATACCCGTTGCTGATGATCGAGCTCCAGGAAGATGACATCGGGAGCACGGGAGCGAAAGCACATGTGACAAATCTGTTCGCGCCTAGTCTCTCCTTTCAGGAGAATTCCTCGCATGGTCCTGCCACGGGAATCGGGAAACTGTGCCTACTGACAATTCATTTTCCTCGTCTACGCCTACTGTGGTGTCGAGGTCCCCAAGCAGGTGCCGAAGTGTTTGGCACATTAAAAATTGGGGAAGCGGAACCGTCGGGTGAACCGACGGGCCAGATTTCAGGCGAATCCGAAGCGACCGAGGACTCATCCGCAGAAGCTTCACTTTATTCGGTGATGAATGCACGAGACGCTTTCGCTATGCGTCCTTTTGACATGCTTCGTTGTCTGCCTGGCGTCGAGAATGCAACTGTGTTTGCGCTCATGCGCCAGTTTCGAACGCTGACGGATCTGGCGAACGCTGAAGCTGATAATATGGCGAAGCATTTCGGGCCGACTCTTGCAAAGCAGCTCATCTCCTTCATCAACACGGAGTTTCGTGATCCGAATGAGGTTTCTGCATCGGCTGCCGGAGCTGAACCAGTTAGCAAAAAAATTCGGTCTACGTCACCGGCCGACTTGTAGGCTAACGAAGCGATTCATGGTCTCTGAAAGCAGTGGCGTCCGTAAATACCTTCTGTAGCTTTTCCTCAAGCTGGAAGATTAGCTGAACAGCTTGAGTAAAAGAATCCCTTGCACACTCGAGGTGAAGTCCGCGACTGTGCAGGCGCTCTATTGCGTTCGGTTCGTACTCGCTTTCCACGCTGTCTGGCAGCGCTCCGGTTCGCGCAGGCTGTACGTCTCGATCGTTCGGTTTCGTAGCGGACGATATAGATCTCGAAGCGTCGAGCTGGTGTAATTCCACGTGTTGCGAGCGACTGCGTCGACGCTCGAGTGCGAGCTCAAAGTACCCTCTTTTCAAACAGGTCTCCAGATTGGCACGTAAAATAAACACCTCGTCCAAGAGGTCCAGACACGAAAAGAAAAGCGTATCGTTTGAACCCTCTGGTTTAGGGTTCGACGACATATATGAGACTTGTCATAAGGAATATAAGTTTGAGCGTCTGTACCAGGCGATCATCCTTGACACATTACACGCATGTAAGTATCAAATATGACAGATTCTGTAACACCGGCGCATACTCTAAAGCTTGGATCCCTTTTCAAACATCCTCAATAGCGGACTCTACGGGCTTTTTCTGCGACTGCTTGTTCTCCCCTCTCTTATCTTCTGCATTAAATACGCCGGTCTATCCCGTACCTCCAGCTCCGTTGACTGCAGACGAAGGGTGTTGATAGCAGCAACAAAGTCTTCATTTAACCGTTGCTGAATGTCGTCGATGCATTTCATACAGAGGCGGTAGTTGCGATCTACGTATCGCTTTCCATTTTCAATTTCTTTTATACAGCCCAAGTGCGCCCTTCTCGGCGAAAACAGTCGACTGTGGTTAGCTGATCCCAGAAGTCCGCGACATGTCTGCGCGACACCCTGTAGCGCGTGGACGCTCGCACCATCGCTCGGATTGCACCCTAGACGAGTCCATAAGGCGCTCATCGATGCCCTCCTCGGTTTCCGTACCTAGTATCGTACCCTACGA
>Ga0080006_1140948_pt1 | contig 11126 bp, 9 predicted proteins | sample RS3BMetagenome_FD_69209 | JGI IMG/M metagenome (GOLD analysis project Ga0080006, IMG submission 69209) | Ferric oxide microbial mat and aquatic microbial communities from Rainbow Spring, Yellowstone National Park, USA - RS3B (SPADES... ... | reverse complement strand
TGTGGGTATACGCTCCATGCGGATTTAGTGGCTGCCAGAAACACATCAGCATGCGAACGCTCCTCATCTGGCAAGACTGGGTGAGGACGGGGCGATTGTCAGCCGTCCCTGAAGCATCGGGTGATGAAGCCAAAGCCGCATGTCTTTCGAGATACGCGCAAGCCTGCGATGGAGCCTGGATGCAAGCTCCGTTCTTTAGGACGGAGTAGTTGACTAGTGTAGAGTTCTTCTTGACATCCTCCCCGGCCTGAAGGCTGGAGATTCCAACGAACGCTAAGGTTGGGCATTGATCCGCTTTTGCGTTGCTTCGGTGAGTCTTTTCTGCTGGCGACCCGACTACATCGCTTCCTTCATAGGTGAATTGGGCCTGTCAAACCGGGTTAACCGAGCTTTTTTCCCCCGCACTTGTAACGCTTCTTCTGCAACGCCAGCGCTTCGTTGAACACCAAGAAGCACAAGCTGGCAAAGTGGCGCATTTGCTGCTCCTGCTGGCCATTGGGCATCAATTCGTATAGGAAGGCTTCAATGCGTTGAATGTTTCAAAGCACACCTGATCAAGATGGGGGCAAGGATAATCACGTCAGTCCCCAAGTAAAAAGTCAATCCTTAACTGAATCCCTTTCTATCCATCCGCCTCCAAGCACGGTGTCTCCCTCGTAACAAACGGCTGCTTGTCCTGGAGAAATTCCAAATTGTGGGGATTCAAAATCTACTCTGAATCGACCATTTTCCAAAGGCGTGATAAAAGCAGGAACCTCCGGATAATTATATCTTAGTTTTACTGTAACTTTTCGGGTAGTTTGAATTTCTTTTTCAATCCAATGGGCTCCCGCCACAAAACAATGAGTTTTTAGCAGACTTTGCCAGCTTCCAACTTTAACTGCTTTCGATAAAGGATCGATATCAACCACATAGAGGGGACGGCCTTGTCCTCCCGGAAGTCCTCTTCTTTGGCCTACGGTATAGCGCTCAATGCCTTGATGGACACCAATCACCTTCCCTGTTTCATCTAAAATTGGACCGGCATTCGATTCCTTGGGATCTATTTTTTCTTCGATAAAATCTTTATAATTTTTCCCAGCTACAAAGCATAGGTCTCTACTTTCTTCCTTGTTCCATATAGAAAGACCCGCTTCTTTTGCAATAGCCCTTACTTCTTTCTTTTCGAGATGGCCTAGTGGAGTAAGTATTCTAGAAAGCTGAAAAGGAGAAAGAGAAAAAAGAAAATAAGATTGGTCCCTTGTTTTGTCCTTTGCTTTTTTTAACCTTGGAGAAATAGCGTCCTGATGCTCCACAACCGCATAATGACCTGTGGCAATGTATTCTGCCCCCCAAGCCCTGACTTTAGACCAGAGCCTCCCAAATTTTACTTTCTCGTTACACTTCACACAAGGATTAGGGGTCCTTCCCTGTCTATATTCCTCTAAAAAATAATGAATAACCTCTTTTTCGAAAAAATCCGCCTCATCAATTGTATAATGAGGAATGCCAATTTGAGCGGCCAAGTTTCTAGCATCATTGATTGCTTCAGGTCCACAACATTTCTCTAATGAACGGCTCATACAGGAATCTGTCCATACCTTGAGAGTGATTCCTATTACATCGAATCCTTCTTTTTTTAAAAGCAAAGCAGCCACAGTAGAATCAACCCCTCCGCTCATACCAACGACAATTCGACAGCGCTTCTTAGGAAAAAGAATATTCATGAGTCCAATTAAAAAAATAAAATTTTTCTTCCTCAGAAGTCTTTTCTCAACAAAAAGGGAAAAACTTCTTTTTAGGCGGCTTCTTTTTCCTGTCTTCGTTTTAAAATTGGGGTTTTTTTCCCTTCAGCTACTAGACGCGAGATAATAACTTCTTCAATATCTGTTCTAGAAGGAAGCTCAAACATGACATCTAGCATGATCTTTTCAATCATGTTTTTTAAAGCACGGGCTCCCGTTTTTTTCTTTTTTGCTTCTTGAGCAAAAAACCTAATGGCTTCCTTTGCAAAGGTCAGCTTGATATGGTCCAAGGCAAAAAGTTTTACATACTGTTTTATTATCGCGTTTTTGGGTTCAGTCAGGATCCTAACCAGTTCATCTTCAGTTAGCTCAGAAAGGGTAGCAATCACTGGAAATCTCCCCACAAATTCGGGGATCATGCCATAGGAGATGAGGTCTTCAGGCTCGACTTCAAGTTGTCCATTCGATTGGGAATCTTCTGTTTGCAATGCATGTTGGAAACCAAGTATCTGTTTGCCCCGTCTTCGGGCAACTATTTTGTCCAAACCGATGAAGGCACCACCACAAATAAAAAGAATATTCTCCGTATTGACTCGAATAAACTCTTGATGAGGATGCTTTCGGCCCCCTTGAGGAGGAACATTGCAAATAGTCCCTTCAAGCATTTTAAGAAGAGCTTGTTGGACACCTTCTCCTGAAACATCTCTTGTAATCGATGGGCTGTCAGACTTTCTAGATATTTTATCTATCTCGTCAATATAAACGATACCCATTTCGGCTTTTTTAACATCAAAATTGGCGTTCTGAAGCAGTCTCAAAAGAATGCTTTCAACATCTTCGCCAACATAACCTGCCTCTGTGAGTGAAGTGGCATCGGCTATACAGAAAGGGACATCAAGAAGTCGGGCAAAGGTTTTAGCAAGGAGTGTTTTCCCTGAACCAGTGGGGCCAACAAGGAGAATATTAGTTTTTTCAATTTCGACATCTTTTATTTGATTCAGAGAAGAAAGATCAGTCAATTCCTCACTGAAAATTCTCTTGTAATGATTATGAACAGCCACGGAAAGAATTTTTTTTGCATTGGTTTGACCAATGACATAGTCTTCGAGTCGAGCAAAGATTTCTGTAGGCTTTGGAATTTTTGGCTTAACTTGATTTTTAGCTGGCTCTTCGCGAAGCTCCCTTTCAAGAATACTGTGGCAAACCTCAACACAAGCATCACAGATATATACCCCTGGTCCAGAAATAAGCTTGCGCACTTCTGCTTGGGTTCTTCCGCAGAAAGAGCACATAGTTATATGCACTGATCTTGCCATGACTACACTCTACTTCCCATCTCCCATAATGATTTGTGGTTGGGGGACCGGTCTGATACTGACTCTGGTTTTGACCACCTCATCAATAAGCCCATAGGCTTTTGCGTCTTCAGCAGACATAAAAAAGTCTCGATCCGTGTCTTTTTCCAATCGCTCAATGGGCTGTTTAGTATGATAAGAAAGGATTTCATTCAACAACCTCTTGGTTCTTAATATTTCTTGAGCTTGAATGCTGATGTCGGAGGCTTGGCCTTGAGCTCCACCAAGGGGCTGATGGATCATAATACGGGCATTGGGTAGAGCAAACCGTTTGCCTTTTGTTCCGGCAGCAAGTAATACGGCTGCCATACTTGCAGCCTGACCGATACAATAAGTATTTACATCGCAGCTTAAAAATTGCATCGTATCGTAAATGGCCATACCCGCTGTCACGTACCCTCCAGGAGAATGGATATATAGGCTAATGTCCTTTTTGGGATCTTCCATTTGAAGAAAAAGTAGCTGGGCAATAACCAAATTGGCTATGTTGTCGTCGATCGGTGTGCCAATAAACACAATTCTATCCTTAAGCAACCGGGAAAATATATCGTAGCCTCTTTCCCCACGGCCTGTTTGTTCAACAACCATGGGAATGACTTGGGAAATAATAGGATTAGTCATAATTTTCAATTTTCAATCTTTGCTTTTTCCAATAAAAAATCTAAAACTTTTTGATTAAAAACCTCATTCACAATAGCGTTTAGCTCTTCAGAAGGAAGTTTCTTTAAAAATTGTTTTGGTTCCATTCTTTGTTTTATTGCCTGGTTATGAATTGCCATTGCTAAATCATCTTTCGTTACGGAAATGTTTTCTTTTTTCGCTATTTCTTCAAGAAGAAAATGCAATTTGGCTTTTCTTCTTGCCTGAATAAGAGCTTTAGAGTAAATCTCATCCTTTTTTTCTTCAAGAACGGCAAGAGGGGTTCCTTTTTGTTGCATGTCAACAACCACTTTTCTAAAAAGCCACTCAGCTTCTTTTTCTACTTCAGATTCTGGAAGTGAGAAATCAGAAGAAGACAACAAATAATCAATGATTTTTAACTTTTGTCTGCTACGAGCCTGCGATTCTTTGCTTTGTTTTATGGATTTTTCTATCGCTTCCATAAACTCTTTTTTATTGAGCCCTGCAACCTCCTGGGTCAATTCATCTGAAAGAACAGGCAAGATTTTTGATTTTATGGCGTGAAGTTCTACAGTATAGGTTACTACCTTTCCTCGCAACGGCTCTAAAAACCAATCCTCAGGAAAACTGATCGCAAAGGTCTTGCTCTGCCCAGCTTCCATTCCAATCAATTGCTCTGTGAAACCCGGTAAAAAAACCCCTTCTTTAATCAGAATCCATTGGTTCTCACCTTTAGCCATCACCCCCGCTGTTGGAAGCAGCTTGGAAAGAGGCTGGTTGTCCAGAGTCCCCACATAGGAGACAACTACAAAATCCCCACTAGCTACTGTTCTCCCATGAACATCGACAAAAGTGGCTTTCGATTCCATTATCGACTCAATGGCTTGGTCGATCTCTTCAGGTTTGATTTCCGCATCTTCTTTAGGAACGGGAATATCCGTATACTTAGGGAGAGCAAAATCAGGTTTGGTATCAATAATAGCTGAAAAAGAGAAGGGTTCTCCTGGTTGGTATCGAACATTTTCAAGATCGATTAATGCAACCACTTCTATATTATGCGCTTTAATTGCTTTTTCATAAACAAGCTTAAGTAGTTCGTTTTGAGTTTTTCTATCGATCTCTTTTTTGTATATTTTTTCAACGACTTCCTTTGGTGCCTTTCCAACCCTAAAACCAGCGACTTTAGCCTTTTTAGCAAAATCAAGAACTATTTTCTCTCTTTCAGGGACTGTCTCTTCAAAAGGAATTTCAATATAAAGGCGTTTCCGACATCCCTTAATATCTTCAACTTTACAACCCAAAGAGGGTTTTTCCATAATGTTCTCAGTCATTCCCATAAACCTCCGTTTTGATACTTAAAAGTAACCCTTTAAACAACTTCATTGACCTTTAGAGCTTGTGTGGCTCTAGTCCTTAAGGAATAAGTCATTGCTTGATAAGCCTTCCTAGAACAATGCATAGCTAGGAGTTCTTTAATTTCCAGGCCATAGTTCTCACTTGCAAGAATAGAAAGATTGATCTCAACTGCTAGCCATCCAAAAGACCATGGAACTATTTTTAACATCGTTAGCCTTTTTTTTCTTTAGAGATAATACCTATAGAATATACACCTAAATGGAACTAATTACCCCTATTTGCTTGTTTGTTTTAGTCAACTCAATTGATAAGTTATCCCTGGAGAGTAGACTATTTATACTTTATTAATAGCCTACTTTTAAAGCGATACAATTATTTAATTTTTGATCCTTTTTTTGTAGAGTGGGGTTGAAATATCCTCTCCATTGGCTGCAAGGGGGAGAAAAACTGCATCGAGTGCCTCACTGCTAGCTGCTACAACTTGATGTTGTGTCGGTGCCTCTCTATTCGGCTAGTTGTCCTAAGCAAAAAAAGCCTGTATTTGGTGATGCTTTAGTTTAGTACGGCCATTGGGATCTAGAAGGTCCAGTAAATGGGCCTTGCGACCTTGCGGCTATCTCTGGATAGATGAGAATAAACCCATAAATCTAGCATGTGTCGAGGTTTGGGACTCCTCTGCCTGGTATCAGAATGCATTCAGGGGGGATTTCATCCTATCGTGCTTGCGGATAGCCAACCAACAAAAAACTGTTTGCAATCAAGCTTGTTTTAAGAGGGTCAAAGAAATTCGAAAAAATCAACTGAGCTAAAAACTAATCCCAGTGGGAGACATCAAGGATGGGAAAAGACATGGGTAGGCTAATAAATGGAACTATAAACTTTGGCTATACTCTGGAAGCTCAGTAAGAATACAGTTCGCTTAAATTCCAATGAAGGCTTCCAATGGCCTCCAAAACCTCTGATTGACACTTAATCTTAGATACTTTTCTCTCTTAAATATCTTTCAGCATCTATGGCAGCCATACAACCCATCCCAGCTGCTGTGACGGCTTGTCTGTAAACACCATCTACACAATCGCCACAGGCGAATACTCCAGCCACACTTGTTCTAGTTCCTTCAGTGGTTTTAATGAGTTTTTTTTCGTCCAGTTCTATTTTCCCTTCAAAAATTTGCGTGTTCGGTACATGCCCAATGGCTACAAAAAGGCCTCGACATTCCAATAAGCTGGTTGTTTCTTCTTTCACATTCCGCAACACAACTGCTGTAACTCTATCTTGTTTTGGATCTAAGACTTTCTCAATGACGCTATTCCAAATCACTTTTATTTTTGGTTCATTCAGTACGCGTTCAGCCATAATGGAAGAGGCTCTCAGGACATCCCTTCTATGTACTAGATAAACGACCGAAGCAAATCGTGTTAGATAAAGGGCTTCCTCACAAGCTGAATCTCCTCCGCCGACTACCACAAGAGGTTGGTTTCTAAAAACGGGCAATGCCCCATCACAGGTGGCGCAATAACTAACGCCTTTTGTTTCAAGTTCCGATTCACCAGGAACAGAAAGTTTTCTAGGTCTGGCTCCAACAGCAATAACCACTGCTTTTGTTTCCAACCATTCATCATCTATTTTGACTCTCTTTATTTTCCCATCACACTGAAAATCGGTTACTACGGAAAGATATTTGACCCTGGTTCCAAATCTTTCGGCTTGCTTTCTCATCGCTTCCATTAGTTCTGTCCCCTGTATTCCTAAAGGAAAGCCAGGATAATTTTCAACAAGGGTTGTTGTCGTCAAAAGCCCTCCTGGTTCACTGCCCGTGACAAGGAGAGGAGAAAGCTTGGCTCGTGCAAGATAAATGGCCGCTGTCCAACCAGCACATCCAGAACCTATAATGATTACTTCTTCCATGAAAAACCGATTTTATAGATTATTTTTAAGAATTAAATAAAGATAGTACAATGTTATAAACATTTTTTTTAATAAAATGTATTTTAAGATAAATTAAAATATTAAAATTTTTTGTATTTTATTTAAAAAAAGTTATTGACTTTATTTTTGTTTTGATTTGAATCTAAACTTCTAGTGACTTCAATACCATTGAACGATCTATTCCAAAAAATTCAATTTATTCGGGATCATGTCCCTCGCTCGGGGTTAATTAAAGACAAAGTGTGGAAAATAAGTCCTTACAGTTTCTATTTAGAAGAGCGGTATGTGGAGATTCTCAACCGATTAGGCTTCTATCTGCAAAAGTTTTATGAAGCCGCCGACCTTCTCTATAAATGGAGCGTTAAAGGAAAGTATCCTGCATTTATTGCTGAACTTTTAGATAAAGGAAAACCGGCTGATCTTATTAAAATTTCCAGAAGTGAGGAGTTAAAAAACTCTTTGCCTGTTGTCATTCGGCCTGATCTCATATTGACTGACGAAGGATTTGCTCTTTGCGAACTTGACAGCGTGGCAGGAGGTATTGGGTTGACTGCTTGGCTTCAAGAGACCTATGGGCGCTGGAATGATTCCTTGATTGGCGGAAGCGATGGGATGAAGCGAGGATTCAACAGCATTTTCCCGGAAGGAGTGGTCGTTGTTTCTGAAGAGGCGATGACTTATTGGCCAGAATTCGAATATCTTGTAGGCAAAGATAGAATGCGTCATGCAGAAAGCTTCCAGTTTGATTCTGAACCAGTCTATCGGTTTTTCGAATGTTTTGATTGGGAAAAATTAAGCGAAATCCGAAGGAGTTATTCTCCAGCTAAGCACTGGATTACTCCTCCTTTGAAGCCTTATTTAGAAGAAAAACTCCTATTGGGACTTTTTTGGGTCAGATCTTTGGCGGACTTTTGGAAAAGATACCTTACCGAAAAAGGGATGCGGTTTTTACAGCAGCTAATTCCTTATACATGGATAGTTGATCCTACGCCTCTTCCTTATAATGCTGTACTGCCAAGACTTGAGGTGCAAAGTTGGAAGGAAGTGGGTTCATTTAGCCAATCGCAAAGAGAACTTGTATTGAAAGTCTCTGGTTTCAGTCCCTTAGCATGGGGTTCTAGGGGTGTTTATATCGGCTCCGATTTGCCTGCCTCTCAGTGGCAAGAGAAAATCGCTACAGCCCTTGCTGATTTTCCTCATCATCCCTGGATAATGCAAAAATTCATTCGTGGCAAACTTGTCAGCCATCCCTATGCTCAAGGCGAAAAAATAGAAGAAATGGAAGGAAGAGCCCGTGTTTCCCCTTATTATTTTGTCTTTGACTCAAAGGTGCACCTTTGTGGGGTTCTGGTGACGATTTGCCCATCGGACAAAAAAATTATTCATGGGATGAAAGATGCGATCATTGTTCCTGCTTCTTATAGAAGAGAGGTAGAACAACACCATAAAGAACATAATGAGGTTTTAAAAGTTGGTTAATTATTAGGCTTTATGAACTTACTTGAGTATGCTGCAAAAGAGCTATTAGTAAAAGAAGGCGTTCCTGTTGCTCAATATGGAGTTGCAGAGACCCCGGAGGCAGCCTTTGACATTGCTTGTAAGCTTGCTAAAAGACCTCTGGTTCTGAAAGCACAGATAGCTGCAGGAGGTAGGGGTAAAGGAAGATTTCTTAGTGGACTAGAGGGAGGAGTGAAGATTTGTCAGAGTCCAGAAGAAGTCAAACAAATTGCCCAAAGGATGATTGGTTCAATTTTAGTCACTGCTCAAACTGGAGAGCAGGGACAATTAGTTAAAAAAGTGCTTGTTAGCGAATCTATCGATATAAGCTCAGAAATTTATCTCTCTATCTCTTATAGCCATTCGACTGCTTCGTTGCTTCTCATGGGAAGCCGTGCTGGTGGAGTAGAAATCGAAAAGATTGCTGTGGAAAATCCTCAAGCGATTGTTAAAAAATTTGTTTTGCCTGATTATTCACTTTGGGATTTTCAAGCCAGAGAGTTTGGATTAGATCTTGGATTCAGAGGGAAGGAACTCGTTGAGCTTTCTCGCATCCTCAAATCGCTGTATAAGACCTTTGTCAAATACGATGCAAGTCTCTGCGAGGTCAATCCTCTAGCTATGGATAGGGAAAGGAAATTTTGGGCATTAGATGCCAAAATAACGATAGATGACAATGCTTTGTTTAGGCAGAAAGAGCTTTTAGCTTACCGTTATGAAACAATTTATGATCCACAAGAATCCGAAGCGATTCGTTCCGGGGTCAACTATGTCGGGCTAGATGGTCAGATTGGTTGTATGGTCAATGGAGCCGGGTTGGCTATGGCTACTATGGATATTTTGGACCGTTTTGGAGGCAGACCGGCTAATTTCCTTGACGTTGGCGGGGGGGCGGATCAAAGCCAGGTGGAGAATGCCTTTCGTATTTTATTATCAAATCGGAATTTAAAAGTGATTCTAATCAATATTTTTGGTGGTATCATGCGCTGCGATCTTATTGCGGAGGCAATCGTAGAGGCAACAAAAACCCATCGACCTTCTATTCCTTTGGTTATACGGCTGGAAGGAACACGAGTCAAAGAGGGAAAAGCAATTTTGGAAAACTCTTCCCTTGAGTATCTCTTCGCCGATGATCTAGAAGATGCGGCTCGAAAAGCCGTTCAATTCTTAAAAAAATAATTATAAATTCCTATGGCTATTCTGCTAAGAAAAACAGATCGAGTAGTTGTTCAAGGTATTACTGGAAAATACGGAGCGTTTCATACACGACTCTGTATGGATTATGGGACAAAGATAACCGCAGGGGTAACCCCAGGAAAAGGGGGAGAATTTTTCGAAAATAATGTACCTATCTTTGATACACTTAAGGAAGCAAAAGAAAAAACCGATTGCAATGTTTCTCTCATTTTTGTTCCAGCTCCTTTTGCGGCCGATGCAATGATAGAAGCTCTATATTGCCAGATGGATCTCATTATTTGCATTACGGAGGGAATCCCAACGTTTGATATGGCAAAAGTTAAGCGTCTACTATTTCAAGAAAAGACACGCCTTGTTGGTCCTAATTGTCCTGGAATAATTACTCCGGGGGAATCAAAAGCAGGCATTATGCCTGGATACATTCATAAGCCGGGAAAGGTTGGGGTTGTTTCAAGGAGTGGCACCTTAACCTATGAAGCGGTGTGGCAACTAACACAGTTAGGATTAGGACAGAGTAGTTGCGTAGGCATAGGGGGAGATCCGATTCATGGCCTGTCCATTCGAGAAGTTGTGGAACTGTTTTGGGAAGACCCACAGACAGAAGCCATTCTTATTATTGGAGAAATTGGAGGGGTGGAAGAACAGGAAGCCGCTAAGTGGATAAAAGAAAATCCAAAAAAACCCGTGGCAGCTTTTGTTGCTGGTCTTACAGCTCCTGTCGGTAAAAGGATGGGGCATGCCGGAGCAATTATTCTTGGACAATCAGGAACTGTTGCGGCTAAAATTGAGGCATTTAAGGAGGCTGGAATAAAAGTTATACCGTCTGTTTCTGAAATAGGCAGAGGAGTTTATGAGGCGATAGAGGAGTGGAAAAATAAAAAGTGATTCAATAGCAAGCGTAGAATGCTTTGGTTCTCTAATTGATAAGTGCATCTTATAATCTTAGCGTGTGCGCTGAATTTCATATTTTAAGGCAGTCTAACTCCTATCACGCAAAATTTCCTAGAAACAGTTTCGGTAGGAAGCTTGCTATATCAAGCCAATTTCATTTCCAACTACTCTAGTCGAACAAGAACAGGTGCACTGAGCTAGTGGATAGTCTCAAAATAGGACGAATAATAGTGAAAGCAAGTGTGTCTGTTTTTGCCTGTTTTAGACATTGTTGTTGACTGGTAGTTCTGCTAGAGCTGCAAGCAATAGGCAGCAGAAGTCTGCAGAAAAGAAAAATAGTGAGGAGAGAAGAACTGTATAAGGTGCTTTGCTTATAAGTGGGGATAAGGCATTGCCTTCTCTTAGAAAAAAGAAAATGCTAACAGCTTCTTCTCTTATCTTTATTGATAAATTACCATCCATCGCCGTAATGCCCCTGCCTTCAGGCATGGGGATATAAGGCGATAAATTATAGCTATGTGTAGTATAATTATGTATGAACAGAAAAGAACAATTG
>Ga0080006_1094799_pt1 | contig 11126 bp, 10 predicted proteins | sample RS3BMetagenome_FD_69209 | JGI IMG/M metagenome (GOLD analysis project Ga0080006, IMG submission 69209) | Ferric oxide microbial mat and aquatic microbial communities from Rainbow Spring, Yellowstone National Park, USA - RS3B (SPADES... ... | reverse complement strand
ATAATGGACGTTACGGAGCCAGAGCTAAGAGGAAGTGCTACTGCATATCTAAACTTCTTCTCAACAGTAGGAAGCTCTATCGGTCCGGCCTTGGTGGGAGTTATTGCAGTAACTATCTCGCTTCAATTTGCCATAACTGTAATAAGTGCGTCAACGTGGATAATATGTGGATTCCTTTTCACGATCCTTATTTTCACACTTCCCAATGACATAAAAAGGCTAAGGAGTGTAATGAAATCAAGAGGGGAGCAACTGGAAGGTGTTGTGAAAGAATAGTTCAACAGTTCTCTTTTTAATGACATCTAACACATTATTGCCGGCGAAAACGTTTTAATAAGAAAGGAAACTAAGTCCTGAGTAACATGGACTTCTCTCTTCCGGATGAAACCGTTTCCATTGTTGAACTCGCACGTGAATTCTGCAGGAAGAATATAGAGCCCATCTCGTCAAAGATAGACAGGGAAGGATATTTCCCAAATGAGAAATTTAGGGAGATGGGTAGACTCGGCCTCCTGGGTCTGACCGTACCTGAAGATTTAGGTGGAGCAGGAATGAATTACCTTACAGAAGGTGCAGTGCTTGAAGAGATCTCTTATTTTTCAGCTTCTTTTGGTCTCTCCTACGGAGCACACTGCAATCTTGTCACCGACAATATTCTCAGGAACGGAAGCAAGGAACAGAAAGAGAGGTACATCCCTGACCTGGTTTCAGGCTCCAAGATAGGTTCCCTTTGCCTCACGGAGCCCGGTGCAGGTTCTGATGCATTGGGTGGAATGAGGACGCAATACGAGAGGAGAGGGGGGAAATATGTGATAAACGGAAGCAAGACATTCATAACGAATGCTCCTGTTGCAGACATATTCCTCGTTTATGCAAGAAACGGAGGAAGATATTCTGCATTTATTCTTGAAAGAGGTGACGGAGTTAAAACACCCAAGGAAATAAAGAAGATGGGTATGCGCGGATCCCCCACAGGAGAGGTTTTGCTGGAGGGGGTTGAAGTGGGAGAAGACAGGATCCTCCGTGGAGAGGGAATGGGGAGGGAGATCATACTCGGGGGGCTGAATGCAGAAAGGGCAGTCCTAGCCTTCGGTTCCATAGGGATTGCGAGAAGAGCCCTGGACGAAGCAATATCATACAGCAATCAGAGGGAACAGTTCGGGAGCAGGATTGGGGAGTTCGAGTTGATTCAGGAAAAGCTGGCGTACATGTTCACAAGGCTTGAGGCGTCGAGGCTCCTTGCGTACAAGGCAGCCATTATGGTTGAAAACAGTAGGGCAGATCCTTCATATCCCGCAGCCTCAATCCTGATGGCTTCTGAAACTGCAACGCAGATAGCAAAGGAGGCGATACAGATATTCGGTGGGTACGGTTACACGGAGGATTATCCGCTGGAGCGGTATCTGAGGGATGCAATTCTCTATGAGATTGGAGCGGGAACTACGGAAATAAGGAAGATCGTGATAGCGAAATCGATTCTGAAGAATCACCCCTCTTTCAAGATGTGAAATTAGGGGGAAGAATTCAAAATGGTTTAAGTACAATTAATCCATGGTTGTTAAAGGTGAAAAATATGGGAGATTACAAGGCGAAATTACCTGAATACAAGAGCCTGAAGGGAATAAGCGAGAGGATGCTCGCAGAGCATCTGAAGCTTTATAACGGATATGTTGCCAAGAGCAACGAGATCGTGGACAAGCTGGCATCCGGAACCGTGGACCTCTCTAAAAGTGCGGCAACATACTCGGAGTTCAGGGCACTGAAACTGGAACAGACGTTCAACGGCAACGGAATGTACCTCCATCAGTTCTACTTCGAGAACCTTTCCGACAATGGCGGCCAGGCAGAGGGAGAAGTGAAGAAAGAGATAGAGAAAAATTTCGGCAGCTTTGAGAAGTGGAAAGATGAGTTTGTTGCCACTGGCATGGCAGGTCGTGGCTGGGCGGTCCTGGGTCTTAATCTTGAAGACGGAAAACTTTACAACCTTCTGTACGACGCGCATAACATTGGAGGCTTTGTTACCCTCGTTCCAATACTTGTTCTTGATGTCTTCGAGCATGCCTATTTCATAGATTACGGAACCAACAGGAAGGATTACATAAATGCATACCTGAATCTCATAAACTGGTCAGTGGTGCAGAAGAGGCTTGAAAAGGCAAAGAAGATGTACAGCATCTGGACATCCTGATTTTGATTAAAGCTCACTGCCCAGTAGGAGGGGCCAAAGGGCAGTGAGCTCCTATTTATCGAAATTGTATATTTCATTTTTTCGAAGCAAAATCGGTAGCGGGATAATTCTAAACCGTTGCTTCAGTTTTCTATGGGATGCATCATCAGGGAATCCCGAGATCCCGCATGAGATACTTCACCGCGCCTGGAGAATTTCTCCACGTTCCTACCTGCTTCTGGATATATTCACATCGGCCACCTGAACGTAGGGGGACTTCGTGGGAAGCGTTTCATCCCACCATTTCACCTTTTTCGTTTCCTTCGTAATTCCTTCCGTGTTCCTGAAGATGTTGAGAAGTGAGTCGGATATCCTTATGCTTCTCCACGTCTCCTTTATCTCCCCATTTTCAATATAGAATATTCCGTCCCTGGGTATTGTTGAGAACACACCTTCCCTATAGTCTTGAAAACGGGTGTACCAGGTGTTAACTATCATAACCCCCTTCTTCGTCGATGAAACCATGTCTTCAATGCTTTCATTTCCAGGTTCAACACTTATCTGCCATGGGGTGGGTGCAATTATCCCGGCGTTTCCAGTGGTCTCAGTCTTGAATTTTGAGGCAGTCGAGAAGTTGTGGAGATAGTTCTTGACCACTCCCTTCTCTATGACCGGCGTCCTTTGAGCTGGGGTTCCTTCATCGTCAAACAGCTTTGCATTTATCATTGAATCTTCAAGAGGATCGTCGTACATCGTGAAAATGCTGCTTCCTATTCTATCACCGAGCCTTCCGGCGAACATTGACATCCCTGAATCGACCTGGAAGGCTGATGCCATGGGTATGGTATACGACACTATGGAAGCAAAACAGAGCGGAGTGAATATCACGTTGAACTTCCCCTCTTCCCCCTCCCTTATGTTCCGCACGTTTCTTGAAAGGTCTATGATCTCCTCCCCCTGTCTCTCAAGAAGGGGCAAATCCTCATCGGATGAACTCATGAACGAGGTCTGGACAGGATAATCCTTGTCGTTGAACGCCCTGGCCACAAACTCTATACCGAATTGGCCTTGAGAACCGGAATTGAAAGGTGTTGCGATCTCCTCAGAAATAGACCTGGAATAGAAAACACCGCCGACTCTCTTGAAAAATGGTTTGACCTGATCTATGAAGCTGTTCACAAACTCCTGAGGATTCAGTAATCTAAGTTTCTCATCCCTGTTTCCCTTGGTCCTGTAGGAATTCTTCCTGTCGTTAAGGCTGACAAAATCATTGTTTTCCTCAATACCCTTGAGTGCAGAGACTGCCCTGTTCAACGTATCTTCCAGTGCCCTTTCGTCTCTTAGATCAAAGGAAAATGTCTTCTTCCCCTGTGCAAGGAAAACGGTTACAAGCTCCTCGTTCCATGTGTTCGTGATATCTATAGCGTTATTGGAAAACCTGACCTGTGTGGTTCTGGAAGTTACTTTTTTCACGGCAGCCTGATCCGAAACTCTTGACACTTTTTCATAGATTTTATTTAAATCCATCATCATTCACCTCACATACACGTCCCTGAGCCTTATATGTGGTCCTCCCATCCAGACATCAACACCCTGCATGGGATCCCCCTTCCCGCACGTTCCTGCGGAAAACTGGAGATCTTTGCCCACAGCGTCAATTGAAGAATAGAATTTCACTGTGGTTGTCTCGATTACAGGTCTCTTTATCTGTTCGAAGATCTCACCGTTCCTGATAAGGTATGCCTCGCGCCCTACATACTTCTCGTTGAACCTTATGTCATCAATGTTCCATTCTGTGAAACTCCTCATATATATCCCATTCTTCACGTCCTCCATCATCTCCTCCAGTGTATATTCACCAGGCTCGATGTACGTGGTACTCATCCTGACAAGAGGTTCCTTGTCCCATTCTGATGATCTCGAGGCACCGTTGCTCTTTTCCCCCATCCTGCCTGCACTTTCCCTGTTATGGAGGAATTCGTTGACGAGACCTTTCTTGTAGAGGTACCTCTTCCTTGCTGGAACACCGTCCCTGTCGTACTTGTAGAAACCAAAGCTGTGTTCTATGGTGGGATCATCAACCAGATTCACTATGTCTGACCCAACCCTCATGCCCCTGTCCTCTTTCTTTATGAATGATTCCCCTGCCTGTGCCATCTCCCTTCCCAGTATCCTGTCGGCCTCAGAGGGATGACCGGCACTTTCATGTGCAACTATCCCTGAAATCTCAGGGCCAGCTACAAGGTCATACGTTCCGGGAGGGATCTTCTTGGCTGCGGCCGCCTTCTTCAGAGCTTTGGCTTCCTGTTGCACCCTATTATTAAGATCCCAGAAATCTATGGCCTCGTATCCGCCAGAATATCCCAATTCTATGGTGCCCTGCTCAAAATTCCCTCCCTCCATGAAACCGAGCATGGCGAAGAAGGAAACCTTCGGCAATCTGTGCCTTATGGACATTCCACCGGAACTCTCGATCAAACCCTCCTCGATGTTATCGTTAATGGCGAGGATCCTCATCTGTATCCCTTCCTTAACAAGGAGAGATTCAATATCCTTCAGAATTGATAACTTCTCCTCCAGAGGCACATCCTTTATCCTCCTCCTTTCTGCAACTTCCCATGAATCCCTGTAGCTCTTTTCTTCTGACAGCGTGTTTCTTCCAGGAATTTTTGACCTTCGCACAGCGTAATCTATCTCCCCCCTTATGACTCCCCAATCCGAGATGTTCGAAGAGGCAAAGGAAATGGAGCTGTTCACAACCCTGAATGCGAGCCCCGAATCCTTGGAGTAGCCAGTAGCAGATACACTTCCATTCTTCATGAGAATTGTGTTCCTTTCTGATGAAAGGTAGCTAGTTTCAACATAACTACCCATCTTCGAAGCATATTCAATTGCCCTGTCCACGAATTCTTCCATTCAGATCACCTGAGTTCCTTTGTCTTCCTCACCATCTTCTCAAACTGATCCATGAGCTCCTTTATGGCACCGTAGAGATTCCAGTCCCATGATCTTGAGAAGAATGTTTTGGACTCAGTGACCATCTTGCCCCGTACGGAATACTTGATCTCCTTACCTTCCTGGTGGTATTCCTCTATGTGAATATTTATCACAAGTGGTCTCATTCTCTTGAATTTGGCAATTGATTTCGCACCCTTCTCCACAATTGAGTATATGCTGTCATACACCTGCGGATCCTCGAACCTTGCCCCCGAGAGGTTCACGAGGACAGACTCCTCCTTGGATCCCTTGGCTATTTCGCTCAATATGTCGCCCTGGCTCACTATTCCCTTGGGTTTGCCGTTTTCATCCGTGATAACGCAGACGCTGTGCCCCCCCTCGACCATCTTCTCAATGCATTCAGAAACTGAGGAATCAAGGGTAACATATAGGGGAGGATTCATGGAGTTCTTCACCTCCACATTGGCCTCATTCCTGTAGTAATCGCCCTGCCTCATCCTTTCCTTTTCCCTCCAGAGACCCTTGCTGACGTCGTTTATGTTGACCATGCCCACAAGCTTTCCCGAGCTGTTAACAACGGGTACACTTGTCTCATCTATCTCCCTCATCTTCTTCAGTGCCTCAGAAAGAACATCATTTTCAGATACGGTAATGGGATCTCCCGACATTATCTCGGAGACACCCCTGGATGAGATATCTTCCAGCTGTGAGGCTGCCCTCACAATATCTGTAGCCGTCACGATACCTTCAAGCTTTCCACCCTTCATAACAGGCAGCGCTCTGAGGCCTGTGTCAAGCATCTGCCTCGCTGCCTCCGTTATGGATGCGTCTGGTGAGATGGAAGGCGTTCTTGCCATAACAGTTTTTACCTTTGTTGTGACGGGGAGGGATTCCCTCTTGTAAAGCATATTGTATTCTATCATCCCTGCATATTTTCCCTTGGTGTCGAGGACGAGAAGATGATGTATGTTCCTGCTACTCATCTTGGATATAGCGGTCGAGATTGTATCCTCGGTGCTGACAGTCACATAGTTTTTCGTCATGAATTCTCTGACAGAGACCATGAATGTCTATCGATACAACAGTTAAGTATTTTTTTTCTTGCCTGTGATAACTCCGGGTATGAAATCAAGCAATTCCGAAGTGAAATAGCTGTAACCCTTTTCCCTGAAGGCTTCGAGTCCGGCAGAACCTACGATGTACGAAGCCAGGAAGGATGCATGAAGTGGGTCCAGGCCCCTGGCGATCAGTCCGGCAACGGCACCGGTGAGCAGATCACCTGTACCGCCCCTCGTCATGCTCTGGTGGTGGAACCTTGAGTTTTTCTTGATTGTTCTACCATCACTAACGATATCCACCGGACCCTTGAGCAATATTACAGCATTTATATTTCCTGCAGTTTTCATCACGTTTTCCTCAGTAGGTTCCAGACCGAAAGTTGACCTGAACTCCCCCCTGTGGGGTGTCAGGACCGCGGCACCGTTCAGGTCCCCTATGGATTTAATTGCATCAAGAGCATCCGCATCCACCACAACCTTTCTCCCCTTTGAAATGGAATATCTTATTATTTTCTCAGCTTCATTTATTGCTCTACCGTCATTTGTTATCCCGGGTCCTATTGCAATCACGCTCTCTCTTTCTTCTATCATCTTTGCCATTTCGTAGTTAAATTCTATCCTATCCATTCCGGAAGGCCTTAAAATGATATCAGGGGCGTTGCATGCTATAAACTGGTGTATTTCCCCGGGTGCAAAAAGGAAAACAAGATCGACACCCATCCTCTGGGCAGATTTTGCCATGTAAACAGGTGCTCCAAAGAAATCCGAGCTCCCTCCTACTATAATGCACACGCCGTTCTGCCCCTTGTGTGAATCCTTTGAAGACTGCGGGAATGCGAGAAGATCACCCGGGCCGATCATCTCCACTACTTCCTCAGGGAATCCAACGTCAACAACCTTTATCTCCCCGCAGTTTTCCGCTGTCATGCCCTCCTTCACGAACTGCATTGTGACTGTGAAGTTTGGATGGACTGAAATTCTTGTGGGAAAACCCGAGGGGACATCCACGGAGACTATTCTGTTTCCAGAAGAGTTTATCTTGTTTATCGCGGATAGGTAAGGCTCCCTTGGCTCACCTGAAATACCAACGCCAAGCATCGCATCCACTATCAAATCCCCCTCCCTTATGTCCAGGTCTCCAATGATAACACCTCCGGCATCCATGTATTCCCTCTGTTTCTTCTTGCACAGTTCAGTGGATGGGTCTAGCACAGGAAAAACCCTTACATTGATACCCTTTGACTTAAGGACCCTCGATGCCACGTATCCATCCCCGCCGTTGTTACCCGCACCGCAAACCACCAGAACGTTTCTGGATCCTAGTGAGAGAACAAGATCTGCCACAGCGGCACCGGCATTCTCCATGAGGGTTTCCATATCAACACCTGAAGCTTCCGCATTCAGGTCCAGAATTCTTGAGTCAAGGATGCTGAGCATCGTTTCACAATCTACATTGCGTATTTACATTTTGTAGTTCAGAGGGGAATCGAAAAGAGTTATATCTTAAGGTGATATTCTATCCCGTGATGAGAAGAGGGTCAGCTGAGCTCGTGCTGTGATGACCCCTATGAGTGCTGAATGGTGATAAAGGTGAAAAGTATAGAGGAACTGGCTCAAACTGCGAGGGAACTGAAGCAGAAGGGAATGACAGATAAGGATATAGCTACGGAGATGCATCTGTCATTGAACACGGTGATATGGCTCCTGAGCGGAGAATCCAGGATGGAAAAATCCCAGGCGGATGTGAAAATAGGGTGGAGGAGTATAGGAGTTTACTCAAGCAGGATATACAATATCTCGGAGATCATGGCAGATATAATAGAGGAGGAATCCCAGAGGCTTGAGAAGGACGTGCAGACAGTTGTTGGCATAACCATAAATGGCATTCCCTACGCCACGTTCATATCTGATATCCTGGGAGTTGAACTCGGCGTTTACAGACCGATAACGCTGAAGGGGGAGGGAACATTCTCAAGCAATTATGCAAAGGTAGCTGGAAAGAACCTTGTTTTCGTGGATGATGTCGTCAGCACGGGAGAAACAGTTTCAAAGGCAATAAATGCCGCGAGGAAGGAGAAGGGGAATCCCATACTCGTGGTTGTTTTGACGAATAAGACCGATAAGGACGAAGTAGAGGGGGTCCCGCTGAGGGCTTTGATAAGAGCAAGGCTGATAAAGTAATGCACTGGGCTGATGTCATAGCTTCAAAGGTACAGGGGAAGCAGGTAGTTTCCACGGGAATCTCCCCGTCCGGTGAGATTCATGTTGGCAACATGAGAGAGGTGCTCACCGGGGAAATAGTATGCAGGGCCCTGAGGGATGCAGGGAAGGATGTCACATTCTACTACGAAGCTGACGATATGGACCCCCTAAGGAAAGTCCCAAAGGGCATAGACCAGTCCTTCTCCAAATACATAGGGCAGCCCCTTTTCAAGGTTCCGGCTCCAGATGGGATACACTCCAGCTGGTCAGAACAGTTCATAGAACCGTTCAAGGAAACACTGGATATAGTCGGTGTGAAGCTCGACTTCCTCTATACCCACGAGCTCTATGAACGCGGGGCATTCAATGATTTAATAAAGATATCATTCGAAAAAAGGGAAAAGATAGCCAATATTCTCTCCGAAGTCTCAGGAAAGCAGGTCCAACCTGATTACTATCCTTTCAATGTGATATGCGATTCGTGCGGGAGGCTTGATAAAACTGAAATAACGTCCTTTTCCTGGCCTGTGGCGGAATACAGGTGCTCCAACTGTAATTATTCAGGAAGTAAGGATGTTAGAAACGGTAATGGTAAGCTGCCATGGAGGGTGGAGTGGCCTGCAAAGTGGGCCTACCTGCATGTCACTATAGAGCCTTTCGGAAAGGATCACGCCGCCTCCGGAGGTTCCTACGATACCGGGAAAAGAATTGCCTCCGAGATTTTCAATATAAATCCCCCATTTCCCGTGGTATACGAGTGGATTCTTCTGAGGAATCAGGGGGCGATGCACTCATCAAAGGGTGTGCTCATAAGGTCCATAGATATGGTGAGAATGGCCCCTCCGGAGATATTGAGGTTCCTGATAGCGAAGAACAATCCGGAAAGGCATATAGAGATGGATACAGGAACGGGGCTCATATCACTCGTGAATGAATACGATATATACGAGAGGGTGTATTTCGGAAAGGAAGAGGTTGAGGACGGGGAGAGAAAAAGGGATATGAAAAGAGTTTACGAACTGTCTCAACCAGGCGAAATTCCAAAGGAAATGCCTGTGCAGGTATCGTTCAACCATCTCATTAACCTTGTTCAGATAAAAGGCAGTAATGAGGAAATAATAGGCTCTCTGAGGAAATCATCCTTCGTGATACCCAGTGATACAGGAAGACTCATTTCAAGAATTGAAGCTGTAAGATACTGGCTTGATCATTTTGCGGGGGATGAATTTAAGATAAAGCTCAATGAAAAGCCACCCGTATTGGATTTGAGAGAAGTTGAGAGAGATTTCATTAAAACTCTTATCTCACGACTCTCCGATGGACTATCACCTGAAGATGTGAACAAGGTCATTCACGAAAGCTGCGCATCATCAATTGGTGAAAAGCAAAAGTGCTTTTCCCTGCTTTACAGAATATTTCTCAACAGTGAAAAGGGGCCAAGACTTGGTTACCTCTTCACCTCCATTGGAATGGAAAAGGTAAGGAATTTCCTGGCAAGCAGCCTGAACCAGGGTCACTGAATCCTTTCCATCACCTTTATACCCATAATTTTCTCTATCTTTCTAGCGATCTGCCTGTCGGGCTTTATTTCTTCCCTCTCTATCTTGGCAACAATGTTCTTCTTTTCCTGAAGCTTGGCAGCTAGCTGCTCCTGGGATAGACCCATCTCTTCTCTCCTCTTTTTGATGATCTTCCCATAATCCTCAATAGGTTCCTCAGAATCCAAAGAAGATTCTTCCCTAGGCTTATCAACTCTGGCTGGATGTGGAAGCGGCGGTGCCTTTGTAGTATTTGAAGGCTGAACTCTGAAATTTCCTGCCTTCGGCTGCGACTGTCTCGGGACTTCTTTGCCATACTTCAGGCAATCGCTACATACCCTCATATGGACCCCGTCAATAATAACATCAAAGAGCCTGTTGGTCTGTTTACCGCAGAGCTCACAATTCATGATTATAGAAGGAAAAGAGAATAGATAATCTTAATGCCTGGGGTTTTTTGAATCAGGGCATTACTTGTAACTTCAAAGAGAGCAGAGACTGAAAAGAATATTAACCAATTGAAAATCAGGCCACAGGGGCTGTGGGGTAGCTTGGTATCCTACGGGCTTTGGGAGCCTGAGACCCCGGTCCAAATCCGGGCAGCCCCATATGGTTCAGGGGGATATAGATAATGCTTTGAAATTTTGACCTTTTAAGAATAAATAAAATAAGATGTTAATTATTTAATTTCCTTTCTTGATAAACCTTGTAAATTCCTTTCAAAGCTTTGGATTTGTATTTCATTTCATTTTTACTAATCCTTTCCTTGATATTCCGTAGGGTTTGTTTAGATATTCCCTTACCCCTGACATCCTTAGGCTTCAATGAAAGAATCCATTGTTTGAAATCTTCAATGTTCTCATATTCAAGGAATGAATCATCATCTATTCCAAAAACATAGGCCTCATCAAGGTTGTTTGATTCCTTGCCGATGTATCTTATCCGATTAACAATGATATGTTTCCTGTATGCAATTCCTTCCTTATCGTAATCAAATTTGTTATCGTCATGTCTTACGTATTTGGTTAGAACTTCATCAAGAGGATACCAGTAAGCATCAGAAGGTAAGGGTAATTTATCTAATGCTGTATCAGTTTTATAATCAACAAATGGCTTATATTTAATTCCAGTAATATCTTTGTCATAGGGCAAACATGGTATGATACCATTTTTCTCTGGTCCAATACGCATGAAATTGAAAGG
>Ga0080006_1135254_pt1 | contig 11131 bp, 9 predicted proteins | sample RS3BMetagenome_FD_69209 | JGI IMG/M metagenome (GOLD analysis project Ga0080006, IMG submission 69209) | Ferric oxide microbial mat and aquatic microbial communities from Rainbow Spring, Yellowstone National Park, USA - RS3B (SPADES... ... | reverse complement strand
AAAACCCTGGAGGCTTGAATCGCCGAGGCCGCCTTGGACAATGCCTGGGGATCAGCATTGGGCAGGTTCGGTCGAATGAGACTGTTCCTGAGGAGCTTGATGAGAAGATCGGATTCCCACTCCTCGACGGGAATTCGCATCGCGAGCAGTAGCGCGGCAACGATGTGATCGCTGTCGAGAGGTCGGTGAACCTGCGAGTGCGTTGGAATTCCCCAAGATCGCAGAGTCTCCTGAATCAGCTCCGCTTGCGCTGTCCATTGGCGAAAGAGAACCAGCACATCCTCCGGGGCATTGTCCTCGTCGAGGATTTCCCGAACATCACGCGCCACGACGCGCGCCAAACCATCACCCTCGGGAGCTCCTCGGATCGCCAATCCAGCGCCCGACGAGAGTGGACATGGTTTATTCGAGTCGACCGGGTTCGCCGAACGAAACAAGCTCGATTCGACTTCGCGAAGTCCGGCCGGTCGCCAGAGATCGCGGTCGACGGAAATCTCATGAAAGCCCTGAGAAATCAGTCGTTCTCGTATCTTGACTGTCGGCTCGAAGACCTCGCTTCGATCGGGGGCGGTCTCAACGCCGAGTGTCACACGCACGGAGAGAACGTGCTGAGAGCAATTCTCAAAAAACCGCCACTGCGCAACCGACGAGGGCTCGAAATCGAGAAACGTCACCTGCCCGAAATTCTTGAGGAAATCCGTGGAACGTCGAAGCAATGATCGCGACGCGAAGACCGCGAGACCGGCTTTATCCACTAGCCCGAGTTCTTCGAGTCGCTCTGTATAGTGAAGATAGAGATTCCAGGCTTGCAGATCGTACGAAGAAGTGATTCTGGGGGGCGAATCTCGGCTGAGTTCGGCTCGTGTCCATCCGCCGAACATGGCGAAGAGCCGGCGACGATAACCCGGCATATCCACGATCGGCTCAAGCTGTTCGATCAGCCCACGTTCGTTCGCGAATCGAACCGCCTCGTCGAAGACACTTCTCAGAGCGGTGGGAGAAGCCGCCGTCGGAGTCGATCGAGAGCTAGATTCCGCCAGAATCGTGGACCAGAGTTCATCGCATTGAAGTACTAAGTCGGCGGCCGAAGTCGTGGCGATCGAGACCTTGGCTCGATTCAACGCGAGAATCGTCTGATCCCTTGCGATCTCGGAGGGGACGATCCAAAGAGCCGAAGAATCCATTCTCCTCGCCGACAGGGCTCGTTCCCATGTCGGGGCGGAATGCGGACCGCTCCAGAGGATTCGTTCTTTGTTTCGCTTGGCTGGCATCGGCCGTTCCCTTTTCAGAGCCCTTCGAGGCGACCGCGACCAAGACTGCAAGTGCCAACAACACCAGGTATACAGAAAAATACCATAATCTTCCTGAGCGAACAACTTTGACGAGCCAGAGAATCGCCGCGTAGCCGACGACTCCGGCCACGATCATCGCCGTCACCGTCTGGGCGATCCGGTCGGGGGTCATGGTTTCAGCGACACCACTCTTGAGCATGTCCTTGAGCATGAAAACAACAGCCCCGGAAATTGCGGGGATCGCGATCAGGAGACTAAAACCGACCGCCCAGGTTCGTGAGAATCCGAGCGCCAGAGCGGTGGCGATCGTCAGGCCACTTCGACTGACTCCCGGAAAAGGAGCCACCATCTGGGCGATGCCGATGAGCAGCGCATCCCTCCAGGTTGTCTCCGCCAGCCCTTTGGGTCCATCGTTTTTCTGAAGTTTCGAGGTGATGAGCAGCACGGCCGCGGTGACGAGAAAGCCATAGCCGGCCGCCGCGGCGCTATGGAATGCGTTTTCAAGGATGTCCTTCAAAAAGAGTGCGAATGGCACCAATGGAGAGGTCGCGACCGCGGCGAGAATGCCCGCGTGCACGATGGAGGCCCGCTCGAATCCTCTGGGTACGTCGGTCGCGCCCAGAAACCCTCGAATTCCGTCCTTGATCGCGGATCGATAGAAAACGAGAATCGCGGCCAGGGTTCCCAGGTGAAGCATGACATCGAAAAAAAGATTCTCCTTGCCGGTCCGAGAAGAGCCGGTCAACCACGCGAACGCATGCTGAGTGATCGAGAGATGCCCATCGCTCGAGATCGGGAGAAATTCGGTGACCCCTTGAACTACGCCGAGAATCAGGGATTCAAGCCATTCCATATCGGGATTTCACTCACGAAGACTTGGGATTTCAACTTCTCTGTCTGGAGTGTCAAGCGATCTCAGGCTTCAGGATCGTTTCGGAAACGAGGAAGGGCACTCCAACCGTAGCTCAATCCGCTCCAGAGTGTGAGAGCGACCGCGGTCCAGGTCAGGATGTCGCGGCAGACGATCAAAGTCGGCGATGGAGAATTAAAGGACAGAGCGAGAAGGACTGCCGAGATGGAGAGACATTGGAAGACGGTTTTCAACTTGCCCGCCATCTTGGCCCCGAAGTCTTGCCCCTGACCTTCGAGATGACTTCGTAGCCCCTGGATAAGCAATTCGCGAATCACGATGATCGCGACCATTCCAGGCCATATCCCTGTATCCGGGATCGTGATGAGATAAATATACGTTCCGCAGACAATGACCTTGTCGACCAATGGGTCGAGTTGTCGGCCCAGGGCGGTTCCCTGGTTGAGAAGCCTTGCAAAGTAGCCATCGAGAGCATCAGTCAAGGCGGCGAGTAAGAACACGCCGAGCGCCCAGGCGTACCACCCGGTCGAGATCATCAAGAAAACCAGGGCCGCGAGGCCGAGCCGACCGATCGTCAGCGAGTTAGGAACGTTCCAGAACCGAGGGCTTTCAACGTTCGTGAGAGCCGAGGATGATTTCAGAGTGGCTTTCATCGAAGTCGTGGCCCCCCTCGCGGTCGCATCGATCAATCGTTGTCGAGGATGGCCAGAGAATTCGAAGGCCTCTTTCTCGGCTTCGGCCTCGTCCGCTTGCGTCGAGGAGAGGGGGTGGTTCCCGTGGCTCGAGCGATCAAGTCGTATCCCTCGGCCGCGAGTGTTTCACACGCGACGAGATCGCCGGGTTGGAGATTCGTACCCTTGACGAAAGTGACACCATCCACATCGGGCGCATCCGCGTAGGTTCGGCCGAGCCAAAGATTCTTTCCGTGAGGCGAGACCGAGTCAATAATAACATCGGTCTCGCGTCCGACGAGCGACTCGTTGAAAGCGAATGCGATGGGCTGTTGCGCGGCCATGATCCGCTCGCGTCGCTCCTGTTTGACCTCTTCGGAGAGGTGGCCGGGAAGTTTGGCGGCAGGAGTATCGGGCTCGAGCGAATAGGAAAAGACGCCCAGTCGCTCGAATTTCGTGTGCTCGATGTATTCGAGAAGTTCCTCGAACTCGGCCTCCGTCTCCCCGGGAAAACCGACGATAAAGGTGGTCCGCAACACGAGGCCGGGCATCGTCGTACGGAGACGTTTGACGATTTGCTCGGTCTCGGAGCGGGTATGGCGCCGATTCATCAACTTGAGCAACCGGTCGTTGATATGCTGGATCGGCATGTCGAGATACGGGATGATTTTCTTTGAACTGGCCAGAGCCTCGTAAACTTCGTCCGTGAAATACTGAGGATAGTTGTAAAGAATCCGGATCCAGTCGATCCCTTCAACCTCGTCGAGCGCCTTCAGCAACTCGTCGAGGCGGGTCCTGCCGTAGAGGTCGAGGCCGTAGTAAGTCATGTCCTGAGCGACCAGGAGCAACTCGCGGACTCCGTCCGCGGCCAACTCGCGTGCCTCGTCGACGACCATCTCGATCGGCTTCGTGACATGCTTACCTCGCATATAAGGGATCGCGCAGAACGTGCAGTTGCGGTCGCATCCTTCGGAGACCTTGAGGTAGGCCAGGTGCCTAGGGGTGATCCGGAGCCGGGCGCGATCATCCTGGGCCTGGACGGCGGCCGGACGGAATAGCGTCCGCTGCTCGTCGAGCCCGCCGAGGATCCGCTCCGAGACCTTGGCGATCTCCTCTCGACCGAAAACACCCACGACCTGATCCACGTCGGGGAATTGTTCGAGCAATTCTTCCTGGTTTCGCTCGGCCAGGCAGCCCGCGACGATCACACCCTTGATCTGCCCGGCTCGCTTGCGGTCGAGCATTTCCCGGATCACACCAAACGATTCCTGACGCGCTGAGTCGATGAAACCGCAGGTGTTGATGATGACCAGGTCGGTCGCCTGGGTGTCGGGGACGAGCGCGTAGCCGTCCTGGCTGAGTAACCCCAGCATCCGCTCGGAGTCGACCAAGTTCTTCGAACAGCCCAGGCTGACGAAGGAAAATGTGGCTTTGATGTCCGGCTGTTTACTCATGAATTCATTCGGTCAGGAGAGGAAAAGCGAGGATTACGTTTCAAGTTTACGGATCACGAACCAAGAATTGCCACAGGCCTTGCAGCTCAGCCAGAAGCTACGAGCAACGGGTAAGGCACAAGATCGCGAAGGATTTGGATTCGGCTGGGGCACATGCCGATCCCGGATACTCTCAATCCGGATCTCTTGGCCGTGGCATTCCGGACATCGCTCAAGTTCGTTTGCACGATCAGTCGTCAAGCGGGTGCGGCTCCGGGGCGGCGTAAAATTCGAGATAGCCACATTTTTGGCATCGGTAGCCGCGTAACTCCGGGAGCGGGTAAAGGCGGTCCTCCGGTTCTTTGTTCAGCCCCTGGGCAAATGCTTTGACAGGGTTTTTGGAGGTTGTAGTTCCTGGGATCACGAAGGCCATCCGTACTTGCTGGCCCGGGTAAGGATTGGGAAAGGTGGGATCCGACCGGACCCTCAACGAGCCCTGTTCCATCGCGCAGCCACACTTGGGGCAGGCCTGATCACCTCTGGACATCGTCTCAAGGATACCTTGCCGCATCTCGATGCGTCAAATCAAGGCAAAGTTCTTCGCTAATTCGTCTTAGGTATCGAAATAGAGTGCGAACTCATAGGGATGGGGGCGGATCCGGAGGGCCTCGACCTCGTGGGTCTGCTTGTACCAGATCCAGGTGTCGATGACGTCCGGTGAGAAGACATCCCCTCGCAGAAGGAATTCGTGGTCGGCACGGAGCGCCGACAGGGAGGCTTCCAATGAGGTTGGAGTGGTCGGGACTTGAGCCAGTTCCTCGGGCTGAAGGTCGTAAATGTCCTTGTCGAGCGGGTCGCCGGGGCGGATCTTGTTCTGGACGCCGTCCAGGACCGCCATCAACATCGCCGAGAAAAGCAGGTAGGGATTGGACGCACCGTCAGGACAACGATACTCAATCCGGCGATTGCGGGGGCTGGCGCTGCTGACCGGAATTCGAATGATCGCGGAGCGGTTTCGTCGGCTGTACGAGAGTTTGGTTGGTGCCTCGAATCCTTCGACGAGTCGTTTGTAGCTGTTCGTGGTCGGATTCGCGAAGGCACAGAGGGCGGCGGCATGCTTGATCAACCCGCCGATTGCATGGAGGCCCATGTCGCTCAGCCCCGCGTATCCAGGTCCCGCCAGAAGTGGTTCGTCGTCCTTCCAGAGGCTCAAATGCGTATGCATGCCGGAACCATTATCTCCGAAGAGCGGCTTGGGCATGAATGTCGCGGCTTTCCCATTCCGGCTGGCGACATTTCTGATGATCGACTTGGCCAGCATCACGTGGTCGGCACTTGTGACCAAGCTCTGGGCGACGAGGTCAATCTCGCACTGACCGCCCGTGGCAACCTCGTGAAAGTGGGAGGACGTGGCGATGCCGCACTCGGCCATTCTTTGAGCCATTTCGGAGCGAATATTCGCCAGGCTGTCGGCCGGAGGGCAGGGGAAGTATCCTAGACCTGAACCTACCTTGTAGGCAAGATTGGGCTTCTCGGACCGGCCCCGGTTCCAGATCCCCTCGACTGAGTCCAGATGATAAAAGGCTTCATGGCCTCTTTGCTCGAACCGGACGTCGTCGAAAACGAAGAATTCCAGTTCCGGTGTGAGCAGGCACTCGTCGGCGAGGCCTGTACTTCTCATGTAGCTGAGGGCTTTGCGAGCGATATTCCTCGGATCCCGCGTGTAGTCCTGATGAGTGATCGGGTCCTGAATGTTGCAGATCATCGTCAAGGTCGGCTGAGCGGTGAAGGGATCGATCAGCGCGGTCTCGGGTTGTGGAACGATGAGCAAGTCGGCCTCGTTGATGGCACGCCAACCAACCACGCTTGACCCGTCAAACTCGTAGCCTTCCTCGAATGTCTCCTCCGTCAGGAGATCGGCCGGGATTGAGAAATGCTGCCAGACCCCCGGGAAATCCATGAACCGCAGATCGACGGTTGTCACTTCTCGCTGGCGGATTAGAGCCAGAACTTCCTTCGGTGTCACGCAATCGTCCCCCGACTAGACAGCGCCGATTTCCAATTCAAATTACAAATCACGAGGCCAACCAAGCCTCTCTCCGCACCGAAGATATCGTCCGATCCCAACCCAGGCTGGGGGAATTCATCTAAAAAATTCAAGTTCCGATCGACTCCCACTTCACCTCGTGAACAGGATGCCAAATTTTATTGAAATCCTCCATCCCCATGAATTCACGGAAGCTCGAACTTTCGTTTTCGAATGCGCCACTCGTAAGCTGAGGAAATCGGGGCATTCCAGTGGAAAGCGAGAGTCGCGATCGGATGGCGTGCGCAGACGACGATTGGGTGGGGCAGGGAATCGAGGGAGCCGGGAGTTAGTCGGTACGACCCACACCCGGCCATACGCAAACCATTTGTAAACTGCACTCGATGGCTCGAGGTTGAGGAGCGGCTTCGACGAGTCAGTTCATGGTTAAAGAGATTAGCCACGAGGAATGTCGTTTTCTGCATGCTCGATGGAGTTTAAACTGCCGATGGCAAATGGATGAGGGATGGTGACCGCCCGACCGAGCTGTCGCGAAGGCCTTGATTTTATGAGTGGGAACAGGAATGACAAACCGCGGTTTGTGATCTTGGAACATCGATGGGACGGGATCCACTGGGATTTCATGCTGGAGGATCAAGGCGTCCTCAGGACGTGGGCGATACTTGCGCCGATCCAGGTCGGAATCGCTCTCAAGGCCAAGCGTCTCGCCGATCACCGAATCGCCTATCTCGATTTCGAGGGAGAGATTTCAGGAGATCGAGGGAGTGTGGTGCGAGTCGATCGAGGGTCTTTCGAGGCCCTGAAATGGCTGGACGAACGGATCGAGGTGAAGCTCTGGGGTGTCCGTTACCTTGGCACCGTGAAACTCAAGCGGATCGTCGATCAAAGTGGAGGAGACCCGGCCGATTCCGATTGGTTCATCCGATTTGTCGATGGATAATTCGACTGAATCACATTTCGAGAGAGGGGCTTGCTGGGCTTGGGCTCCTCCAGGGGCTTTTCGGATCGTCCGGCGAGTCGAATCTGTCCGGTTCTTAGCTGCAGATTTTCGAGACGCACATCGTTTCGCTGGGGGTTAGGAGAATAGAACAGCGAAACCACGGGATAGCCGTCGCGTCGCTTCCAACTGACGTCAATTCCTTTGCTCCGGGCATGCCCGACGATTCGATCAAAGACGCCGTCGGCATAGACCGGGAGGATCCCGGCGCGGACGGATTCGATCGTGAGTTCCAGCAAGTTATCTCGCGGAACGCGAGGCTTCGCGATCACGGTGATAACGGTTTCGACTCCAAGTTGTTCGTAGCGGAAAGCCAGAACGATGCGGTCCGTCTCGAAAATGACTCGGGGTTCACGGACCTCCGGGGGAATGTGCTCCGCGAAATGCGTCAAAAGGTCCTGTGCCAGCCACGCGTTGACTTCCTGGTCGCTGAATACGGCTTCCCAAAGCGACTCGTTGCGGATGTCGTTGCTCAACTGAAGACTCGATGTCACGAATTGCTTGGCATTCGCCTCGCGATCGCGGCGAGGAAGATTGACGATCTCCCTGTAGTAGCTTGGTTCATAAGTTAATGATAACCAAGCAGATACGGCAATGCCCACGAGCAGGCAGGCGGTCACGCATCCCCAGCAAAGCCGTCGCCACATTTTGCTCATGGAAGAACCCAAAGGGACCTTCACGGTCGAGGTAAAAGGACACGTCGATGAACAAGGAGCATAGGGGCTCGCTCATCCGACGAAATCACCCACTCCATCGCCTTGAATCGGCTTTTCCCGTCGGCGCGAAGAATACGTCAGGTCATTGTGAGGGTCAACCTCAAGTCTTAGTCGAGATTCGCGGTCTGTACCACTTCCTGTTCCTCGACGTGTAGCTATGATAAAGAGGATCACCGTGAACTTGCTCTGATTCGGAGAGAAATGCTCGGCAATGCCATCGAGATTCGTGTGCCTCATGATCTTGGTTTACTGGGTCGTCGCGGCATTCCTGCTCCTCAGCCGTGACGTCATCCCGGACTTTTCGTGGGGTTTCAACCCAAACTTGCGTACGATCGCGGCGGCTGGCAGGAATGATCCACCAGTCAAGTGGACCATTCATGTCGTGGACGCCCCGAGGAACTCATCGGAATCACGTCGCAAGGTCGGTGAGGCCGTGACGGGCTCCACGGTCCGTGACGACGGATGGTCCACCCTGGCGAGTCAGGTTTTTCTTGATTCAACGGACCTCTTCAAAGGCACGCCTCTGGCGGCGATCGCTTTGGGCAGACTTCGTGTCGAAAGCCATTATCTGGTGGATCCCAAGGGTGATCTGCACTCTCTGGAATTGAAAATCACGGCCGATGAGGCTCCTGATTTTCCTATCACCGTCAAAGGGAAAGTGGTTGACGGCCCACTCGATGGAACGGGCCAACGCCAACTGGAATTGGTCTTCAAGGGGAGAGACATCGAGCAAACCCGTCGTTTCCCGTATGAGCCCAAAAGCATGGTCGGCAATCTCTTTGGGCCGATGGATCGTCTCCCCGGACTCCATGTTGGCCAGCGATGGGAGACCAGCATGGTCAATCCGATCTCCGGCCAGGTCGATCGTGTGCGAGTCGAAGTTCCGAGACGATCGCTCATTCACTGGGGTAACGAGCCAGTCAGTACCTTCGAGGTCGTTCAGTCAGTCCCACCTTTCGCATCCGCGCGTTCCTGGGTTCGTACGGATGGGGTTGTCCTTCGTCAGGAACTTCCTTTCCCTGTTGTGAGGCTCGTTCTGGAACGTCAACCGGACGCGCCATCTCAAACCCGGGCCATTTCACCATGATTGAACTGCGGAATGTCACGAAACGATTCGGCTCCAAGTGCGCAGTCGATGGCCTTGATCTCACGGTGCGACCTGGCGAACTGTTCGCCTTTCTGGGACCGAACGGCGCGGGTAAAACGACGACCATCAAAATGATTTGCGGACTTCTAGCCGCCAGCGGTGGGACCGTTTTGGTCGGTGGCCACCCATCATCGAGTCCCGAGGCGCGGCAACTCCTCGGTTATGTGCCGGATCAACCCTATCTTTATGACAAGCTAACCGGCCGGGAATTTCTTCGTTTTGTCGTGGAGATGTATGGAATCGAGCGGAGATACGCAACCGCAAGAATCGAACAGCTCGTCGATGTGTTCGAGATGGATGACTTTATCGACGAACTCTGCGAGAACTATTCTCAGGGAATGAAACAGCGAGTGGTCTTCGCGTCGGCCTTGGTGCATGATCCGAAGGTCTTGGTCGTGGACGAGCCCTTGGTGGGGCTTGATCCGAGGAGCGCCCGGATCGTCAAGAATCTGTTTCTCTCGCAAGCACGTTCAGGCTGCACCGTCCTGATGTCAACCCATCTGCTGGCAATCGCCGAGGAACTTGCCGACACGATAGGGATCGTCGACCGAGGTCGCATGCTCGCCACCGGGACCTTGGGGCAATTACGCGATCGTTTGCAGCACCAGGGACCGCTTGAGGAGATTTTCCTGAGACTGACCGGAACGGATGAAAGCCCGATCGGATCCGTCCGGCCCATCTTGGACTCCTCCTCGGTTTGAGCTTGCAATGAAACTTGCTCGGGGAAACTTGGATATGTCGTCCGCGTCGACGGAATCTGGAATCGTTTTGCCCCAATCTCCGGTCGCTTCGGCAAGGACTGCCTCCGCACTTCGCATGCTCCGTAGACACCTGGTGAAGAACAGTCTACGGGTCGCGATTTCTTTCTCCCTGCTGCGGATTGTCACGGTCGTTTTTTGCAGTTTGGTCTTTTGGTGGGGGTTGTTTTTCCTGTTCTTGGGTGGCTTTCAGTTCATCGAAATTTACGTCGATCTCGCAAACACGATCATCGAATATCTGTTTAGCATGTTTTTCCTCTCGCTCCTGGTGATGCTCCTCATCTCGACGGGAATCATCACGTATTCCGCTCTCTTCCATTCGCGTGAGTCCACGTTTCTGCTGACGACGCCCGCGGGGGCGGACCGCATTTTTGCACACAAGTTTGTTGAAGCGATCGGTTTCTCGAGCTGGGGATTCTTTTTACTCGGCAGTCCCTTGATGGTCGCCTACGGCCTGGGTGTGAAGGCTCCGCTACTCTTCTACGCGATGTTTTTTTTGTATCTGCTTTCGTTCGTGCTCCTCGCCGGGAGCCTCGGGGCGGTCGCGGCCATCGTCATCGCCAACGTCTTCCCCCGACGCCAACGAACCGTGCTCGCCACGATCGTGTTAGCGATCCTGGGTTTGATCCTTTACCTCGGAGTCCAAGTCGCCCAGGCACCCGGCGAGAAGATGAGTGGCGATTGGCTGGGAACCGTTCTCGGCCGGCTCGCATTCTGTCAAAATCCCCTCTGGCCGAGCCGCTGGATGTCCGCCGGCCTTCTGGCCTCGGCTCGGGGCGAGTGGTCGGCTTCTTTTTTTTATTTGATCATACTCTCCGCGCACGCTTTCCTTGCGTATCTTACGGGAGCCGTGATTGCGCGGGACCTCTATCGTCGCGGTTACAGTCGGGTGCAGGGAGGACGCTCGATTCGGCGCCGAACATCAGTCGGGATTCTCGATCCGATCTTTCATCGAGGGTTCTTTTTTCTCCCCAGACCGATCCGTCTGCTCATCTTGAAAGACTTACGAAGTTTCTTACGTGATCCTGCTCAGTGGTCCCAATTTCTCATCTTTTTCGGCCTCCTCGCGTTCTACTTCCTGAACATTCGACGGCTCAGCTATGATCTCCAAAGCCCATACTGGCGCAATCTGGTCAGCTTTTTGAATCTTTCGGTGACGGCTCTCCTGCTCTCGACTTTTACAAGCCGGTTCATCTTTC
>Ga0080006_1089939_pt1 | contig 11133 bp, 11 predicted proteins | sample RS3BMetagenome_FD_69209 | JGI IMG/M metagenome (GOLD analysis project Ga0080006, IMG submission 69209) | Ferric oxide microbial mat and aquatic microbial communities from Rainbow Spring, Yellowstone National Park, USA - RS3B (SPADES... ... | reverse complement strand
AGGGATACCTGAAGATACACTTCGCGGTGGACATAAAGACTGGGCAGGTCGTCTCGATGGACGTCTCATCGGAGAAGGTGGGAGACGGGAAGAGGCTGAAGAGGCTGGTGAAGAGGGCAAGAGAGAATGTGAGGGTGAAAAGGGTCCTCGCAGACGGGGCGTTCGACTCGAAGGCTAACTTCAATTAACTTCCTCGCCCAAGAAGGGATCATACCGGTGATCAGGGTCAGGAAGGGCTCCGTGCCCAGGAGCAGAGGCTCTCAGGCGAGGAAGCTCGCCGTCATAGAGTAGCAGGCGTTCAAGCCGAAGGCATGGTCAAGGATTCACAGGTTCGGGTACAGGTGGAGGGTCGAGGGTGCCTTCTCCGTCATAAAGAGGGTCTTCGGAGAATACGTCACGGCAAAGAAGTTCGTCAACATGGCAAAGGAGATGGCGATGAAGGCATCAATCTACAACACGTTCATCAAGGCGATGGCGTAGGACCGAAAGGATGCCCAGCCATGACCATGCTGGCCATGGATACATGCAACACAGCACGGCCGAAGGAAAACTTATATCATTTCGTTCGGAAGGGAATGATATTCCATCGGGCATCTAGGGGTTGCGAACCCCCCCGATTATTTTGAGTTTGCCTAGGATTTCTCCAGAAAGATAGACCACGGACCTATCGCCCACCAAGGCTTTGTCTAGTAGGTTCTTGTCGCAGGTTACTAGGATGGAGTTTGTTAGGTGAGCTATGTCAAGAATTCTGTTATCTTCTTCGGCTTGGAACTGTTCCCTGTTTGTTGGAGGCCTATCCCATCCTTATAGTTTATGATCTTGAGCCTGTCCTGCTGCTCCAACCTCCTAAGGGCATGAATCTTGTTTGATGTGGCCTCCTTTTGTTCCCTTCCCAAGAAGTCTAGGTGTTCATTATGAAGTCGGGTATGAGAATTTCGAAGCCTACGAAGTAGGCTAGCTCCGCAAATCTTTAGAGCGCTTTCGAGACCAGCATGCTAATGGCAGGTAGTATTCTGCTGTTAAGCATCATTAAAGGCCGTCGAATCTTGTCCGCATGGCCACAATCCCTCCTGAAGAGGACATCTAATCTGCTAATGGAAGCCTCAATCATGAAGGACGATTGTCTACATTCGGGGCAGAGGATGGCGTTCTGCCTCCTCGGTAGGATCTTGGCCAACCTACCAGAATTCTTCTGGTCGAGGCTAAGCCCTTCGATTGCGGCCGAGTCCTGGGGCAAACGCCTTGTCCTGTCATTAAGCTTGCCCTGCAGAACCATACTCTTCTTGTATAGGGATACGGTAAGCAAGCCCGTCCACCCTCCACAGCTTGACTTGGTATTGGTTGATTGGTCTTGCTTCCGTCGCAGGGTATTTGGCCAAGGTCTCGTCTAGGTTGGAGCGGTTGAAGATCAGCGAGACGTGCCAAGTGACCATCACCTGTTCGGGCATAGCAAACCAATAACTGGGCTTCCTGTATACCGGTCGGAGAACCTTGCCTATATCGCTGACGATCAGTCCAACGGAGCTCGAAGCCCTGAAGAACTACGTTCTCAAGACTGGGTTAAAGAGGTCAAAACCTGCCAGCGAATACGAACTTCTGAGGGTAGAGGATGGCAATGCCAAGGCAATAGTCTACAAGAGCGGAAAGGTAGTCCATAACGACACCCCCGAATCTAGGAGAATCATCGATAGCATCCTCAAGTCGGATACAAGATACCAGTATGTCCTTGGGAGTGATGGGGTAGGCAAAGGCGAATGGCATGGGCCTCTTGTGGTGGTATGCGTGGCCCTCACGCCCCTTGGGGTGGATAAATTCAGGAAGATGGGCGCTAGGGACAGCAAGACCATCGAGGCCGCTGAGCTGATACCGCTAGCCGAAGCATTTCGCAAGGAAAATATCGTCTGGACGCCACTCATACTTCCGCCACCCACATATAACTCTAAATATGCAGAGTTTGAAAAAGAGGGCGAATCGCTTAATGACTTACTCGCATGGGCACACGCTAGAGCCATCAAGGACACGATTGGGAAGTCCAACTTGGACAAAGCTAAGGTTGTCATCGACAAGTTTGACGTAGTCAAGACATATCAGCGCCACGTATCAGCGCCTCTACGGGATCGATAGAACGAAGGTCGAAATAATTCAGAAGTCTAAAGGTGAATCGGAAGTCCCAGTAGCAGTGGCGAGCATCCTCGCCAAATACATCTTCGAAAAGGAAGTTGAAAGGCTGAGCAAGACCTATGGGATCGATTTTGAAAGAGTGTCTCCCAATGATATTCCCGTATCAATCCTAAGCAAAGTCGCAAAGCTTCACTTTAAAAATATCAAGAGAACGTTCACAAGGGATTGATGGGCTTACAAGCGCTACCGGGACAAGTCAGCTTCATTGCTGACCCTGGAGGGGGCTGGAGCCGAGGCATCAACTACGTTCCCTATGACATCCTCAAGATGCTTCAATATGCAGGTGCACCTGTTTCGGTAGCAATCACGGCAGTTCCACCAGTCGCCTAGAATATACGCTTGAATTTTTCTCAGGAGCTTCTGGAGTGAGGAAAGCGATGAAACTAGCTGACGAAACTAGCTGTATACCACGTCGTCTAGCCCTGTATAGAGTGAAGGATGCTCTACTTTTTCTTAAGTCTTGTAATCCGTGAGGCCTTGATCACTATGTTGCCCTCTTCGTCCTTGACAAAGATGATAAGGTCTCCAACTTTGACATCCAGCAATTCGGGAAGGGGTTGTATCAGAGTGACTCTGTATCTGGGGTCTATCTTACTCGTGCCCAGAACGGTCTCGAGACTGCTAACCATGTCACTTACCTTGCTACCTTTATGTACGGAACTAGAACCTCCATCAAGGAGAGGCCCCCATGCCTCACATGACCATATTTTCCTCGCTTTACTGTATTAAACCGCCCAACAATGAGCCAATAATCTCTGTGCTTGATGCAATTCGCGGTGTAGGATTCGGGGATGGTTGGCGCGTAACGTAGATCCGACGGAAAATCCGCCAGTCCTTCCCACGAATACAGGTCGGTAACATAGCCGTGGTCAGATGTGATATATACGGTATCATGTGCTTCGATAAGCCTAGAGATTAATGGAATCAGAATCCTCTTTGCTTCTTGGTAGGCTTTGTTTAGCTGGGTTATTCGAAAGGCTTCGGTAAAGCCGTGAAGCTGCTTGTCTGGCTGTCTGGACCACACTAGAACCTTATCTCTTTCAAAGTTCTTGCCGCTGAGATCGTCTTCCACCTCGATCTCTTCGAAGGAGTAGGAGAGGCTCCTTAGGCTCTTTAGGAATGACGGCGCTTTCACTCCAAGATACCTTTGTGCAAAGAACTCGGTCTCCGTAGGTAGAGGTGCATAAGTATAATCGAACTGACCGTGGAGTTCACCTGATATCTCCTGCTGCAACAGGTAACCTTCCCTGAGGCTTAGTGAATCTAGGATTATGAGGGCCCAGCGATCCTGGTTCAGCAGGCTTCTTAGTCTAGCATTATCCTCGGATCGCCTGATTATCGTCTGGTACACTTCTGGGTAGTTTTCGTAGACCCAACGCTCGTAGCTTGAAAGCCAAGGTTCGAGGTATGAGAAAAAGTCCTTCTTTTCCGTAGCCTGCTGGGCAATTTCATTAAAACATTTCCAGATCCAGCCTATTGGGTCGTCTTTCAGTAGCTCCTTCACGTTTTCAACTATCACTTCCGTTCCCTTGACCGAGAGCATTTGCGCCTCAGCTTCTTCTCCTTGCCGTTACATTGACTTTTGTGTCTCCAAGAGCCTCTAATGCCCCTTTCAACCTGTCAGCGTCTAGATCTTGGATGGAAAGTTCTGCATACGCTAGTGACTCGTCTTCCAGTTCTTTACTGATGATTTGGGCAACCTCCTTTGCTATGCCTTCCTCTTTGATTATCACTCTTCTCTTGGGTCCAGGTGGGGCACCCATCTCTCTCTTTGATATCGCTCCTTCCTTACACTCCACGTCTACGCCTTCGTCGCAGAGGAAGCCGATGGCGTTCATTATGAGCTGCTTCGCTACAGGTAGTTCCTTGACGATCTGTTCGGCGAGGGCATCTATCTTGAGTGTGCCTTTTCTAATTACAATGGCCCTTACCCTCTGCTTGAGCTCTTCGTTGAGCTTGTCGGCGGTCACGGTGGCGACACTGTTTCTCCTGTCGAAGTTGACCTTTCCTGCTATCTCAAGTCCATCTACGACTTCGGTGAGCAGTTCTTGATTTACTCCTGGATGGTCCTCAGATAGTTTGCTGAGTAGATCCTCTATTCTGACGGCGATGGAGTCGTTGATGGCTCCTACGACCAACTCCTCCAAGGCTTCGGCTGCCTTGGTCTTTGTGTAGAGTTTCGCCTTCCTTGCATCTGTAACCGCCCTTACGACCTTTCCCTCCTCAAGGACGTATAACCCTCCGTAGCGCTCTGGAAGCTGCTTCATTACCTTCTCTATGTCGGCATCTTCGGTGAAGGGGAAGCTCTGCTTCAGGTCCTTAAAGCTCAGGACGCCCTTATCGCTCAGCAGCTTATGTGCTTCCTCGATGGAAACGTATTGTGCTACTTCTGGCTTTTCTATGACTGAATCGTCCACTATGGCCTGGGCTTGGATTCTCTCCTTGTAGACGACCTTGCCCTGAGGCAGCCTTATGACTATGTCGCCCTTGTAGGTCATCTCCGATAGAGTCTCTAGGACTTCATCTTGATCCGGGAGTAGCGGGGCGCCTCTCAGCTTGAGGAATCTAGCCTTCAAGTCCCGTAAGGACGACTTCTCTTGGCTGATTATCTCTGATACAAAATACTCTATCAGTTCCCTTGAGGAGTATTTGACGACGATGTCTACTAACTTCTTAAAGTCTTGGATTGTAACGTCAGCCCTTGTGGGTGCTTCTCTCGGGGAGGTTCTGGTCCAGAGGAGAAGTCTCCATTCGGCTTCCTTAATCCTCTTTTCTAGGGCGTTGGTGTATTCTTTTTTGAACTCTTCGTACTGTTCCCTCTTCTTCTCGTCCTCGGTAGCCAGCTGCTCGCTGGCTATTTCCTGCTTAGCTGTCCAGAGTATCTGTCCGTTGGCGAGGTTCTGTGTTGGATAAAGGAAGAGAACTGTGTTTTCATACTTTAGGCTCTTGTAAAGGACTTCGGTGTCGCTAGGTGCTTCCTTCAAGATACCTATGCGAAAGCGATCATCATCCACTAAGGCGTCCTCGCCGTAAACTACCCTTAGTCCTGAGACCTCTCTCTCGATTACTCTTTGGAGGGTTTCATCTACTCGCTTGATTGCGTCATTGGGGTCGATTGAACTCGCCCTTCTCATGATCCTGACCGGTGGGGGGAGCTCTACCGTGAACTTGTATCTCCCTCCCTCAGGTGCGATGCGGGACCATTTCTCTAGGAAGCTGATGACCTGCTCGATTTCGCTTCGGCTTACTGGTTTCAGTATGCCTCCATAGATTAATTCTTCGAAGGATGCTCCAGGTCCTCCGTTGAATGTGTTTAAGAGGATGGTCAGTAGGAAGGCTCTTGCGAGGTCTTTCGAGATTATGCCACTCCTCACATCATCTTGATCTGAGATGAACTTCATGTCGTCGAAGTAGGCGCTTACCAGACCGTCGTCTATCTGAAAGATGAAGGCATTGACTATGTCATCGGGTATGTTCGAGACGGTCAGAAGGTCGGCTGTATTTAGGTTGTTTATGACTAGGCGAGCGAGGATCTGTAGGAGCTGTCTTGCCCCTATGGTGCTTATAGGCCTGAAGAGGCTCGGATGAAAGGGATAATGCCTTTCTATGTCTTTGCCAAGCTTCTCGACACCCTTCAACTCCAAGGACCGATACATCTTGAGATAGCTGTCTGCTACGGCCTTGGCAGCATCTCTGTCAACACTGTCAAAGAGTCGGAACTTCACCATCTCCAAAATGTCTTCAATTCGATCTAGGACAAGCATCTCTCCGCCTACATTTCGAGCGGCTGTCTTGAGTAAGAGTTCTACATCTCCACTCGCCCCTAAGCAGGCGACGATGACGATTAAGGGGACATCATCCTTTGCCGAGGCTTCCGCTATGGCTTGAATGAAGCCTCTATTTCTTGCCTTTCCCTGAGTATCTTTTGCATCATACCAGTTGTCTAGCTCGTCTATTAGCACAACGACCGGGCTTCCTACTTCCTTTACGGCTTCTGCAACATCCTCTCCTCTGGGCCAGTCATCGGACTTGACCTTACTCTCTTGTCCTAACACAGAGTAGAAAGGTTCCCAGAGGTTTTCGATGCGCATGGCCTTGCTTTGCAGGGGTATTGGGACTACCTTCACCTTAGGGACATCTTCAAAGTCTATGTTCCAGCGCTCAAGCCAACGTTTCCCCTGCTGAGCATTTATTAAGAGGTGGAAGATCGTGAGCTGTAGGTGGGACTTCCCAGTTCCTAGGAAGCCCCTGATGGGGATTATGCCTGGCGCTCTCTTCTCAAGCTTGGCCTTGATCCTGCTTATGGTTTCCTTAATGGCTGTGCTTGGGTATGTGTGATTAAAGAACCATGTGGGGTCGCCCTCTAATCCACCGAGCTTTGGGGGTTCAGTCGGAGTTGGAGGGGCGAACTCGCTCCATCCTATGACAGGGTTAAGAAGCCTGTTGAGCTCACGTGGGTCTCTTACGTTTGCGATCTCTCTCCTCAGTTGCAGACTTAAACTTAGTGTTGTGGTGCTCACTTCGTAGCCCGCCTATCCCATTTGTGGGAAAAGGGTATAATAGGCTTTCCCGCTAATAGTATGCGGTTAGCCTTGCCATACATAGAGAGGGACTTCCCAGTGGTGCAGGTAAATGAGCTAGCAGTTAGGGAGGTCAACGCAAGGAAGCCAGTATACCAACTCCACAAATGGTGGGCTAGGCGATCGGCCCCAACGTTTAGGGCGATAATCCTAGCGACCTTTTTTGATAAGAATCCGATGGAACTCTTCTATCAAAGTGTGAACTTGAAAAAAGAACTTGGTCGTACGCCCGTAATTCTAGATCCATTTATGGGTGGAGGAACCACAGTTGTGGAAGGGTTGCGTCTAAAGGCAAAGGTTATAGGCATCGATATCAATCCAGTTGCTTGGTTCATAACAAGAAAAGAGATCGAACCTGTAGACATAGCGAACTTCAAGAGGGAAGCAGAGCGTATCGAAAGAGCAGTATCAGAGAAGGTCAGACGGCTCTACAGCACGACTTGCAATGCTGGTCACGAAGCTGACATCATGTATGTCTTTTGGGTCAAAGTTGTCAACTGCGAAAACTGCTCCCAAGAGGTCCGACTTTTCAATACCCTGACTGTTGCAACAGACAACGAGGAGACAATCATTTACTGTCCTACCTGCTCCTACGTGTTCCCCACTAAGACTGGTTCGAAGACAGTAGTATGTCCCAAATGTTCGACTAGAATATCACCCGACCGAGGTAACGTCGAGGACAACATCTACAAATGCCCAAAGTGCGGTTTACCTGTCGACGTAGTATCCGCAATTCGTAAGGGACCCAAGCCAGTAAGCCACAAGATGTTTGCCATTCAATTCTATTGCCCCAAGTGCGACAGGAAGGGCTACAAGAGGATCGATGAATCTGACCAACAACTGTTTAAGGAGGCGGAAAGGGAGTTTTCTAAGAGTCAGCCTGAACTTATGGGTATTCTAATCCCCGACCAAGCAATCCCAGAAGGGTTGAATACTAGACAGATTTTGAACTATGGCTATACTCACTGGCATCAGCTCTTCAATCCCAGACAAAAGCTCTGCCTTGCCATGATACTGAAAGAAATTTTAGCTTGTGACAATGACTCCTTACGTGAATTCTTGCTACTGACCTTCTCCGACTCTTTGAATGCCAACAACATGCTATGCAAATACAACCTTCAGGCTTCGAAACTTGAACCGCTGTTCGGTCACCACGCTTTCTGGCCGCCACAGATGCCTGTTGAGAACAACGTCTGGGGAACAAAATATGGACGAGGCAGTTTTAAAGCCTACCTAGGGAAAGCGATCAAAGCGTTAGAGTACGCTGAGAGGCCTTATGGAATCAGGGTGAACACGAGCGGAAAGCGGGAGCGAATTTATGCGCAGTCGGAATCAATCCACTCGACCACCGTCACAGCCTACGAAGGATTTGTCTCGGATGAAGAGGCATCTCTACTCTTGATGACCAGTAGTGAAAACCTTAAAGGGATACTGCCTGATGAAAGTGTTGACGCCGTCATAACGGATCCCCCATATTATGACAACGTCATGTACTCTGAGCTTAGCGACTTCTTCTATGTCTGGCTTAGGTTAGGGCTCAGGAGCAAGTATCCAAAAGAGTTTGGCGCTCCTCTGGTTGACAATAAGAGGGAGATTGTCGTAAACGAGGTCTTTGGAAAAGATGCGAAATTCTACGTCGATTCTATGCAAAGATGTCTGGCCGAAGCAAATAGAGTCTTAAGAAGAGACGGCTTACTTGTCATGACATTTCATCATGCTAGCCCTGAAGCATGGTCGGCGATACTGAAGGCTCTCGTCGACGCAGGTTTTGTCGTGGTTTCATCTTATCCGGTTCATTCAGAGACCAGAAGCGGAGTTCACCCAGGCATCGAGTATGATTCCATTCTTGTTGCACAAAGAGCCATAGAAGAGAACCTGCCCAACAATGTGTTGCCGGCTACGCTGCTCGAAGCAGAGATCAGGAATCATGTCGAAGTGGACGCCGATAGATTCATCACGAACCATCCAAAACTTACTATCGAAGATCTCTATGTGATGGTAATGGGAAGAGCCTTGCAGGTTCTGAGCGACAATTATGCAGCGATGAGATTGCGTAGCGGAAAAAGCCCCTCTAAAGAGGAGCTTAAGAAGGCCCTAGAAGGCTTGGGGGATATAGCCTTCGACATACTCTTAAGAAAATTCTTTGTACGTATTCCGGACGTAGATAGGCTGTCAAAGATCTACGCCTCAGTCTTCGCGGGAAGGGAATACATCGACATGGACACTATTGATAAGGTGACAAAGCACGGCATGCTCGATATGAAGGTCTTCGAATCTGAGGTGCTTATCGGGGAAAAGAAGAAAAGTATGCGTAAGGTCGTCCAACCTGAAGAGAGAAGGAGCCATATTGAAGAGAAGCTTAAGCGTGGGCATTCCATGCTCTATGTTGACGCAGCACAGATGCTCCTCCTAGCTTGGAATGAAGGGAGATTCAACAGGGCTATCGGCGATTATGTTCGCAACGGAATTGAAAAGGAGAAGATCTTGGGCTACATCAAGTTCCTATACGAGAGAACAGGCATTCGAGTCTGGGGGCAGATTCTGAGGGAGGTGGAGCAAACACCAGCTAGCTCCCTAGAGAAGTGGTTGTAGCTTGAGTCATGACCCTTACTCCAGTCCAGGGTTCCATGTTGTTACCCTAAGAAGGTTCGAAGACGGTATTGCGGCCCAGAGGACTGAAAGAAAAAAGATGAGCATCATACAGTTCTTGAGGCTCCTCGAAAGCGGAGATGTCCCCAAGTATGTTATGATAGATGGCTTTGACGACTTCATGACAAGGACCAGCGAAGAGGGTCTTAAAGATGTGAGGGCTACATTAAACGAGAAACTTGATATACTGATAGAGAATGCAACATCCGTAGTCGTTATAACGAGGCGGAGAATAGATGACATTCCAAGGCGACCATCCATAGAAGGGAAGCCACTCAGCCTTATCTTTCCAAGGCCAGCAAACATCACAACAATGAAGCCAGGCTATGTCCACTATCCAATAATGTAGAGGCTCAACCCATGACCAAGCTCTTTCTAGGTAGAGAAGCGGAATCTGGCGAGGAACTCACCAAAGACTCGTCAAAGAGCCATGTTGTGTTCGTGGCAGGGAAGAGAGGTTCAGGGAAGAGCTACACCCTAGGAGTATTCGCCGAGGAACTCTACCTTAAGTCGAGAGAGATAGTCCCGATCATAATCGATACTATGGGGATTTACTGGACGATGGCATTAGAGAACACTACAGAATCCTCCTCAGAATGGGGCATCACACCACAAGGTCTCCCTGTGAGACTCATCGTCCCAGGCGACCCTAAGAAGAACTTGGGCGAAGAAGTTCTACGGGAGATGGAGTATATGGGTGTTGAGAGCAGACCACTTACCATACCTCCTTCCGACATAGAGCCAGACGAATGGCTCGACCTCTTCACTTTAAGCCTCACGGATCCTATGGGCATTCTCCTCTACAAAGCCACTGCAAAGCTCTTCGAACGGTGGGAAGAGAAGGGAGTAGAATACACCATCGAAGACATTTCGAAGCAGATCATAGGTGACGAGTATGGCCACGATAGAACAAAACTTGCCTTAATCAACAGGCTAGAGGCTGCAAAGAGACGGGGATTCTTCGGGAGAAGCCCCTGGAGGACATCCGAGATCTTCAGGAAGGGCGCAATCAACATAGTCGACGTAAGCGGCTTCGACCCCTACCGCTACGGACTCAGACAATTCGTAACCATGATAGTTGCGAAGAAGCTCTTTGCAGAGAGAGCTAGAGCGAGAAAGAGGGAAGAAGTAGGGCTGCCAAGCGATGTCCCCCGCATTTGGTTGCTCATCGACGAAGCCCACCAATTCATACCTGCTGGACGAGGAACATCCTGCAAGAACACTTTGATCAGATGGGTAAAGGAGGGAAGGCAGCCAGGCCTCTCAATCGTCCTAGCAACTCAACAACCCTCAGCCTTAGACAGCGAAGTCTTGTCCCAATGTGACAAGGTCATAGCCCATCGAATCACCATGAAGGTAGATCTTGATGCCCTGAACGCCTTGAGCCAGGATTACATGAAGATGGAGTTCAAAGAGTACGTAAGAAAAGTGAAGGAGCCTGGAGAGGCCATCTACTTGGACGATGAAAGGGAAGAAATGGGGCTAGTGAGGGTTAGGGCGAGGATTACCAGCCATGGGGGTACGGAAAAGTTGGTGACGCGCTAATATCAGGCGTTCCCAGAAGCTGGTCGCGGCCGGGTTCGACATGAAGAACGTGGATAGACTTAGGACGATGTACGAGCTAGCCAGGGCTGGCAGGCTGTTCACCTACACTACCGTCGAGGCGACAGGACCGTCGTTGATCCTCCGAACGGTCAGGGTGAGCCACTACGGTTGCGATAGC
>Ga0080006_1156186_pt1 | contig 11137 bp, 10 predicted proteins | sample RS3BMetagenome_FD_69209 | JGI IMG/M metagenome (GOLD analysis project Ga0080006, IMG submission 69209) | Ferric oxide microbial mat and aquatic microbial communities from Rainbow Spring, Yellowstone National Park, USA - RS3B (SPADES... ... | reverse complement strand
ATCCGTCCAAGCTGCATTTTACCAGCCTCGCCCCGTCATGGCTATCGCTCCTTGCGCAACAAATTCACGGTCCACACCACCTGTGTTTTTTGCTAAATTTTGGAGGTTTTCATCAGGCCAGGCCTGGGCCAGTGCCACGTATTGGGGCAGCGGACGCATCGGGTCGTTGATCCATGGGATTTGGGCGAAGGCTATGCCGTGGGGTAATTTTATTTTGTTAAGCGCTGACGGAGGGATTGTGGCGGGGATTGCTGATATTCTTCCCACCGCATAACTGGATGAATGAGGAACTTCCTTGGCATCTTTATTGGATGATTTGGCGGAAAATGCCATGTCCGGCTTGATCGAATCACCCGCGGCGTGGGCGTTGGGGGCAGGCGTTGATTCGAGCGGCTCAACAGCACTTCTGCGGTGGGAAGAATAGTAAAGTACCCCAGCCACCAACACAGCGGCCATGGCCGCAGCCATAAGGCTGATAGTCAAGGTGTGCTTTTTATTCCGCATGTGCGCGTCCAATGAAGGCCATGACACAAAACAGGAAAACGCCCTGCTAACGCAGGGAACACGAACCAGAATTTACAGCTACTACACCACCCGATAGAGCGGCGAAGAACACCACCGCTGAATCACGAATGCTTATCATGATAACCTCAAAAAAAAAAGCAAGTACAAAATCCCAATATTAATTTTTTCTCCTAACACCTTCTTGGTATAAGATTGCCAGGAAAATACCATTTAATTACCATTTATTAAACGCCACCTGTCCTGTAGTCCATACCTGCGACGCCAACGCGGCTGGAATATCCAATCTGGAATCTGCATTTTCCCCAAGACATTGGGCTGTTATTTTGCTGGGCGGGCATGACCGTCCAATCACATTTTTTCCTTACCGCTCACTCCCGGCCCACCAACTTTGGCTGCAGGCTCCCTGGAATGCGTGACGTGCGTCACAACCGTTCGGGCCAGCGACTTTGTGAGGTTCTCCGTTCGCACTTGGAACCTTTATGCTTTGCGGCGTAATGTCCACCAGGCTCATGAAAGCGTGCCGCAGCGTGTTGAATCGCAACCGCCGAAGAGACGTACCCGGTTTTGCGCAAAAGCGCGGTAAGCGATGTCCGCGAGTTTTCGCACGGGAGGCAAACGCAGCAACGCAATCAGCAGCCGCCGATCCATCCGTGGAGGCAGCGCGTTCCAAATACATATAAATGCGTCAACTTCTGTAAAGACCTCTCCGTCAGCGGTCAGTACGTGCATGACATCATGGACACGTTGAGCGTCCAGCCCATAGGCGGTAGCATTGAAGTCCGGCGCGGCGATGTTAATGGCCTGAAGGTGCCCAAGAAGATCGTGCTGAAGATGGCGTTGAATTTCCCGGTTACATACCGGACACTGACCATCATAAAAAATGCGAAGCGGATAATGTTGTGATACTCTTTTCATACGAATGAACGTTAGGCGAGATGTTTGGACGAATCCAGTGACCAATGGTGCATTTTCGCGTTTGTGTTAAATTAAAAAAAGAGTATACCCATTGCGAATTGCTGTGAAAGTGAATTCCGTCGGAGTCAACGTTTACAATATAACGCGCGGATCGAACCAAAATGAATATTCCGCGTAATAAAGGAAGGGCCTGATGGCCACGGATGAAGATCTTGTTGCGGAGTTTGTGGCCGGTAATCAGGCCGCATTTGCCGAATTGGTGGAACGATACCGCAGAGAGCTTTTCAGCTTCTTGCAGCGATTTATCAATGAGGCGGCTTTGGCGGAGGATTTATTTCAGGAGACATTCATTCAGGTGTTTCGCAGCGCGGCGACGTTTGATTCCAAGCGGCGGTTTCGCCCGTGGTTATTTACCATTGCCGCGAATAAGGCGCGGGATCATCTGCGTGCCAGCATGCGGCGCGGCACACAGTCACTGGATAATATCTCCGGCCACGACGCAGAACAGGGAACATTTATCGACCTCATGGAGTCTGATACGCTTTCAGCTCCGGAACGGTTAATAGATATGGAGGACGCCGATGCGGTACGGCAAATTATCGCCCGGTTGCCTGCGATTTATCGGGAAGTGCTGTTGTTAAGCTATTACAACCGCTTCGCGTATAAAGAAATCGCGGAAATGCTGGGCATTCCGCTGGGAACGGTAAAAAGTCGCCTCCACTCTGCCTTGGCCTTATTTGGCGAAGCGTGGAGTGCGCGGCTCGGTGAAGGAAAGCAACGCGATTAACAACCGTGGGCGATACGGCTCCGGTACGCCGGGAGTAAAAAGGTGATGCCATGTTAAACCCCATGAATGACAATCAGGAAATTCCGAAAAACCCATTGGCGGATCATGAGGCTGCGTACGTTGATGCGATGCTTGAGCACGGCAATCTCGAGGTCACCGGCACGCAGGCGCACGACCATGCCACGTGCCCGCCTCGATTGACGGGAATTATTCACGCTTTGGCGCAACTGCCACCCGTGGAACCCCCGGCAGATTTAACCCGTCGTACCGTTGCCGCGGTGGGGGCTGTCGCCGTGCCGCGAACCGTGCCACATGCCGTCAAATCCATGCTTACCAATACCCGGCTACAAGCGCGAACATGGGATCCGCGCAAAGCGGATATTGCGGTGATGCTCGTCGCGGCGGCGCTGCTGCTGACGGTGACCATTTTCCAGCTTAACAAAGCGCGAACATTGGCGGTTCAGACCGCGTGCGCCAACAATCTGGCGATGCTGGCTACAGCTTTCGGGCAATATTCGGCGAACAATAACAGGATGCTGCCAAGCATGGTTATTCCAGCCGATCATGACTGGCTGCCGCGCAGCATGACACCGCAGGTGCATCAAACGGCCGATGCGCATTGCAATCTAGCCAATCTTTCTCCCATGCTTGATGCGCGCACGGGTTACACCTCCTGGACGCGGATGCTCTGCCCGGCAGTGACGGCAACAACGACATCTTTTGACCGCGCGGGAGAACACCCAGCATGGTCCACTGTTGGATATAGCTACATAGACCAATTATCCGCCTACCACCATCACTGGGCCCAATCCGGGCATGTAGCGGTCCTGGCGGATCGCAATCCATTGTTTTATGGCGGTGGCGCGCCGCAGGTGAATATGAATTCCTGGAATCACAAACGCCTGGGACAAAATGTACTTTACGACGATGGCAGCGTTTTCTGGACGCGCACGCCGGATGTCGGCCCCAGACACGATAACATCTGGACTCTTGGAAGCCCGCCGTTATTAGTCTATTCGGGCGTGGAAGAGCCAACCTCACGCTACGATATTATTTTAGTGCCTTAGCCGATGGCGTACTTCGGTGCACAATCATCGGCTTTTAACGCGGAGACCAACCGGGAACTTGTAACCGCGCAGTCCGATGCTGGGCGAAACTTCGCTTGATGAGCAACGGACAACCTCTGTGGCAGGTTTCTCCGCCTGCTTGCGAATCACTTGCGTCGGCAATTTTAATCTGCGAAATTCTGGCACGCGGGCCATACGCTTTGACCGGGGCGGTAACTGCATTCCAACTCAACGCTTCCGCATTGAGCTATCGGGACGACTCAACAATTGGTTATACGGGGGTGAGTTTTATCGCGCCATGGAAGGCCCTGATGTGGTCGTGGGCGACGGTGCCGTTGTGGGAATGGCCGAGGGGCGGTAGGAAATTTTGCATAATATGGTTCGTGGACCTTTCACCAGAGTCACACCTGATGGAAGCGCGTAGCGAATATGGTGCTCTACCCAGCCATCGGTGGTGGTGATGGAAGGTGTGATATTTAAAAATGCAACCACCCGGTCCCGCACGGGGGCTAAGTCGCCTATGAGCATTTTCCGCCCCAGGCGCTGCAAAGCGGGCCGAGAGCCAGCTACCGTCACCGGCACGGTTTCCGGGCGGATGGATATGCTGTAGCGATCTACCAGCCAGGATGGCCCGCGAATCCAGACCGGCACGATGCCCAGCTTTAATTTATGCGATGGTTCAGATGGCACGATGAACGTTACCAGGACTGTGGCCGGCGACACATTCACCTGCGTATTGACGGCTCCGGGATAGCGCACAACCAATTGGGCCTGAATGGTTTGCCGGGTGCGTGGCGGCAAGGTGGTCAAATCTGACAGCGGTTGTGCCACCACGCGCAGCTGATCCGGCCCGCCAATACTCGTCAGCATGCTTTTGGGCAATTGCACTTGCGCAACAGCCGGCATAATGCTGGCGGAAACATGATGCAGAGCGGAAAATGAGATGGGGCGGGAAATCGACACCATTTGATCGACCGCAATTTGGATGCGCGCGGGCGTGGCCGAGATAACCGTAACATGGCGCTGGCGGAAATAAGGCAAATCGTTAAGTACACGCACAGAACTGATATAGTTTTGGGGGCCGATGGTTAAGCTGTGGAGGTGCCGCACAACATACGCGAGGTTGTTACGGTCATCATGGGTAAAAATGGCACGGCCATCCGCCTGATCCCGAATCTGCTGCACCTGATCGCGCGGCCCCTGAATATTGACGTGGAATTCTCCATTGGCAGGGCTGATGATCTGCACAATATCATTGGCATCACTCGGGGGCACCACCACGCTGATCTGAAACGGGAGATCGTTTTGAATGGCCGTCAAATGGGCGTCGGCATACATCCAAAGCAGCAGCGTCAGCAGCAGCGTCAATGGCACGACCTTCAGTCGCTCGAAGACTTGGCGTTGTTGTGGCATAGGCATTATTCTTTCAGGCCAACACGGCCATAAAGTTTAATCAACGGCACACACCATTGATTGTTGCAGAACCGCACCCGCTTACGCAGCGGAGCGGCGTGGCACAGAATGCTCCGATTTCTGCAAGGCACTTGTAAGCCTTTCGCGCAACTGTTCACCGGTGAGTTCACGCACAAACTCACCGCGCTGGGCAATACTTATAATGCCGGTCTCTTCACTGACTACGATGATGATTGCGTCACTTTCCTGCGACAGGCCAAGTGCCGCCCGATGGCGAGCGCCCATTTCCGGGCTTACTTCAATGCCCTCCGCAAGTGGAAACTGCACGCCGGCAGCCGCGATTCGGCCTTCACGAATCACCACGCCCATGTCATGAAGCATCGAGCCGGGCCAGAAAATGGTGTTTAATAATTCCGACGTCGTATCGGCGTTAAGAATCGTTCCCTGCTCCAAAAGCGCTCCTAAGCCAACCTCCCGCTCGACGGCAATCAGGGCACCAATGCGATTGCGCGAGCAATATTCGGCGGTTTGGCACAGACAGTCAATTAATCGCCGGGATGCTGAACTGCCGGGCCGGAAAAAGCGAGTTTCCCCCAGGCGGATCAAGGCCCGGCGCAATTCCGGCTGAAAGACTACGACGATGGCAAAACTGGTGAATACCAGCAGACGGCTGAAGAGAAATTCGACCTGCGGCAATTTATTGCCGCCGAGCTTGATAATGGTGTAGGCAATAATTAAAAAAAGAGCCACGCCTTTAATAAGTCGCGCGCCGCGCGTACCGCGTAAAAACTCCAGCACCCAATAAACCACCACGCCAATTAAAGCCAGCTCCAGCGTTACAACCCACCAAGGATAGGCCGTTAATCGATTCAGCAGTGTGTGTAAAAATTCCAGCATCCGTACATCAGTATAAGCCCCTGACGGGCGATGGGAAACAACTGAGAACCAAACTGAGAACCAAATACTGAAACACGATCTGATTTATAGGCTAGAATAGGTCATCCAAAATAGGCCGCAAGGAAAGGCAAGGGGTTAAGAACCATGATGCAAACCGATAAAGAAGGCACCATATTGGTCACCGGAGGCACCGGATTCGTGGGGCAAAGTGTTGTCAGACGATTGTTGCAGTCTGGCCGGCAGGTGCGAATGTTAGCGCGCAAGATGCCGTTGCGGCAGCCCGATAATACATCCGTAGAATTTCGGCAGGGTAATGTGCTTGAGCCGCAAAGCTTGGAAACGGCCATGCAGGGCTGCGCGGGGGTCATTCATCTCGTGGGCATTATCCGGGAAACACGACATCAAAGCTTCGAGCAGGCGCATGTGCACGCGACCGAAAATGTGCTGAAAGCCGCGGCGGCGGCGGGCGTAGGTCGGTATATTCATATGTCCGCATTGGGCACACGGGAGAATGCCCAAGCGGAATATCACAAAACCAAATGGCGGGCGGAGCAATTGGTGCAAGCAACCTCATTGAATTGGACAATTTTTCGCCCGGGCCTGATTCATGGCCCTCACGGCGAATTTACCACGATGGTAGTTCAGTGGCATGCCGGAAAGGCACCGCCATTTTTTTTCATGCCATATTTTGGCGGCGGCTTGCTGGGTCAGCAAGCCGTTACACGCGTACAACCCGTTCTGGTTGATGATGTTGCTGAACTTTTCGTGCGTGCCCTGGAAACCACGAAATCAGAACATCAGACCTATGAACTTGGCGGCCCGGAGCAAATGACCTGGCCGCAAATGCTGGAAGTATTTAACACCGCCTTGCCTGGCCCGCGCCGGGCGATTATCGGCATACCGTTTTGGTTGGCCAAGGCCCTGTCCACGTTCCCGCTGCCCGGGCTGCCATTCAATCGTGATCAGGTCATCATGGCCAGAGAAGATAGCGTATGCGATCTTTCCGCGATAACGGGCGACTTTCCAGGTTTTGTGCCTCGGAAACTGGAGACCAGCGTTCGAGAATATATAAAATCCATGGGCGTCATTTGACGGCCTACTGTGTGGCTAAGGGCACCAGCAATAAAACGGTTTCGCGCCGGGGCACATGGTTTTGCTGCGTCAGGAAAGAACTGCCGATCGACGTATTTAATGCGCTTACATCCGCCGGAGCCAGAACGACGAAGTGTTTCGGCTTAAGCAGAAATGAAAATTGCATATCGGAAAATACATGCCGTACCGGCCCGGTACCGGGTTGAACGCCGACAAATCTATTCGCGGCAGGGGCAGGTGTTACACCGAGTCGCACCGCCGGTTCCAAACTGATAATCGTTATTCCGTATTTTGAATTGGAATTGGCCGCCGCCAGGAATTGATCATCACAATTCCGATAGGTGCGTACAACCAAAGGTTCGGCAGCGGTATGGTAGGTAAGCATCTGGCTATGAACACCGGAATGCACCGTCAGCACCGCCGGAGCAATATTGGCGATCTGACAATACACAGCCTGCGATGTGACCCCCGGACCATTTATGAGTTTACGAATGGAGGTCCAGGCTTTGAAAGAGCCTTCTGCGGTTTTGAACCCATTGGCCGCCAGAAGTTGTGCCGTGCGCGGGCCGACGGGGGCTTTGGTTAAAAGCTTCCAGACTTTGGGGTTCTGGCTGAATTTTCCAATGGGCAGACTCACTTCCATAACCTGAATCAGCGCTGCGCGCGGAGCATTGGCTTTATCAGACTTCTGCGGTTTGGGCTGCTGTAATTTTGGAATGGCGTAATTCGGGTGATGCAGCGGTAAATATACCGGCCCTTTCTTTATAACCATACAGCCGCCAAGCAGGGTTACGCCACAAGCCAAAAGAAAACCCAGTGCGAGGCGCGCATTAATCATACAAAAAGTCCTACTCATGATGTTCATCATAAACGCCAGCCCGACGACCCGCCAATGCGCAATAGGAACGCCATCGCAAATACCAAGCGTTGGCCACCGCACGGTTGTTGATCCCTCGCCCGCCGGGTTGCATCCGCGCAGTACGCCACAGCCCGGACCAACTCCTGGAGCATTGCGCAGCAGTGGCCACAAACGGCGGTTTTATGGTAAAATGATTTACATCTTTAGCGGCTGGAGTTAGCCGCCCCAACGGCGATGGACGCCACGCACCATTAACGGTAGAGGAACCCCATAATGCTCGAAAATGAATCCCGGATAACCGATCTGCAAATTGAAACGGAACTTTCCGAAAGTTATCTTACCTATGCGATGAGCACGATTATGGACCGTGCGTTGCCGGATGTCCGCGATGGCTTGAAGCCCTCGCAGCGGCGCATTCTCGTGGCCATGAATGATTTGCAGCTTGGGCCACGCTCCAAACACCGTAAATGCGCCAAAATCGCCGGCGATACTTCCGGTAATTACCACCCCCACGGTGAAGCTGTGATATATCCCACTCTGGTCCGCATGGCCCAAAGCTGGAACATGCGGCACCTGCTGGTGGATGGCCAGGGAAACTTTGGTTCACTGGATGGTGATCCACCGGCTGCCATGCGATACACCGAAGCCCGCATGGCCGAGGCAGCGGCAGAAATGATGGAGGATTTGAAGGAAGATACCGTTGATTTCATCCCCAATTATGATGAAGTCCGGATGGAGCCAACAGTATTACCCAGCAAATTTCCCAATCTGCTGGTGAACGGATCACAGGGAATCGCGGTGGGTATGGCCACAAGCCTGCCGCCGCATAATTTGCGCGAAGTATGCGACGGCATTATTAAAATGATTGATGAACCCACCACCAGTGTGCGGGACCTCATGAAAATCATTAAAGGCCCGGACTTCCCCACCGGCGGCGTAATCTGCGGGCGATCAGGCATTGTGGATGGTTACGAAACGGGCCGCGGCAAGGTAACCGTGCGCGGGCGCGTGCATACCGAGCAGCTCAAAGGCGGCAAGGAACAAATTGTTATCACGGAAATTCCGTATCAGGTTTTGAAAAAAACCATTATTGAATCCATCGCCGAGCGGGTAAAAGAAGAGCAGATCAAAGATATTTCCGATGTGCGTGATGAATCGGATCGGGAGCACGCGGTGCGCGTGGTGGTGGAACTGAAGCGCGATGCGGACCCCAATGTGGTAATCAATCAGCTTTATCAGTACACGCCGCTGCAAAGCACCATTTCCATTATTAACATTGCTCTGGTGAATCGGCAGCCGCGCACGTTGAGTATCCGGGACATGATTGAGCAATTTGTTCTGCACCGCAAGGAAGTCATTCGCCGCAGAACCGCGTTCCGCCTGAAAAAAGCCCGGCAACGCGCCCATATTCTGGAAGGCTTGATTCTGGCGCTGGCGGATATTCACACCGAGGAAGTCAACGGCAAATCGACCGGTGGAAAAATTGAAGTCATGGGCATTATTGAGCTGTTGCGCAATCGCAAAATCAGCCCCGATGTTCCCACCGCCAAAGCTAACCTCATGCGCAAGCGCTTCACCATTGATGAAGCTCTGACATGGAAAGCTGCGATCCCCAAAGCGTTTAAGAAGCGCATTGATCAAGCCACCGAAGAACTTGGCGGCATGTTGCTTTCTTCCGCACAGGCCGATGCGATTCTATCCATGCAGTTGCAACGTCTGGTGGGTTTGGAAATCGACAAGCTCACGGAAGAATATAACAAACTTGTGGGTGAAATTGAAGATTTTGAACTGATTCTCAGTGATGAAAAGCGCGTGCTGGATATTATCCGCGAAGACACCATTGAATTAAAAGAAAAGTTTGGCGATGACCGCCGCACGCAGATCACCAACGACGCCACCGATATTAACATTGAAGACCTGATCGCCGATGAGCAGGTGGTGGTCACCATCAGCCACGAGGGATATATCAAGCGCATGCCACTGGATACGTATCGCAAACAGGGCCGGGGCGGTCGCGGCATTGTCGGTGCCGATTCCAAGGAAGGCGATTTTATTGAGCATCTGTTTATCGGCTCCACCCATGATTACCTGATGTTCTTCACCAACCTGGGCCGGTGTTATTGGCATAAGGTTTATGACGTGCCGCAGATGAGTCGGCAAAGCAAGGGCCGATCCATTGCCAATCTTGTGGAAATGCAGGCGGATGAAAAACTCGCCGCCGTGCTGGTCGTGCGGGATTTTTCCGATGAAGCCAAGCACCTGGTAATGACCACGGCCAAGGGCATTATTAAAAAGACGCTCCTGAAAGCGTATGGCAACCCCATGAAACGCGGCATAATCGCCATTGGCCTGGATAAAGGTGACAGCGTCATCGGCGTGGGCGTTACCAACGGCAAGGATCAGATTGTCCTGGCCACCCGTGGCGGCATGGCGGTGCGCTTTGAGGAAACCGAAGTACGCGACATGGGCCGACAGGCTGGCGGCGTAAAAGGCGTTGAACTTGAAGACGGCGACGCTGTGGTTGAAATGGTCATTGTGCCGCAGGGGCTGGATCATGGCGACAATCAGGTCACACTGCTGACCGCCTGTGAACATGGCTACGGCAAACGCACCCGTGTCGAAGAATACCGCCTGACCCATCGCGGCGGTAAAGGCGTTATTAATATCCGCACCACTGATCGCAACGGGGCGGTAGTCTCGGTCAAGCCGGTTAATGATGCCGATGAATTGATGATGATCACCCGCAACGGCCAAGTCGTGCGGATCGGTGTAACCGGCGAACTGCGTGAAATGGGCCGGGCCACCCAAGGCGTAAGACTCATCCGGCTGGACGCAGACGACATCCTGGTGAACGTAGCCCGCGTAGCCCCCGAAGACAAAGACGACGAAACCCCGCTGCTGGACGGTGCGGGGAAGTAATCGGGACCGCCGCCAATGCGCGTTTGGCCGGTCATAACGTACCGTTTCACTCTGGCGAGATCATTGGTTACCGGGAGTTCTGAAATGAAAAAAAACGACCATCGGGTCAACCTTCCGCTCATGCAGGTAAAGCAGTGGTTTCCAGAATGGGACAAGGTTAAATTCGAGAAATCGAGGGGGCGTGCTCGCCCAACACCGTCTATGGGCTTTTGAGGACTTCGATCCGGGAGATGAATATGAATTACCAGTCGTCTTGTTCAATGGGCTTGACGTGAGCTGGCAGGCGTACCTTTTCTATTCAATTAACATTTCGCCCAAAAAAATCAACCGCTCGCTCGCTTTCGATCTTTACCCCTTGCTCCGTGGCGAAGATTGGCTTGACCATTTCCAGGGTCACTCGATCTACCGCGAGACCCGTTGTCAGGAATTGGTGGAGCTGCTCTGGTTGGTACCAGAAAGCCCTTGGCATCGGAGAATCAATATGCTCGGTGAGACAAGACGCCAGACGGGGGAACCGCTACCAACGGTAACGCAGGCGGCATGGGTGGAGGCGCATATCTTCGTGGCGTTCATGGGATACTCTCTGATGGCAACCCTGCAGATGCGCACCCGGCAGCACGCACCGGGCCTGACGCCCCGTGCGGTGTTGGAGCAACTCGCCGC
>Ga0080006_1127134_pt1 | contig 11142 bp, 10 predicted proteins | sample RS3BMetagenome_FD_69209 | JGI IMG/M metagenome (GOLD analysis project Ga0080006, IMG submission 69209) | Ferric oxide microbial mat and aquatic microbial communities from Rainbow Spring, Yellowstone National Park, USA - RS3B (SPADES... ... | reverse complement strand
AATGAAGAGGAGTTCTACAAAGAGGTATTAAATTCTGATAACCCTAATTTCCTAATAACCACTTATTATTCGTTGTATTTACGCTTCGTAACAACAGTATACTTAAAACTACATAAGACTAACATAACCAATCCTAACATAAAAACAAAAGATTCTAGGATTAAAGATGTATTCAACATCACTAATTTCCTAGTAGGATTTTTCGGGATGCCTATACTGATATATATAAAGAAAAAAGAAGTATTCCCTTATATATCTGAGCTAAGCGGAGCATTATTACACGCACTAGTTGCCGATAGGACACCTATTCCCTCAAAGGACTCCTTAGGATATTATCTTTTTTCGAAGATTCATGTGGTTAAAAATGAGTCAAAATGAAGCTTTTTTCTTAGATACCAATATTCTTATAAAATGGATATATAGAGAAATTCTGAATGAAAATCCAGCTGTTGAATATTTTATTAACTCGTTAAGTAAAGGACAATGCGTTATACTTCCTATCAATTTAAGGGAATTTGAGACAATAATTTACGACGCTTATAATATAACCTCCCATGTGATTTATGAGAAAATACTATCTAAACAGGGTTGGGATAAACTAGGGGTAGAAGATAAACTACGAGTTCTTGAAGATATTAGAAAGAATTTTGAACAAATCTATGAACAGATACTAACTAAGTACTATAATGGACAGATCTTACCAGGAGGAATAAGGCGAATACTTGCAAAGAGGTTCTTTATAGAGTTAGAGGGTAAATTAATCGACTCTAATCTTGAAGCTCTTAGGAATCATATAGCTTTAAACCAAAGAACTGATGATTTAATCGACTATATATCTGGCATAGAAAATACAATCAGAAAGAACTGTACAATACTTAACAATATTAATCTACTTTTTAACGATGACATTATCAAGGAAAATCAACTAATTTACGAGGGCATTAGTAAATATATAAGTAACTTAAAATCTAAACGATATAACAAGACGCCAAGTAGAAATGACCAGATAATATTTGTATACCTCTTTTTGTTATTACGTGGCAGGATTTATGATAAGATCGTTTTCATTACAGATGATAATGATTTTGAAAGAATGCATAACACAGTGTTAAATCATTTGAAGGATATTATAAATGGAAATGCAGATCTTCGAGGAGACTTTAAAGAATATGCTATTGAAGCTAACGATATCTTAAGAAAATTAGTAATCAAAGGTATCAATGACTTAATCACTCAACAAAAGAGATAATTAAAACTTTTATCTATCCTTTAGTTTCCCTCGGTTTCTCCTTTAACTCTTCCTTTGAACTCCTCTAGAGTTCACGGTAATTTTACGTTAAACTCCCGTAGAGTTAAAACTTATAGCCTGTGAAATTAATTTATTCATAATGCCATATATAGTTAGAGTCAAAGACCCAGAGCAGATTGGCCAATTAGCCAAGAAGTATAGGAAATTCCAGATGGAGTTAACGATATACCTTAACGACCCGCAAGCCGTTGGAGGGCTGAAAAGTCGAAGGAGGGTAGATATTATCAAAATAGACTGAAAAAAGAAAAAATTTTACTGGTAAACTCCCCAGTTTACTTCCTTATTTTAGCTATCGTTAAGCCGACTGAGATGCCAATCCCAACTGCAAATATCAAATCTTGAATCAGCGTCGCTGGATAACTGAACCTTAGATCAAGCGTCTCTACGAGTGCTGGAGCGTTAATTAGAGCTAATACGCCGAAAGCTGCTATAATTATTTCCTCCTTAAACTTCTTTATGTCAAAAGATTTTACTTTCTTCTTGCTCTCTTTCTTATTTTTCTCTTTGGTCTTCTCTTTCTTCTCTTTAGGCGCCAGGAAGTCGTTGAGATAGAACTTCATGAAGTGGTACACATACTGAAATTCATCCATTGACTTCTCTTCATAAAATACGAAGAAGAATACTGGTGCTATGAAGGCCATCGCGAGCATAATGTTCTTGAAAGCGAAAGAAATTGCCAGCATTAGTAACGGAAATATCGCTACTAATTCTTTCATATTCACGTTCTTTATTCCGATAGGGAAACTTTTCTCATCTAACCCTGAGACCGTATACAACCAACCAATTACCTCCTCTCTTAACCTTGCCATAAGATAGGGGTTTTTAAAAAGAGTATGAAGTGAGCAGCATGAAAGTCCTGCAAAAGATAAAAGGTAAGGCAAAAGCAGTAGCAAGTTCAGTGAAGATGCCAGTAACGAAGTATAAAAAGGGGAATCATGAAGCAGCTACCGGAGGTTTCATAGCCGGGTTAGTGCTGTTAGGAGGAGCTATAGCTAGTACTTTCGACAGCAGTTTTTCATCTCTGTTGGGGAACGACTCAAGTTATATTAGTGATTTTCTAGCGTTAATTGGGTTCGTAAGTCTGATCGGAGGCGTCGTCGAGTATAGGAGGTTCAAGAAACTATATCATTAATAAATAGTTTCAAGATATTCTTTTTTTCATAATACTTCTCTTCTTTTTCTCTTACCCAGTCAGGTGGATGAGTATCAAAGAGCCAAGCTTTTATTCTATCAATTTTAGATTTAGGTCTTTCTGCGCCGCTTTCGTATTTTATATTATATTTAGTATATGCATAAAGGTCCGCGTCTCTTTCCATCTTCCAGAGCAACAATTTCGCTATAAATATTGCTGGAACTATAATTATAATATTCAATGGGATCACGGCTGCGACGAGGATCAGAAAAGCATAAATATAATTGAATTGATTAATGTGGCCTTCTTCATGTCTCAAGATCCTTTCATTTATTTTATCTGAAAGAAATACTACGGTATTTCTGAAAAACAATGAGTTGAGGGCTATAGCGTTTTCTTCATTAATATCTAGAACTCTCACGCTTATTCTTCCTTCCTTTTTCACTTCCCTGCTTTTGTAGTAAAGTACCCCATGAAACCCCTCATAGAATCCCATAATTAATATAATGTTAAATAATGACAGAAACCAATCCATCATCTAATAGCTTTTTAAAATACTTTATTCTGGGCAAACATGAGGACTCTATTAGCTCTATTCGTTATAATAGTATTAGGAGTAACTGTGACTGCAACAACTACAAACAACAGTATTATCAATTCGACACAGATTCAGAGCCAGATTCAAAAAATCCCAGCTCCTCCTAGTAATCTATTTCAACAAATTCTGAATTATGTAGCCCAGGGTTATGACTGGTTAGTGGGGATTATTCAGAATATTCTACAATCAACTCTTCTAAAGCAGGATCCTTCGCTAGCGAGTACTTACGCTAATATTATTGCCTGGCTAGTCCCATTGACTGCAATTTACATTATTCTAACTTTTATTGAGATTGCTAGGAAATTTTTAGGATATGTTATCGCTGTAGGCTGGATATTCTTAATAGCCGTCATGGTCCTAGCCCATTAAGTCATTTTCATTTTTTCTTCAGTTAACTGGGGAGTTTATTCAAAAATTTTCACGTATCTTCTGCACTCTTACTGCGCTTTTGCTACTTACTTAACAATTTTTCAAAATTATAAGAGACAAAGTGAAAGTTTATAAAACTTTCTATATAAAGAGAATTTTAGGGCGATGATGAGAGTACGGCGAAACTGAGGAGATGAGGAACGACTGCCAAAGCTGAGCCATAAACTGGGCTTCTTTAAACTTATATAAAATTCGGGATTAATGAACTATTATGAACAAAGAGCAGATTAATAAAGTATTAGAAGATGCATGTAAGGAATACACTACCTATCTTTCTCTTAATAATAAGCCCGTCCATTGCCCTGCTCAAGAATACGTAGAGCCGAAAGACAACATGAAAGAAACTCTCGAAACACTTCTTGATAACTTAGGATTAAAGTGGTGGAAAAAACAGTTACAGAATAAGCTGCTTTACCAGAATACTAGATATGATCTAATAGTACCTGAACTTATAGGAGAACAGCTTGTAAAAGAAGATAATCCTATATTAAAATGGAATAAGTATTCTGAAATCTATAATAAAGTAACAAAAACAATAACGATTCCAACACCTCTATGGATAGTGAATGAAGATTGGATGGCCTTAGCCAGGAAATTTAAGTTAATATTTAGACCATGTGATAGACGACAGCCATACGAAATACCTCCTTTCGGATTTTTAGATTATTTTGATAGTTGTGAAAACGTGAAACTTAAGTCTCTGTTAAGTGCTATAAGCTTTATTTTAGATAAATCAACGGATTTCAGCGACGCGGAGCTCTTCATATATCGTTGTACTTGCAATAGGAACTTTATAACGGGAGTTGGAGGTGATGGGACTCACAGAATTTATGCATCTGTCTTGCTTGCACCATTAATTGAACGAATAAGAATGAGTATAAGAGTTATCGAAATAGATGGCTGGAAGCTAGATGAATTTAAAAAACAGCTATCTACTGATGGGACTACTCAACCGTAATAGGATAAATTATAAGATATATGAATTGTTTCCTAGAGTCAATGAGAACGTAAATGTATTGAACAGCCTCGGCCATGTGTTTGAGATAATATACTCGAAAGATAAGGACTTCCTTCACATCTATGCTAAAACTCCAGCACAACTTGAGGTACTTAGGCAATATTTCGCTATAAAAGAGGATCCAGAGCTGAAGAATCCTAAATTTGTAGGTAAGGTCTTATTGAAGAACGAGAAGGACTTCTATTGGGGTATAGAAGTAAACGATTTCACAAATGTCCTAACTAAACTTCAAGAAAATGAACAATTGAGGATTTGGATAATACTTGAACCGCGCCTCAACGAAATATTCCTTAAATATAGCGACAAATTAAAGAGGAATCAGAGTGTTATAGGTAAGAGGCAAAGGGAAGTTCTAGCGTCTAAACTGGAAAGTTATGCAAAAGATAATCTGTACTATATTCAACCATTCATATTGTCCGATACTAAAGATAGAATAAAACTGCTTTCTAACGAGTTAAGGCAGTATATTCTTACAAGGTCAAAGAAGCTTAGGCTAGAGATAAAGAAGACTAAAGACTGGAGCGATGAGCAACCTACTATACCCAGGTTCTGGAGCCTTAAGTATAAGAGGTGGATATGGACAGATGAAGAAAAAATAGGAAGGATAGCGGTTATACCTAAGCCTGGAGTTCTATCTATAAAAATAGCTACTGGAGCACTGCTACCAGACATAGTACCACAAAGAACTGGTGCCACTAGTTTTAGGATAGGGCAAACGGTCCTATCTGGAAAAGAGGTTAGACTTGAACTTGAGGACTTCTACCGCCATGCATATATTATTGGGAAAACTGGTGCAGGGAAAACAAGTACTATGAGAATATTGATAAAGAGGATAAAGGAGACGAACCCAGATGCAATAATTGTACTAATGGATCCTCACGGAGATGTAGCTAGAGAGCTGCTTAGCTTCTTTGCAACATATAAGACTGATAAATTTGATCCTGAAAAGCAACTTTTCTATTTCCATCCCATCGACGCACCTGTAGCAATAAACCCGCTAGCACTTCCTAAGTTGCCTAACATTGAGCAAGCAAAGCTGATAGGGTTCGGGAACACTATGGAAATATTCAACAGGTTATTCGTACTGAAGGAAGGTGCTGTATATGTGAAATACGTAATTCAGTCTGCATTGCAGTTGTTATACCAGAAGACTTCAGAACCCACATTTTACGATTTATACAGAGTAATTCTGGGGTTAAGGAAGGGGACTATAGATCTTCCGATCCAAAGCGAGGAGTGGCAAGAGAAGTTAGAACAATTTCAAGAGCTCGACGAGACAACTTTCATTTCTGCACTCAGCAGGATAGAAATGATAGCCACTAACGGGTTATTAAGAAAAATATTTAGTAGGAATATAATAGATGATAACCAACTTTTCGGTAAAGGTAACGTAATAATAATAAATGCGGCTGAAGCAGCAGTAACCAAAGATGTTAGCTTTACAATAATGGCTGCCTGGTTGTTCAAGATCTGGTACTACGTTCTCATGAGGTATAATTTAGACCTTGAGAGAACACCTATAGTAACGTTCATAGACGAATTCGAGAACGTAGCAGACTTCAGTTTGATAGATGTAGTGTTAACAGAAGCAAGGAAGATGGGGTTACATTTAGTTTTAGCACACCAGCATACTGGACAGGTAAACAGAGACTTACTGAAGTCAATCCTCAACAACACTGGCGTTAAGTTGCTGCTACAGATAGCAGGGGACGATGCTAAGACATTTTCGGAAACGTACCCGACGTTTTCCTCAGAACTTAACAAGGTACTCCCTGAACAGGGAGTAGGTGAGGCAGTCCTGATTGTCACTAAAAGGAAAGACGAGATTGCCACTCCTTTAGCAATCAAAATAGACTATGAGGACTTTAAGAAGGATAAGGACGCCGAGAAGAGGATCCTGGAAAGAATGGCCAAATATGTGTCTGGCGTTGCTGAGGAACACGACGTTATAGAACTGGTAAATCCAATCCTGAAATACGTGGAAGAGAAGCCGGAGGTGTTGGGGAAGTTAGTCCTATATGAGACTTTCACGAGTAAATGCGAAACTGATAAGAAGGGTAGGCAATCGGAACTAAAGGACCACTGTGTAGCTCTGGTCGACTTGGTTAGGAAACTAGGAGTTGATAGAGAGAAAGTAGAAGACACTGTCAACAAATTGGAGGCCCATGGTTATATTACAGTCGAGAAGATCAGGGGGAAGAAAGTGATCTTTTACGGTAAGGGAGTGTTTCCGTTACGTGGAATAGTAGAGAACGAAGAAGGGAAGAAAGTGGCGTTAAAAGTGATAAGGGACATATACAAGGAAGGTTTAGTTATCGCGGCAGGTAAACAGCAAGGCGATGTAAGACCAGATTTCGTAGCGTTTCCTTACGACCGCGAGACATTGAGGCCTAGATATGACGAAGCAATAGCTGTAGAGATAGAGTCACCTAACGAACTCAGCACACACCCGGAGCAGGTAAAACGTAACATGTTGAAGTACCTTAACATTACTGATCTCTTTAAAGAGATTAGACTATACACTGATGAAAATGCTTTCGAGAAACTGAAGAAGATCTACGACGAATTTATGGCGGACACTAATATTTCTACAGAATATAAACAGAAAGTCAAAGTTTTCCACGTAAAGGTAAAAGAGAGAGTTAATTCGAAACCTGAGGAAACTGGGGAGTTTACTAATGATCGGCAGATCCAGGTTACCGAAAGTAAAGCAGAAAATAAAGTAATAACTGCAGCCCAGGGAGCTGCTGCTAATAATGTAACTAACAGTAAACTGGGGAGTTTACAAAAAGACGGAGTAATAGAACTGCAGCTCCAGGGTAGGGTAGTAAGGATATACAAAGAAGAGGGTGCTCTAGAGATCGACGGGAAGAAGTATCAGATACCTAAATTCGAATTAAGGGCTCTGATTATTAGAAAGGACAGTATCGTTGCATTAGTGCCTAAGGAAAAGAAAATTATAGTGACTTATACTGACGGCTCTACGACAGAAATTACTCCTCTCTCTTGAACATTTCTACATGTTTAGGCAGAATGAAATAAGTAGGCCTCTTTTTATCTGGATCCTTCACTTTTACTATCTTCTTTTCCCTGACTAATTTTGTCAGGGCGAAGCTGAAAACCGCTACAGCAGCCTCCTTCTGCTCCTCATAAAACTTTGCCAATTTATCATCATATGAAAAAACCAAGTCCTGCAGTTTTGACCTCCTTATAGGCTTCTTATAAGTATTTACATATTCATCAATTAACTTGGGGATTAATCGTTTAATCTTAATATGAACTGGTTCATCTTCTTCCTCAATAGTTAAGTATAATACGTTTTCATCTTTCTTACTCTTTCTCGATTTCTTTTCATTAGAATTGTTATTTACTGTAGAAGACTGAGAATTATTGTCACTTATCATCTTATTTTGATCTTCATTAGTAATTACTACTTTATTTTCATTTGTATTAGGATTTATTGAAGAGTGTTGATTATCAGACATACTTCTTCAGAAATATAGCTATTTAAAAACCCCCTACAGTATTTTTCAATCTTTTTTAGTTAGTAATAATATAAATTTATTCATAAGAATATAAATGGAGAAGTATTGTTACGCTAACATATGCTAAAATAAATATGCATATATAATAGGCGTTCTATAATGGTAGAATAAGCGTTTAATAGGCAAATAATAGGCGTTCGAGCGTACGGATTTCATCTATATTCCCCCCATTCTCTAATTTTTACTTACTAAACAAAATTCTATACCCCTCTCTCGATTTCTGGCTTATCGCCAGACTCTCTAACTGCGACTTTTTCTTTCTAACAAACACCTCTACTTTCTTTGCTTACTCTAACTATTCTCTCTAACTTTCACTTTGCCATACTCTTCTTTTCTGCTGCTTTAACTTCAAACTCTCTTCTTTTCTACTAATTTGCTTCCTTTCTTACTAAGCAGCTTTTACTAACTTATACTCTAGCAGCCTTGCTTTCTGTCTACCTAACAAACACTTCTTTTGCTTTACTATTATCTTTGCTTCGCTTCTTTCTAACTAGCTTTTCTTATTCTTCCGCTTACTCTACTTTTTGCTTAATCTGCACTGCTTACTACTTACTCTCTTCTCTGCTCCTAAACTCTATCTTTGCTTACTCTCTGCTTAGCAGCTCTACTCTCTTACTGCTTTGCTATTCTCTTCTTTTCTGCTCCTACTATCCTTCTAAGCAGCTATTTTGCTTACTTACTCTTATAACATAACTAGTCTTCTAAATAACCCAACCTAATACCCTCAAAAATATCTAATTTTAGTTTATTTATATTTAATTTTTAGTTGAAAAATAGAGTAAATTTTTTAAATAATATTTATGAGAAATTATAGTGTTAAGTGATTTTCCGCTAAATACTAACCCAATGTAAAATGACTAAGATACTATTTAATAAAAAATTTACTTAATAAAAAATAATTTACCTAAAATGTTTTATAATCTTTTTCTAAATATCAGAGCAATATTTGTTAATATCAATATTATAACTAATACTACAAGAATCAATATTGCTGTATTTAATGTAGAAATCTTATTATTTATTCCTTGTTGAACTAACATAGTAAGATTATTGGAATTTTCTAAGCCATTAATAGTAGAATTAAACTGAGTAATTTTATTATCCATATAATTAATTTTTGAATTTAATTGGAAAATTTGATTAGACATATTTGTCATTCGATTTAGTATAACTGATATACTTTGATTGTTTGTAAAGGTTTTAGGCAGAACAATTATTGTTCCTGCCATCCCCATATTATCGTGTATTAGGCAGACATAAGTATATATCCCTGGAGTTATAAACGTTAAATTATATGACTGTCCAGATATTAGAGGACCAGAATTATAGTATCCTGAACCATTAAATATATTTCCACCAATTGGAATGAGGCTTAAAGGACTTCCGAACTCTGGTATTTCCATGCCTTGAGGCACAAAGGTTATAGTGTGAACTTCGTCTGGTGAATCTACTGTCCACACTACAGTATCACCAACATGAATTGTTAAAGTAGTTGGAAGGAATCTCATTAAACTTGCAGAAGGCGCTATTATATCACCTAAAGCTAATGTACCCTTATCGTTACTTATGTTTATGTACCAGCCTGCAGCGGGTATATCATAGCTAGTAGGGATGTAAGGATCTAAGGGATCTATCTTTAACATAGTTATCGAGGATCCAGTACCGTCAGAGTTACCAATTATTGGATTTAGAGTATAAGTCATTTTGCCTCCAGCTTCCGCAGCACCGGTAAATATTTGCACATTATATTTAACGCCTTGTTTAAGTCCTATTAAATTCACTTCAACTTTCATTAATCCAGGCGATATTATTGATAATTGAGCGAACCCACTAACGTTATCACTTGAAACTGAATTTAGATTTGCTAACGTGGTTGCAGGTGTCATTACTCCTGCGTCTATATGCCATATTGTAGTTCCGTTAGGACCTGAAGTTGCAGGTAAATTTACTTGTTGAAATAATGATTCCCCTTGTGCTATTGATTGTGATTCTTCAAGTTGTCCTATTACATTATACTGAGCTTGTGTCATAGGATATGGAGTTCCTTTTGGATTTACTATTACTACTCCCATCATTCCTGCATGATAAATACATCTATAAATATATACACCAGGTGTAGTAAAGGTTAGAGTATAATTTTCACCAGGTAGTAACATGCCAGATGAAACTATACCAGATCCATTGTATATATTTCCACCTATTCTCATATTAGCCTCTGGAGAAAATGGATTAATTGGTGGATTTCCACTAAGAAACGTTACCGTGTGAACTTCACTAGAATTGTTTATAAAAGTAATGTTATCTCCAGCATCGATTGTTATTATTTCAGGGAAGAATCCCATACTCATGACAGACATATCGGGGGTACCGCCACCAACATAAACTATCCATTCTCGATTGCTATAAACACTACTATTTGCATGGCTTAAAGTTTGTTGCGTCGAGTTACTATAATATATAAATAGCCCAACCATTAACAGTATTACTAGAAGGTATTTAGTTTCAATATATCGTCTTCCTTTAGGCGTTCTGGTTTTCATTTCTTTCTCCTTAAAGCGACTTAATAGTAGATACAAAAAAATATTAGGTTTACCAAAGTTTGGTAAACCCGGAACAATTCACTTTGTATTTGGGTGATTCAGGGCTCCTTTGCAAATTGTAATATATCTCTCGGTTTAGACTTATTCAATGAAGGAATTACTGAATATATTTGATCATATCACGAAGAAATAAGGGTTCTTGTAATATTATTACAATGATGAGATAACAGGTCGAGAGGTTGTAGTTGAGGGCTATGGCCCGGGCGATCCGGTCCTCCAGGGGGAGTGGCACTTCCCGAACTCTCCAGGAGGGAGTTGAAGGACTGGTCGGGTTGTTTGACCTGAGGAGGGGCCAGAGCTCCCTGGGGGCGAGGAGGTAGGAGAGGAGGGGAGAGCCACGGGTGGGGACGGACTCGGCGAAGGTTTCGCGTGTAAGCCGACTATCGGGACTACCACGGGAGCCACGGGTGGGGACGGACTCGGCGAGGGAGAGGAGGAGGTCCAGCAAGACCCTCACCCTCCTGTCCACCCTCCGTTTGAGGTGGACCAGGCAGGTCTGCCTCGCGACCTT
>Ga0080006_1234290_pt1 | contig 11147 bp, 9 predicted proteins | sample RS3BMetagenome_FD_69209 | JGI IMG/M metagenome (GOLD analysis project Ga0080006, IMG submission 69209) | Ferric oxide microbial mat and aquatic microbial communities from Rainbow Spring, Yellowstone National Park, USA - RS3B (SPADES... ... | reverse complement strand
CCCCATCTCCTTTGCGTGAGATGATCTCAGTGGATTTGCATCTTTCATAGCGACGTCGCGCTTTTCATTGTCATTAGGAATCCTTTGCGGCGGAACGATCTGGGCCTATACCCACCTGTCATAGTGACATGCAGCATACCAGAGCCGTTAGGCATATCCCTTCTTCCTTTTTTTTGTTCGGCTGGACTTGACGCTGACAATGTATTCTTGATTCCCTGATCTGTATTGTCTTTCAAGAAAGCGTCCATCATGCTTGACAAGTTTGGTTCGTTTCATCGCTTTTGCTTATTTTCCGCTGTTTACGTTGTTCTCTAATCCCTGCTGTATTCCGCTTCCTGCCGTGTGCACCCGCCGTTGTGTCTCTACCTCTGTTGCGGATGCACTGTGAGTTAGGCCTGGTGTTGTCTACTTTTGAGCGTGTCGGAAGGCGCTTGGTTTATGCGATACGGAATCGGAGCTATTATATTTCTGGGATCGTCAAATTCTGAACGGCTGACCTTCCGCCTGCGGTAGCGGGGAGCGGTATACTTGGAGTCCACCACGGCCCAGGTGACGCCCAGACGCGGAATACGCTGTCATAGTCACAGAATCAAATGCGTTTCCGACGAGGTGCTCATGTGCGTCACATCATCCGCAACTGCAGCGTCCTACGGAGATTAAGCCGTAGGATTCTCGCTACTTGCATGCCTCGCGCCTAAAATATAAATGTCGGACCATACGCAAAAGCTTCCTCATTTTACCGTTCACAGTAGATGGGGAAAAGACTTGCTATCCGATATTTTTTTGTTATTTTGTTTTCTTTAGTATCGTGCGCACCGGTAACGCATTGCAGAAGCTAGCTGTCACGTAACTCGACGTGCATCTTGGCGGTGAAGGGAAACGCCATAATGACCTCTTCTGGAGCTATTGCGCTATCGGGGCCAGCTATACTTGCAATCAAATCGTCGCAATGTATAGTTTTGGCTTCTGTCGTGATTCAAACCTCAAGTAGGGGTATTCAACTGATGTTCGCCGCTCAACGCAGAGGCGTTCAATGTGGTTTCCCCAAAAAAAAAGTAGACATTTTTATGTGGAAATAAAGGGTTGAGGATTAACGGTGCTGCCAATTGTTGGAAGAAAACAACAAACAGTGCCTAGCGAAGACGATCAAGAAAAGAAGTACAAGTTAATCGGGGAGGCCTTTCGTCGATGGCTGCACGAATGGCGTGTGTACGACGGGATGGTGGCGGAATCCCCTCTTTTCCAACATATCAATGGTCCGTCCGACTGAATGTTGCGTGGCGCGAACAGAAACAATGTCGATTCGTACGCCACGTCTGTTTGCTAGTTTTCTTTAGGACCGAGGCCTTTTGAGAGCGAGCTGCATCTTGACGTAACGCACATGGGAAAAATGATGTTTCTCTGATGAATTTTTCAAAAAGACTTTCATTAACCACCTGATTGTTTGCGATGGGAAACATCGAGGAGAAATGACCGAATGCATGCCTTTCTCAATAATAACGTCAAATACCGCATCAATGGTGCTGGACACAGGGGTGACGCTAATATTTACGAATACAGGACCATGAGGTGCCTCCCGAATGTGAGGAACCAGAAGATCGTATACCTCGGATGTTTTGTAATACGGGCCGTCCTTGCGCTGTACCCGGGCCTGTTTCCTGAAGGGATTTCGGCAATCATCTATGCGAACTAGAAATAACGCCAACATGAACAGCAGAACAGAGTCGTAGAAAAGAGGACATCACGCCTGAGAAATAATGGCGCTTCAGTATTCCCGACGACTATTCAAAACCATCGCTCACGCCTGGGGCTCGTCAACCCAAGAGAAAAATTCTCAGATGTCAGAGAAAACGAAGAGAGATTTTATCACCCCATTCTGCACTACTTCATGTTTTTGCGCCGAGAACTCGAAGGAAAGGCCGAAATGGAGCTGAGGTAAAAATTACGGGTCGGAGTGACGACATTGAATTGCTTCTCTAGATGCGCTTTATTGCCGTTTGGTGATGCGAGTTCAAGTCATATTTTGTGAGTATCGACTCCAGAGTCCTTAACGCCTTCATGAAAGAGATCTCGCCAGAGCTCGATCTAAGCAACAAAGATGTCACCGACGACGACCGGGACACCTAATGGAAGAATATCTTCGATTTTAAGCGTCTCAAACCGGCCAAAACATGGTTCTCACTTGGACAATCGGTTACAATGATGGCGACATATGTGTACACCATCCGCGTTTGCAGGCAGGTCGTCCTATCCCGTTTTCGGTATCCCCGTGTCGAAGCACGAGAAGAAGAAGGCGGGCCATGGGACCTATAATATCCACGAAAACGACTTTTTCGTCGGCCTTAATGCCTGGAACACGAATATCATAACCATCGTAGTACCCAAGCATGGGGATGTTGACACTGACGGCAACTTACGTCAGAAAGGCATGCATCTTTTTACGTTCTCGAAAGCGAGATACTACGGAGAAGTGGGAATCTTGAATACGATGATGAATTCGAGACATGGAGTGCAGGATGAAATAGCATCGGAAAGCTACGATCGAGGTGACGAGCCGCAGAGCCGGGTTTGAAGCTATTCGGAAATTTATGGTATGTTCGCGTTGCTCATTAGGTGGAACTGTGGAAATGTATCCAAATCCCCGGTGGGCTCGTTTGCGTGTGAGGCTGTACTGTGGTAGGCAGTGGGCGTTCACGAATTTTCTCGACGAGTTCAGCACCTAGAAGAAGAACGACTGTCAGAGGCCCGTAGTAGCATACGGAGCATGGAGATGGGTTCCGAAAAAAAAGGGACTACGCCAGCCCCAACGACAAGAACGTACAATGGGTGTGCACGGCGTTTCGTGACGATACCTTTACGTGTGTCTCGAAGGTCCATACACCCCACGAGTTTTCCATCTCGACTCCTGCGGGTCGAGATAGGACACTGCCTGCGGATTCCGGAAGATATAGCAAAGTATGGACCGCTGACGGAAGAGCAAATGGAAAAGAGGGCGAAAGTCCGAGGCCTACTTGCATTAGTATGTTCAACGAATGATGACAAGAAACGGATGGAGTTTGTGAAAAGAGATTTTACGCCGCTATCAATATAAGGAGATGTGCGGTGCTGGAGAACAGAAATGCAGAGTGGACAAGAAGAAATTTTATCCCATAATGAGTCAAGGCTAGCATATATGAAACGAAATTGGAAGCTAGAGTGGGTCGCTGGCCCAAAAAGACCGGGAGGTGTCTGCACCTCGCCAGCGAACAATTTGTCTCGGTGGCTTTAGCCACTTCTGTACTGCCGACTGCAGCCTCGTTTAACTTTTAAGGTGTTCGGAAAATCGTACCGTGGCACTCGAGCTCACGATATTTTTTGGAGCGTTCAGGATAATCTCCTTGGTGCTTAGCGTTTCTGTTTTGTCTTTAAAGTTGCGTGCAGCTGTTATTGTGAATTCAAGTTTGCAACTTGCTCGTGAATTCAAGGACAAGCGTGTTGATTTTGACCGGTTATGGGAGCGGAGCTCAACCAATTCACCAACCACGTTCAAAACAAAAGCGTTGTTGAACTCGACGCACTGATTATTGGCGCTGGTGTCGCAGGCCTGTACCAGCTACACAAGCTTCGGTCGGCTGGATTGAATGCGCTTGCTGTGGACACTGCGGAAGACGTTGGGGGTACCTGGTACTGGAACTGCTACCCCGGCGCCAAGTTTGATTCTGAATGCTATGTATATCAATACTTGTTTGATGAGAAATTGTACAAAGACTGGTCCTGGAGTGAGCGTTTCCCGGGCCAGCCCGAAATTGAGCGTTGGCTGCACTACGTTACCGACCGCCTAGGGCTGCGACCCTACTTGCGCTTCTGCACGACAGTCACTGCGGCCGAATACGATGAAAAGCGTGGGCGATGGATCATCAAGACGGATCGAGGACAAACCTACGATGCACGGTTCTTAATTGGCTGTTGTGGTATGCTATCGGCCCCGTTAGAGAACCGATTCCCTGGTCAGGAACGATTCCGTGGACGCATCTTCCACACCGCTCGTTGGCCCCGTGAGGCAATTGACCTCAATGGCAAACGCGTTGGCGTTGTCGGTGTCGGTGCGACTGGAATCCAAGTTATCCAGACTATTGCAGACAAGGTCGGTCAGCTGAAGGTTTTTGTGAGAACGCCGCAGTACGTTGTGCCGATGAAGAATCCCAAGTACAATCCTGATGACGTCAATTCGTACAAGAAACGCTTCGAGGAGCTGCGCGAACTCTTGCCAACGACAGCCAGTGGATTCGAATACGTGATCAAGCATCGCTGGGCGGATCTGACACCCGAGCAGCGACTTGCGGTGCTCGAGGAGACCTACAACGACGGTTCACTACGTGCGTGGCTCGGTGGTTTCGACGAGATTTTCACGGACCCGCAGATCAGTGAAGAGGTGTCGGAGTTTGTACGCGAAAAGATGCGTGCAAGACTTAAGGACCCAAAACTTATCGAGATTTTGGTGCCAACAGATTATGGGTTCGGGTCGCGCCGAGTCCCTCTGGAATCTGGTTACCTCGAGGTCTATCACCGCGACAACGTCGAAGCGATCTGTGTGCGAAACAATCCGATTGTGGAGGTTGTTCCTGAAGGGATCCGCCTCGCTGATGGAACCGTACATGAACTCGATATCATCATTCTCGCAACTGGTTTCGATGCGAGCTCCGGAGCCTTTATACGCATCGATATTCGCGGACGAGACGGCCGCAGCCTCAAGGAGGAATGGAGTCGGGATATCTGCAGTGCGCTTGGTTTGATGGTGCACGGCTATCCGAACATGTTCCTAACAGGAGCGCCGCTCTCGCCTTCGGCAGCTTTGTGCAACATGACAACGTGTTTACAGCAGCAGGTCGAGTGGATCACTGACTGTATCCAGTATATACAGGCGAAGGGGCATAACGTTATTGAGCCGACAGCCTCATTCCAGGAGGCCTGGGTGCGGCACCACGATGACCTGGCAAACAGCACGCTCTTCTCGAAGACGAACTCGTGGTACACCGGCACCAACGTTGAAGGCAAGCCTCGTCGAATGCTCTCCTACACAGGTGGTGTCGGAAAGTATCGCCAGAAATGTGCAGAAGTTGCAGCTGGTGGGTACGAAGGCTTCGCTGTAGCCTAGCGCGGTGGATGCATACATGGGACTCGATGTTCTCTGGGCACGCTATCGTGAAAACGGTCTCTGGGATGCAAACGTACGTTCGCACTGAATGACTGGACCGTATGGGATGCTAACTATACTCATACCAACATAAATTGGAGCAAATTTTTCAACTAGAGCTCACACGCTCATTTTTGAGTGCCTTCGCACTTGTCATCGAAGCCAGCCATTGCGGGTGTGTTATTTGGCTTGTTCTCTTTCCTCGCTCTTATTTCTGGCTTTACGTATGCCGGCCACTCGCATCACTGTGACTCTGTTGGAAGCGGTCAGTGGATGTTGATGGCAATGCTCAAGTCTCGATTTGGCGGCTCCCGGCTTTTTCCCCGCTATTTCACACACATACCGAGGTTTAAATCAAGGCACTGAATACAACTTTTATTCTTGTTGTGTACAGCCTCTATGTGCCGTTCGTAGCGGTAGCTCTTGACTGTAGTCAGGTTTTTTATACATCTTCCAAAACTTCCTTCTCCTACTGCTCTTCCAAGCGACGCCCTTTCGCGCGTGAATGCTCACTTTATCGCTCAGTACATACTATTGACAGGTACAGAAATCTGTGCTCCAAAAGGAATTTTGTTTCCGCGCCCGGTGCTGCATCCTACGATCGTGGTCTTCTTCTGAATGATCCCATTCGCTTGTACGCTGTCCGATGCACAAAAAAAGCTCGCGGTCCCATTACACAGAGAATTCATGGGACGCGATATTGGCTGCGATGAAACAAGTACCGGAAGGAGAACACGTGCTTGTGAACAAGTCGATATGTTTCGATTTTGTACGCTCCCTTGGTGTGCCAAAGTGGTGATCGCTCCATTGTATGCGATAGCTACATTAACTCACCGCAGAACCGACGACTCTTTCCCATACAGCCTGAAGATACTGGAGTCTCTCGGGGAGAACTCTGCGAGAGGCAACTTGCAGCCACTGATGAGTGCCGTTTTAATCGATATCATTAAAAAGAGCAGGATTGGTCTTTCAACCGAAATCTTTTTTTGACATGACAGTTTCAATGATCTTCAGTGTGAGCTCGTAGGGAAATCGGCAAGGTCCATCATGAGGCACTATTCGTCGTCCATCCACCGGCGCGTATTGCTGCGCCCAGAAATCTCCTTTGAAGAGAAAGATTGAAAAATTGAAGGACGTATAACAGCAGTATGTTGCAGATGCGAAAAGGAGAGGCATGGAGGAATGCACTTCTGAATAAAAGAATGATACCGGTGATTTTCCGAGCCATATTTCGAAGGTGTCGCAAATCATCTGGATTTTGTGAGGGAACGAATTCGAGCAGTATCGAGCTAATGGAGCAACTCCGAATCGACGAGCAAGAATCCTAAATGCACGGCTGGCCGCTAAAGTACTTGTGTCAGCACTTCGAGTGCCAAGGCTACGCATCTAAGAAAGATCGGAAAATGGCAAAGTACGCACATAGCAACCCGTTCGATAATCCATTTTCATGCAAAACTTTTCTGGCTCGGAGATGCTTCCTGCTTTCGCTTACAGAGCGTATCCTGTGAAAAGTCAAAATCTGGAATGCCGGCGATAGCATTTCAGTGTTTTCTGTACGTTTCTAGGGTAACACGAACATTCCATAAAGAAGCTCTTGTTTAAGAGAGCCCGGATCGCGACTTCCGAACGGGAAGAGCGGGTAAACCTCGAGCGCGCGAACTACGTAGTACAGGTCATGAGGTGCGGTTTAATCCAGTTGCCTGGTTCCCTATGTACACGGCGTCGCGCTAGCCTTCGTTCGGGCTTCACATACCAGGTAGCGTACGCATTTCCTCCATGCCAATCAGCGATAAGCCGGTATCTACGATTCTACAGAACGACGATCGACCTATGCACTCCACACGATACCATTGAGTAATGTGCATGGCCTCGTGCGTCCGCATGGATGGCAGCCTACCCCATTCCGTGGTGCACAAGCGCGCTGGAGCTCAGAATCCTTGCCCACCATGCAGAGATCCTTGCTCATCAGCAAAGAGCTCTGGAATCTAGCGGCATGTTTTGGTCCAGGCTTGCCAACTTCTCCTGGCAATGAAGACCGCCTCTTCGCCGAGGTGCGCTACCGCACGGCCCCAGCATCGTACACAGAGAGATCATCTGCGACGCTGCAGCGTGTGTTTGCTCCTTCTGACACCACTGGCACCAGCATCTGACTACCAGAAATTCAGTCTCAATGGACCTAATTGGCGATACATCAAACCGGAATCCGCTGTCGCGCTCTCGTATACTGTGATGGACACAGCTCTCAGCAGAATTCTTGGCGGTGGCCCTTTTAAGCTCTTTATCGATAACGCCTGCGGCGCAATCGCTGCAACCATCCTTGCGCGAGGGGAATATCGACAAGCCGTCCCTTCGGATCCAGATAGAGTCGAGGTCCAAAGAGCACGCCAAAGACTGCTCCGCCGAGAAGGCCCCCCAGGTGACCAAAATTGTCGATACGACTCGCTGGAGCAAGGCCCTGTCCAAGGTTCAACAATGTCACCCACGCAATGTTGCGCAGGACGCGATGGCTGTGCTCTCGTCCAAACCAGTCCGTATTCGATACATAGAAGGCTGCCATCGCACCTATTAAGCCGAATATGGCACTGCTTGCGCCAACAGATGGTGCTGTGTTGAAGAAAAACGAGAACAAGTTGCCTGTGAGCCCGCTGAGCAAGTACAGCGCTGCATAACGTTTGTGCCCATAAGTTGCCTCGATTTGCGGTCCGAGACTTTTGAGTGAAGACAGGTTCACGATGAGGTGCAAGGTGTTTCCGTGCAGAAAGAGTGGTGTAAAGAGGCGATACCATTCTCCGGTGCGAATCGCAGCATTCACTTTGGCGCCAGCCATGACATATGCGGGACCGGCCCACAGCTGCAGAAGAAATGACAGAATCGTGATTGCAGCGAGCCAGTCGGTAACCTGCGGATGTTCGTGCAGACGATACGGTCGACCAGGGTATTGAGACCGCCTCAGAGCATTGCGTCGTGCTCTCAGCGGGAGACCTGATGGGTCGGCTCTGCTCACGAGAGCGCGTAGTGACTCTAGTCCGCTGACATAAACGCGCACTTGGGCTAGACTGCGCGATAGATGCCCCCAACCTCCAAAGTCCGGCTCTGGTGGAGGCTCAGCCAGGCAGGTCCAGCAGCTGCCGGGCCGTCGCGGCGGCGGCTTAGAGCCGCTCTGGAGCTCACTTGCACGCCACAGCGGCGACTGGTCTACGACTAGCCTGCTGTCGACGCTATCGCTGCTCCTCTCGACGCTGTGCGCGAGCCGTCTTCCTTGTCGGACACGCAAACATGTGCTTTCTGCAGAGGAAGCATGCTCAGCCGACGTTCTGGCACCCTGCACGAAAGCAGCTATAACGCTCTGCTCCCGTTGCTGTTGCGGAGCGTGCACTTTCCAAGAGCGTTGCCCGCGAACAAACATCCCCACGTGGTAGGCTCCCAAATGGAGTTCACCAGGGCACTCTAGAAACTTTATACCACATTTTGAGCGCGTAATCGTCTTTCCCCCAGAGTACGTACCCGAATGTAGACATCCTGTTGATGGAAAGGAGAAAGTAACTGGTAGCCTCGTTTGGCTGCAGCCGCCGAGTACGTCGCACGTCCTCCGCGACTTGACGAACGGTAACCGCGTTGCATCGGCACCATATACGCGTCCTTCCGCATCATTCATCCAATGTGCAAAAGCGGGAGTGCCAGGCAGTAGCCACCAGCACACTCCAGGCCTCAAAAGCGCGTCGTGCTCGGTGAGCGAACCGGGGAGGTCTGCCAGGCATAGGTCACGGCGCGCTCGGTGCCTTTGTTGAAGCGAAACGTGATCCTGATGAATAGCGTGCTGTTTAGCTATAAAGGTTGGATTTCCGTTCGGGTCGTAGCAAAGTACAGTTATTCAGTTCATTTGTGTTTTTAAACCTCAAACAAGTGTATTCATGTGTTTGTTCGCAGTATATAACAGAAGCGTTCAAAGAGCGTTCTTTCTCGAAAAAACTAATAAAAGAAAAGTTATGAAAAAAACAAGTCGACGATCCTGGAGGCCCACTGTCGCCGGCTGCTAGAAAAAAACAAAAAACAGTGCCGAGTCCAGAAGAAAAGGAAGAGAAGAAGAACCGAAAGGGGGAGGCCCTACGTCGAAGGCGGCAAGAAAGACGCCTGTACAACGAGATGGTGGTGAAAACCTTCCTTCTTGGACATATCAAGGATCCCTACGGGGAAAAGTTGCGAGACGCTATCAAAAACGTGTTGGCTCGTACTCCAAGATTATTGTCAAGTCGTCGTCAGGATTGATGCATTCAGCGAGAGAGATGTATCGCGACGTGACGGACATCAAACCAGTCGAGGTCGCGGACGAGTTTGTCAACAGGAGCTTTATCCGCCACCTGGTGCTAGGCACAGGGGAGAAGTCAAGGAGAAATGAGCACATGAACGCCCTCCACTGGAATTACGCGAATTCCGCTTTGACGGTACTCGATACATGGGTGACTGGGGTATTTGCTTCTATGGGGCCATGAAATGCCTCACAAATCTGAAGAACCATTCGACTATGAACCTTGAACGTTTCATGATACGCCCCGTGTTTGCACTCACCCTGGTATCTCTGGCAAAGGGATATGGGCGATTTTCAATGGCATCACGAACGATCGCAAGCATGAAGATGAGATCGACTTTGTCGACAAGAAGGCGTCACGCAGGAGCACAAATGAGGATTCCGTCATCCGTGCGGCTATTAAAGAGCATCTTGCAGTCTTGGGGCTGGCGAATCCAATAGACAAGGTATCAGAGTTGAAAAAGGTAAGGAAAGACACTACCGCCTCATTCTGCGCTATTTCGTGTTCCTGGACCGAGAACTCGAATGCAAAGCGGAGATATAGCCGAGTGAGGAAAAAGTGATGAATGGGAGAGTCGGAAGGCTGTCCTAATGGGGAAGCGCTTCAACGTGGTTCCAATCTGAAACATCCGGTCACATTTTGTGAGCATCGATTCCGGCGTCCTTTACGGCATCTTGAAGGAGATCTGTCCGGAGTTTTATGTATGGAAGACAGAGTTCACCGGTGACAAGCGGGAGACGTACTGGAAGAACGTCTTCGATTTCAAACGTCTCAAAGTGAGCAAACAAAAGATATCCACTGGGTTGATCAAAACCGATGGGGTATCCAAGTGTGTACACTACTGGCGGTTGAAGACAGATTGTCCTGGTCCGTCTTCGATATTGCCCTCGGCGAAGCATGAAGAAAACAAGGTGGCGGATCCTGCCACACAGAAAGTGCAGGATGACGACCTTGTCTTTGACGCGGTGAAGAAGGAAGAAAAGAAGGAGGCGGATCCTGCGATGCAGAAAGTGCAGGATAACGACTTTGTCGTTGGCGCGGACCCTGGGAATACGAATATCATTACCATCGCAGCACCGAAGCGTGCGGAAGATGGTACTGATGGTAACTTGCGTCAGAAAGACATGCGTCTGTTGAGGCTCTCGGGAGCGAGACACTATCGAGAGTCCGGTATAATGAATGCGAGGAAGAAAATCGAGTCTTGGAATTCAGGAATGAAGGATCACCTTGGGGCTTTGAGCGAGGTGACCAGCCGAGGAGCCGACTTTGAAGCTTTTCGGAAATTCATGGAAGTTCGTGTTGCCCATTGGGATGCGCCGTGGGAGGAGTATACAAAGCCTCGGTGGGCTCATTTGCGAATGAATCTTTGTTGTGGGAAGCAGCGTGCATTCGCCAATTTTTTCAATCAGCTGAGCGCCGCGAATAGGGATGAGGGTCAGAGGCTCGTAGTAGCGTACGGACCAGGGCGATGGATGACCTAAAAAGGGACTACGCCAGCTCCAACGACAAGAACGTACAAGGCGTGCGCAAGGCGTTTTGTTACGATACCGACAGATGAGTTTCGAACGTCCTATACACACCATGAACTGGGTTGTACACTTCAGAGAGACTGGAGATGGAAAAGTGCCAGACGAGTCCTGAAGATATACAAAAGTACGGAGCGCTGA
>Ga0080006_1126738_pt1 | contig 11148 bp, 10 predicted proteins | sample RS3BMetagenome_FD_69209 | JGI IMG/M metagenome (GOLD analysis project Ga0080006, IMG submission 69209) | Ferric oxide microbial mat and aquatic microbial communities from Rainbow Spring, Yellowstone National Park, USA - RS3B (SPADES... ... | reverse complement strand
CAACTCTTCCCAAAGCTGGGACTTCAACGACTCCAACACAGTGTCGCTCCTTTCAACCAAATGGCGAATGTTGTTTCCGCCGTAAACCAATTTGAGTTTATCGTAATCGACCTCACTGCCCAACCCATTCAACCTTTGAATTCGGTGGACGGGTGACTGGCTTTCAAAATCAATTCTGAGAGGGACGTCCTCCCGGGCCGGTTCGAATCCGCATCTATGACATACTCCGTAGAAATGCGGTTGAAAGCATTCGGGACAAAGTCTAGTGAAATCAGGCCTGTGCCGGACTTTGTACCATAGCACCTTTGCGTTTCGATAGTCAATATGAAGCGTCTCGCTTATCTCTTTTAGTGCGAGTTGGGGGTAGTGCCATTTTGCACGAAATACAAGATGCTGGCCTGGAGATTTGCACTTGCACATAGATGAATGGATAGATATGTCGATCAATCGACCGCCTCCTGTTTTTGCCCCAATATGTTTGCTTGATTCAGCTTTGCGTGGTATTGATCCAAATGTTCACGAAACTCTACAGGGTTTAGAAAGACTCCGTGGTATCCACAAGTTTCTGGGTGGGGACAACGGAGGGGGCTGATCGATTGATCGTTTGAAGGGTCTTGACTTCTCTCTGATTCTTGCTCTTGCTCTTGATCTACACCCTTGGGAAGGACATCTTCCTGATTTGATGATCCTTCTGAATTTTGCTCCGGTGCCTCGGTCTCCTGTTTCATTACACTTATTACACTTATTACACTTTTACTCTCTGGCTTGGGTTCTGGTTTATCTTTCCCTGAGTCAGTGATTTTATCCGTAATATCCGTAATAAGTGTAATGAACTCCTTGGGTATCTTCTTGACTGACTCTTCAAAGTCAGGGACAAAGTCCTCGGCCCTTGCAATAAGTCGCTTCGGTGAGAAGTACACGGGTCGATAAGCCCTGTCCAAATAGAGAACCTTTGGGGGATCAGCACCATCAACGAGTTGGAGAGAATGCAGCACAGACCTAATTTTCCGTGCTGTCCAGCCAAGGTGATCCTTGATCTCGGAAGTCTGAAGTGGTATCTCCTTTTCTTCTTTTTTCGTTGGATCTTTAATCCTTTCTGAAAGGATGAAGTAGTTGCCATTGTGCTGAGAGTACAGGCCTTCAACAAATTTTTCCCATAATAAATTAACTATCGTTCCATCGTCAGACTGTGCTCTTACTTCCCTTCGCATTCTCTCCAGTTCTAACAGCACTTCTGTGAGGTCTTCTTTGATTTCAGGGACAAATTCGCTCAGGGCAAGCATTGGTAGGACTGCTGCAGTGAGCCTGTGGTCTTTTACGCCAGGCACTCTGGCTGCTTTGTTGATCTTGATCTTGTCCCAATTCATCAACCTCAGGTAAAGCAACTTGTTCTGGAGTTTGATTCCTCGTTCTATCCATTCGTCTAATTCACTGACAGGTAGCTCCTTCTGGCTTTTCTCACAATAAAATGGGAGTGTTCGATTCTCTGTGGCGTCATCCTGCCAGGCCCTCCTTTGTGTTACAATCGTGAGACCGAAGTTGTCAAAGACCTGGGCGAAGCGGGGGTTGTTCGGATCTTGCCTTGAGATAGGCGTGCCGTAACACCGGCAGTTCAAATAGTGAATAATATCGGAACTTTCGTTTGCGTCAACGTCCATTTCGTCCAGGCATAAAGTTCCTTTCCATTCATCCATTGGACGATACAGCGAAGGAGCCCTTTTTGTGGACATATCCCAGAACGGCCGATAGGCATTGAACCTCATCGCCTGCAGCCAGCGGTTCTTGCCTCCCCCTGAAGGACCTCTGGCTGCTTGAATCGGGGCGAAGCGTCCTATCCCTGCTATGTTGTACTTCAGAGGGACCTCCCGGTCTAAGAACCAACTTCCCTGAGCAACCATAATATGAAACTTCAAGAGCTTCAGGTTCTTCTCTTCACAATCGTATAGCTGAAGTCCAAGCTCAAACCCCTCTTTCAAAACATCAGCAAAAGTGCAGGCCTCGGGCTTTTCCGGGACGAGGACCTGGCGTTTTATAAGGTGGCCGTTGACCAGTGGAACATACTTGATCGGCCTGCCTTCCCTATCCACTTCGCCAAGATCGATCTCGTTCACCGTCTCGATTGTATCCGTGCCGAATTCACGAACAGCGAAACGTGCCTGGCCTTTCTCGTAAACTATCTCAGCTATCCTTTTCTCAGTCACCAAGAACGGAACTGGGCGAAAGACTTCTTTTTGTTCCTCTTCGCTCATAACACTCTCCTCTCCAATTGCCTCAGCTTTCGCCTCCACCCCGCCTTCGGCCCTGTGCTCCAGACACGTTTGGGAGGGTCGTAGTGCTCGTTCTCCACGTGTTCGGGAAGGTCCCTGACTCTCAATTTATCGCCGCATACGTCACACACACAAAATTCAACTGAAAGAAACGGTAAGTATTCTCCGAGTTCTTCTTTCAAAATTTGAAGTGGATAGTCCTCATCATCTTCTTTTAATTCAGTTTTATTCATTGGACATCACCCTCTTTCGGCGGGGCAGGTGTCTGGGACTGCTCATCCCGGGCGGCCCCTTCTTCTGATTTCGTTGAATCGCGCGGCATTCTACTCTAATTAGAGTAAAGCTTTGGTATAAAAACATTTCTACTCTAATTAGAGTAAACTATAAATAACATTTTATTTATTGATGATCCTATGACAATGGTTCCAAAAATCGAAGGCAAAGTAAAACAAAGAGTTCTACTATTCATAGCGGAAAAAGACCAGCCCGTTTCATTTACTCAGATCTGGAAAGAAGGAAAAATAGCTCAGAGTTCGGCAGCCAGATTTCTTAAGGAACTTGAAGAAAAATCATTCATTCAAAAACTAGAAGATGGAAAATATACAGCTACAGACAACGGTAAGCTACTTCTATTATCAGAAAGTGTAAAACACGACATTGAGAACCTGGCTTTAGAACAAGAAGATCTAGTAGAATTAGGGAGACAGCTCGACCAACTACCAACCGTCCGTACCTTCCGTCAACTCATAGATGAATTACTATCAAAAAGAGGCCCAATGAATTACCGGAAGCTGACGGAGGAGATTTTGAAGGTCAAGCAGACAAAGGGAAAGACGCCTGACCAGACCGTTTTAGCAATCCTGGAAAGAGGTGCGAGAGGACAGAACCCCAAATACATCAAAACAGGGCCCGGGACATATGGGCTCAACCCATCTTATCAAGAATCAGGATAAAATTAAAAAAGATGCAGATTAATATGATTAACTGGCAACAGGGTAGAATTAAAACACGGGGAAACAAGATAGAGTTAAAAAAACGGGGAAACAGGGTAGAGTTAGTCTGTCTGTCTCTCAGTGAGAGACACAGCAATCCCTTTTTTCTTTTCACCCATAGGTCGAGGCACGAATGACCCGCGTGTAGTCCTGAAGTTAAAATCACTTGAGAGCGAAGCAGGTGGCAGATGAACAAGCAAAGCGAGTTCCTGAGGTGTCATTATTAGAAAAGGCAAAGACCACAGGTATCTTTCTCGCAAGTAGTTTTTGACAAAGTCCGTAATCATCTTTTCGCATTCGTCCAGGTCTATCCGTCTCGCAATCATATCGTCCTTTATTCGGTCTGACCGGGTCCAAACCACCTGCAATCGTTCACCCACCTTACCTTCTCCTTGTTGTGTTGAGATCGTATGAAAGGGAAGGTGCATCTTCACATCATCAGCATCTTCGATCTGTGCAAAAGGCATCTCAGTTTTGTTAGAAACAGCACATCTGACAAAGACAACGGCAAGGCGAGAACCTGATTTTGAAATCAGATGGGATAACAGTCGTGACGAATATCTGTGGAATTCAGAAAATTTTGCAGAATGATCGTATTTTTCTATCTTACCATCAACTTCTTTTTCTCTTGGTGTTTCTATATCAACAACCTTATCACTTATGAGTGAATGCAAATCAGACAATTGGCGAGAGGAAAACTCAGTCCATATGATTTGTATCCACGCAAATTCAGTTTGTGCAAGGGAAGCAAGGAGAGGACCAATGAGTTTTCCTGTTTGTTTGATGTCGTATAAAACAAAGGGGTGATGGTTTTTGTTTGTAACATAACATAGTGAGAGTTTCTTATCCTGAGGTATTGAAACGTCGCAACCAAAATCAAACTGTATTTGAGGGAAGAATTGTTTGTATATTGAAACAATATGGTCAAGGTCCTGTTTATTTTCGCATACAAAATGGAAGTGGTATGTTTGATTTATGTACAGTATTTCAAAAGAACGGACGTGAGAAGATACTAAATGAGAAGCGGCATCAATGAATCTTTTCTGAATATCGGAATCGGTATCAAGGAAAGGAATGATGAGGCAAGCAGTCTCAAATTTGTCAGGAGGAGTCTTTTTCTTATCTGGGGCAGGATATACATCAATCTGTTTATTTGAATATACAGACCATCTCGATAATTTCGGCATACGAGGTCTCAGAAGAACAATCAGACCGGCGAGGAATACAATACCAGAGATGAAGTATTGCAGGGGTTCACTCAGGTCGATAATGGGATGGGAAACTAAAGGTGTCGAGAATTTCAAAACAAAGAGAGGATGAATCAACAAGAGCAGGAATGAAGCAGTAAAGAGTATTATCGGCGCAATGTAGTGGACGCGTGATGACAGAATACCTAAGCGGTGCATTCTCATACGTCGTCTGATTGAGTATGTCAGGTATCCTCTATACATATAGAGAAACAACGCAGAAGGGACGGCAAACAAGATTATGTCGAGGTTCATCACAAATTAAAAGGGTTGATTGATAGGAAGGGAGAAGAATTGATTGATGGTTGATGGAGGGATTGATTGATATGGGAGAAGGCACGGGGGTTGATGACTAAAGACGGCACAATCAGTCCATTAAACGACGAAAAACGTCAAATATTGATGTAAAATGTGTTTTTGAGTGATGAAAACAGTTACTTCAACGCACATCAAAAAGATATTATTTCTATCCTTCTTTTTTGCGTTTCAGCATTGACCTGATTGAGAAGTGTTTTTGCCTTTTCTTCTGGCTCTCCTTTTCTGACAACTACGATCATCCTGTTAAAAGGTTCTATCTCAAGCATATGCCTCTTGACCTGTTCAGGATGCGACTTTGTTATATGGTCTGATGATTCTATCTCAACCGCCATACTTTCATTCTTCTCATAATCGAATGCAATCAGGTCAGGCTTCCTTTCCCTCTGGCCTTGAATGGCTAAAGCGACAAACCACTTCTTTTCTATTGCATACTTCACAAACTTTACAGCCAGGTCCTGGGCTTCTTCCCCTCCTATTGCTTGATAGTCTTCTCTTCTCAGAGAAGGCAAGATTGAAAGGCCTTCCTTTCCGATAGAGTACTCCTTCCGCCCTAATCGGTCTGACCTTGCAATGCGCACGAGTCCTTTCTCATTCATCTGCACAAGCTTCACTGATACATCATCCCTGTCTATTGCTGTCCTTTCAGCCACCTCGCTGATACCCAGAGGCTTATCGGACGTGAAGAGTGTTGTCAGTATGAACCACTCCTCTTTCTTTGGAATTGGAATGACAGTAGAATAGCTCATCCACTCGTTTGATTTCTCTTCTGATTGTTTCAAAAGAGGCTGCTCAATCACGCCGAAACCGTATCTGTTTTTCTCTTCTTCAATGAACTTCTGTATCTCATCCCAGCTATGTATCTCGGGAGGCGGCCTGGCCAACTTCACATTCAGGAGGGGTGGAGAAGCCTCCTTGCCTGGATCAGCTCTAAACCTGAAAGACCACCTGTAATCGGCCTGTGTCGTCAAAGTCTGGACAATCTCCTTCCGGTATTGAGGGTCCCAGTTTGCTGCAATCCTCTGGGCATCATCCCCACTCACACGTCCGCAGGCTTGAACAGCGCAATTGCTCAGTATTATTCTGAGCCTTTGTTCAGTCAGCTGACCGGTCGTTTGGTGGCTTAGCAAAAGACCCAGACCGAAGCTTCTTGCCTGGGCTAATATCGTTTCAATGGCCTGCAAGGAACTGATGTCCTGGAATTCATCCAAACACAACAATACAAGCGTCCTTTCCTTTTCATTCCTTATCTTCTGCGCCCTTTCCTGAACGCTGAACCAAATCTTGAGAACACAGACCGCGGCAATGAGAGGTGCGATATGCGACCCAATTTCGTGCCCTGCCACCCTTATTATTGAGAAGGAGCCAGGTTCCAATAACTTTCTGAAATCAAGTGTAGAACGTCTGACTGAGAACATCTTTCTCAAAAACGGATCAGTCGCGAATTCGCTGAGTCTTGTCAGGACAGGGTCAAACGCCTCTCCTCTCATCTCCTGAATCGATTGCAATTCCTGTTTCAGCAGTTCTGACTGCTCAGGCAGAGTCCTCTCAATGTCTTCCATAAGGACTATGTCGTCTCCTTTTTGAATGCGGATAACAACATCATACAGATCGATCAATGTGGGCGCGTCGTGTTTGTGGTAGAGATATGAAATCAGGCTTCGCATTATCCTCAGCATTCTTGGCGTTTTTTCAGTTGAAGCTCCGTACCATTCTTCCAGGACTTTCATCAAAAACCCGGTATAGACAGAGACAAGTCTTTCCCTCTCTTCATCATTTGAATAGGAAGGCAGCTCAAGCGGATTGACTGAAAAAGAGGTCAGGACGGGGTCGAGGAAAAAGAGCCTATCGGGGTTGAGGACTTTGGCCTGGGAAAGGAATTTGAACGAGTCGTCTCCTTTCAAGTCGATATAAACGAAGGCGGACTTGAACTCACCTGTTTCATTAGCCTCTTCGAGGCCCCTGGCTATGATTCTTGTAAGCGTAGTCTTTCCTGTCCCTGTGCCTCCCAGGACGTAGATGTGTCTTGATAGATCATCAAAAGTAATCACGTTCTCAGCTTCTCTTAGATACTCTGTCATTCTTCAAACACACCTATACCCTTTTTCTTCTCCCTGTGCAGTGAAGGAACAAACGAGGTCCGTGTATAGTGGATTGGCAGGCCTGGCTCAATCGGTAGATGTATAAACACCGGTACTTCTTCCGGTACCAGGCATAATGAAGGTATCAGCTCCCTCTGATAGCCAAACTCCCCACCTAAGCATCCAGTATTTGCATAGATCTTCAATTGTTCTGTCGGGTCAGCAAGGGCTCTTGACCTCAGCCACCTCATCATTCTTGAAGTTGAATAATCGACAGGCATCAAAAAATCAAAGTCGTTCTTAACGGAATTGAAAGGCTGTGTTATCAATGGCACTGTTTCATCTGTCCCTACAGCTATCCCGTGTATCTCTAAGATCAACGGAGGCTTCTGACCTTTTCTCAGGGCCATATCAGCAAGCTTCTTGCCTATCTGATGAAGTGTTGAACCGTGCAGAGGGTGAGTTTTCACTTCTCTTCTTAACTCAATCGGGTGGCCGCCACCTCCCAACAGACCTGTGATCCCTGCAGGGTTCACGTGAGGCATTGTCACCTCAACCCCTTCTTCTATTTCTTTGACCAATTTCATAATATTGTTTGCAGCATATTCAGCAAGGACAGACCAGTTGAAAGGCGCAAGTTTGAATTCAATCCAGGCGTACTTTAGAGCAAGCATTGAACGAATGAGCCTGGGTATCAGCCTTCCATATTCATCAAGGGGCCATTCAACAAAAGGTAAGGCGTGCGCCTGTTCCACATCAAAAGTCGCAAAAGTGGCACCCTCTTTGATCTGATCGATCATATCATTAACCCAGGGCGGTTCCTTCTCTTCCAGGTCAGTGAATTGGGCTGAAGGGTATGCTGATTTAAAATGAGAGATGAGAACATCAGGCTGCTCATCACTCAGAATTATCCTGCACACCTTGCCATCAAACCATAATTCTAAGTTTCCTTGATGGATCGATAATTTGGTCAAGTCCTCATTATCAATGGTAAGGGGAGTTAATACTTCAACACATTTCACATTTCTCTTCTGTGGCTCAACATTATTCAATGCAAATATGAAGGCTCCCGTGTATCCCTGCACATTCCCTTTTTCATCCCTGACGAAAGGCATTTCAGTAAATAAAAGACACCATGGTGTCTTATATAAAAAACACCCTGTCGTGGCATACAATCAGATGAGGTCAGATAGAAAAGGCATCTGCCTTTTCCAGTCCCGTTGTGGCCATTTGTCCACAACGGGGATTGATCAATCAAGTCCCGGGATTAGATCAAGCAGGAGCCTGATCGATCTATGCGCTCTTCTCTTTTTCCCAGTCTTCTTCTCCTTCCACTTTTCCTGGTTCCGCTGACCTCAATACCGGCTGTGTTTGCCTCTTGATGAGCCAGATTATTCCTCTTATAACGCCTGCGATCTGCGTAATGCCAACTGCACTTCCTAGAAGTCCCAGACCCGCCATCGTGATCGATCTATAGATGCGGTAGAGGTTTGCTATCGGTATTATGCCGAGCATAACTGAAATAAAAATGTACCCCTGAGGACCGATAACTGCTATTGTGAAAGGAAGGAGGAGCCATAGAAGAGAGGAGATGAAAGACATTTTTTCCCATTCATCAGCTTCCATTCTTTTCACCTTCACTAAGTAAAAGCGGCTGCGGTTTATATACCTGTGCAATCCCCTCATAGACTTTCCAGTCTGTTGTAATCAGGATCAGCTTCCGTGTGAACTTCCTTGCTTCGATCAGCAAAGCCCTCAGGTTCGCATCACTGGAGAACCTGTGCCCTTCCTCGATCACGATAACCCATTTTGCTAACTCTCCTGAGTTCTTGATGAAGTTCAGGTGTGCGAATATTGTTGCAGCCTCGGCCTTGCTTATTTCCACATTTGAGTTTGGAACAAACCTCAGCCTCTGGCCTTCTTTATTCCACTTGACCGAGAAGAATTTGCCCAGGTCCACCTTTTCAAATTCACTGTACTCATTTGAAACGTCAAGAACGAATATGTCGGCTTCCGTGTCTATCCCTATCAGCTCGTTGAGAACTCTCTTTGTCGTTGTAGTCTTTCCTTCCCCGCTCTTTCCTGTGATTATGACAGGTCTTGTCGTGGAGAAAACATTGCTGTATGATGCGAAGGGTATCAGCTCCTCTTTCAACGCATCAAGAGCAAGGTGTCTTATCAGGTTGTCGAAGGTCAGGTAGCCCAGCTTCTTCTTGAGCAAGCGAAGCTTCTCCCTAGTGTCCTTCTGAACGTACATGTGCGCCTTATGCTGATAATAGCCAGGACGCGGCATCTTCACCTTCACCTCTCACTACTATCGGCCTTCCAACATAGCACCAGGTCATCTTGCTTTTCTTTCCATATTTGATTGTATGTTTGACATAGAGGTAGGGCTGGCCCTTGATCATCCTGATGTAAGGACCCGTACCCATCTGATTGCATAAGGGACACTTTATCCTTACTTCCTTGCTGTGGAAAATCAGCTTCATTGCTAATTTGATGTCATTGCCAGTTACAAGTTTGGCTTTTCTATGCTCAGAATACTCCTTCGCCTGCCTCACAAGAAGAGAAAAGAAAGAAGCAAGGGCGTCATTGATCAATTGATATGAATCTGATGCAAGCTTCACCCCTTCCCTGTATGCGAGACGGTATATCTGCGCCTTCCTGAATTCCATAATTAATAAAAGTTGTATACTGGATCAAGATTGTTTATGTTGCGTAGAAGTCTTAACTTTTTTCCTTATGTCCTCCTTCTCTGATCCAGCGGTCAGGCATAAAAAAGTAAAGGTTTCTATCAGAAGTCTTAACTTCTCTTCAATATGATGATTAATGTGATAAATGAGACTATGAGCACTGCGATCACGAGCAGCCTGAGCTCCTGCAGGCCCGAATTCTGTCTTTCAATGATTGATGCCATATTAGAAGCCTGTTTTTCATTGGCCAGTGTGAAGTTTGATAGCTGGAAATCAACGACCGAAGTGAGATTGGATAAGTGGTTGATTGTTGATGTGAGATTGGATAAGAGTATATTCTGTCTTTCAATGGTTGTTGTCAGATTATAGATCTGCGTGGTTAAAATGGAATTCTGTCTTTCTATGGTTGATGTCAGATTGGATAAGATGGCATTCTGCGCCGTGGTTAGATTGCTGACCTCATCCTGCAATTGCCTGATCTCTTGTTGTAATGCAGCAAGAGATACAGCTGTTGAAATTGTGCAGTCAGGCATAACCATTACATCATTTTGTTGTTGAAGGTAGACCCTGGTTATTGCTGTAGCGTTGAGGTTGTAGTTTGTGAGTACGCTTGCATTTGATAAAGTTTGATATCCTCCTTCATAAGTGATGTTGACCAATTGATTGTTTGGGTAGCCGAAGATGACTGGATAAAGCTCAAACGCCTGGTTGCCTGAGGTGCACAATGCGAGCTGCTGGGTCTGGTTCATTGGTGCTGGCACCGGCAGTATTGTGGAATACGCGTCCTGCGGCAATCCGGTATAGTTGTATGTGAACGAGAAGAGCGTTGAATTGGAATATTCTACCATTGATGTGTTTGTAATTATCAATTGGGGTGATTGTGATGCTTTTGCCGGTAAAGCCGGAATCAGTGTAAGAAAGAGAAGCAGGAGAATTATCAATCCTTTTGGTTTCATCATCTCATCGAATAAAACATAGATCGATCGTTTGTAACAGATGTAACACTTGTAACGGATTATATCACAGCCTCAGCATTAGATCGATCGTTTGTAACAGATGTAACACTTGTAACGGATTATATCACAGCCTCAGGGGCCTGATCCATAGATCGATCGTTTATCACACATCTCACGCTTATCACGGATTATATCACTGGCTCAGAGGACTTTGTCCCTGACTTTGAAGAGTCAGTCAAGAAGATACCCAGGGAGTTCATTACACTTATTACGGATATTACGGATTATATCACTGGCTCAGGGAAAGATAAACCAGAACCCAGGCCAGAGAGTAAAAGCGTAATAAGTGTAATAAGTGTAATAAACCAGGAGAATAACAAAGATCAGGCATCTGCCTGATCCATAGTGACCGGGGTACCTTCAACAACCATTCAACTGAGGTGAAGTCAGTAGGAGATTTGGATCCGTAACGTTTTAATCCCGCTCGTCGCATTTTAATTGTAAAGAAAGATTGAATCCATGTAGTTTGTCAGTAATTTATTCTGAATTCTGTTTCTTCTCCACTTTGTGAATGAAAATTTTGTTAGTTCTTGCTGT